>Ga0326726_10001125_pt1 | contig 24738 bp, 15 predicted proteins | sample MHFenrmetagenome_2_FD_207603 | JGI IMG/M metagenome (GOLD analysis project Ga0326726, IMG submission 207603) | Lab enriched peat soil microbial communities from Michigan Hollow, Ithaca, NY, United States - MHF15MN | ecosystem: Environmental > Terrestrial > Soil > Wetlands > Peat | place: USA... | reverse complement strand
CTACGCGTTGAAGATCCTCCACCCTCGCGTGTTCGCGCGGGATCCATCTGCTGGTCAACGCTTCCTGCGCGAAGCACGAGCTGCGGCACGTGTTCGCCACCCGAACATCGGCGAGGTCTTCGACTTCGGACATCTCGCGGACGGACGTCCCTTCATCGTGATGGAGCTCCTCGACGGCGAGAGCCTCGCAGATCGTCTCGAACGCGAGACGTTGCCGGCGTCGGAAGTCGTGGCGGTCGCTCGCCAGCTCGCAGCCGCCTTGTCTGCGGTCCACGATCGCGGGGTGGTCCACGCCGACGTGACACCATCGAACGTGCTGATCACCAACGTTGATCCGATCCAAGTCAAGCTGATCGACTTTGGGCTCGCCGCGATCGCCGACGAGGTGTTTCAGGAAGCGAGCTCCGACTTCGTGCTCGGTACGCCGTCGTATATTTCACCCGAACAATTGCGCGGCTTGGCCGCAACTGACCGCTCCGACCAGTACAGCCTCGGCGCGGTCTTGTTCCAGCTCCTTGCAGGACATCCACCGTACGTGAACCAGGAGCTTCGAGCGCTGTGCATGATGCACCTCGAATCACCGATCCCCGTCGTGACGAGCCCGGAAGGCCCGCTTCCGACGAAGCTTGCCGAGGTGATCACGACCTGCCTGCAGAAGTCCCCGCAGCAACGCTTCCCCGGGATGCGCGCGCTGCTGACCGCCCTCGACGAGATCGAGCGCGTGACCGAGCGCCGTGGGTGGCGAAGGTGGCTGGGATGACGAAGGTCCTGATCGTCTGCATCGATGACGACGACGCGATCCTGACCATCGTGGCGCGGTCGTTACGTCGCGAGCCCAGTCTCGAGGTCCGGCCCACGACGAAACCCCAGGAAGCCTTGCAGTGGATCTCGTCAGAGGATGTCGCGGTCCTGGTCTCGGACTACGAGATGCCGGAGATGAACGGCGCCCAGCTAGCCGGAGCAGCGAAGCGTGTCCGTCCGGAGACGGTGCGGATCCTGCTGACCGGTGTCCGCAGGCTCGAGGCCGCGATCGACGGCATCAACCAGGGCGAGATCTTTCGCTTCCTCCAGAAGCCGTTCGATCAGAAGGCGCTATGCGGTGCGGTTCTCGAAGGTGTCCAGCGCCACATCGAGCTGCTAGCGCTATCGGGTGAGCGTGCTCGGCGCGAACGACGCGAGGCGTTGCACGCCGCGCTCGAAGCCGAGTATCCGGACATCTCGCGCGTCGAACGTGTCGATGGTGTGATCGAGGTGACCGCTGATCCGTGGCACGACGCCATGATGCTCGGCATCGTCGGCTTCGACCGCAAGCTAGAGACCTAGCTTGACAGCCGTCATACACTTGGTGCTGCTTGTGCGGAGTAGGCGTCTCCGGCCCCCGCGTGTTAGCATTTCGCTTGGGGAGTCCGTCGGCGTTGTCTGAGATCTCGCTATTACCAGGTGCGGTCCGGTTGCTCGTCGTCGACGACGATGTGACCGTTTGCCACCAGATGGCATCCGGGCTCGCGAAGGCTGGCTTCCAGATCGTGACCGCCAACGATGCCTCGGCCGCGCTCTCGCGCGCGGCTTCGACGCCACCCGACGTCGCGATCGTGGATCTCGAGATGCCGGACGTCGGCGGGATCGAGGTGATCCGCGAGCTCAAGCGCCGACACGGCGAGGCGATCCACGTCATCGTGCTCACCGGTCACGACGACGAGCGGCCGCGCGCCGAGACGTTCGAGGCTGGCGCGGATGACTTCGTCGTCAAGCCCGTCGCGCTCGCGGAGATCCGCCGCCGCATCTCGGCCGCGAGCCGCAAGCTGCGTGCGTACGTCAACGTGCGGCTCGAAAAGGAAGCCGCCGAGCGCAGGCTGGTCTACGGCCACGAGGCAAGCGCGTTGCTCGCGCACGATCTCAACAACGGCCTCGCCGTCTCGCTCAACAACCTGTCGTACCTGATGGAGGTCGTGAACGGCGACGCCGAGGTCACCGAAGCGCTCGCCGCGACGCTCCGGTCGGTCCGCCGCATGGCCGGGCTGGTCGCGAACTTCGTCGACATCTCGCGGTTCGAGGACGCGGCCGTCAAGCCCGTGGTCGCGCGGACGCGGATCCGCGAGCTACTCGAGTCGGTGATCGCCGTCCATGCGCCGTCGATCACGCGCAGCCTCAGGTTCGAGGTCGACTGTTCGTCCGAGCTCGAAGGCACGTTCGATCCCGGCCTCGTCGAGCGCGTCTTCCACAACCTGTTCGGCAACGCGTCACGCTACTGCGAGCCAGGCGGGACGATCACGCTTGGCGCACGCGTCGACAAGCTGCAGGGCGGCGTCGTCATCTGGGTCGCCAACACGGGACCGCAGATCCTGCCCGAGCTTCGCGACTTGTTGTTCAACAAGTACGCACGCGGCACGGGCGGAAAACGGGGCATGGGATTGTACTTCTGCCGACTCGTCGCCGAAGCGCACGGCGGACACATCGGCTACGAGGCCGACCCCCTGGGCCCGCGCTTCGCGCTCAAGCTCCCCGGACACGAGTGAACGCTGATAGAATGGTGGAGATGCCCTCGATCTTGATCTGTGATGACGATGCCGAGATCCGGTCGGCGATGCGGCGCACGCTTCACAAGTACGAGGTGACCGAGTCGAGCTCGCCCCGCGAAGCGCTCGACCTCCTGAAGACGCGCACGTTCGACGCGATCGTCTCCGACTACTCGATGGGCACCGACAGCGACGGGCTGAATCTGCTCAACCACACCCGCCTGCTGTACCCGCGCATGGTGCGGTTCCTGGTCACCGCGAACCCTGACGTCGAGATCGCGATGCGCGCCGTGAACGAGGGTGCGGTCGATCGCTACTTCCTGAAGCCGTGGGATGACACCAAGCTGCGCGCGGCGCTCGAGATCGTGCTCGCGTCGCGGCATCCGAATCCCGCCAGTTGAGGCGCGATCGAACATGGTGAGCGAGGGCGTGTTGTCTCAGCCGTGGCAGATCGCGGACGTGGTGCTCGGCGCGGTCGTCCGCGGACCCGACGCGGTCTACATCGAACCCGACGATGGCGCCTACGTGATCCGGTTCGAGTCGCGAGCGAGCCCGATCTCGAGCGAGCGGCTCGATTCCCGACTCGCGCGCGCCGTGATCGCACGGCTCGCGTTGATCGGCGAGCTCGATCTCGCGTCGGGCCGTACTGCGAGCGCCGTGGTCCACGTGCGGTGCGGCGATCACGACCGCGATGTCGTCGTCACCATCCGCCACGGCGATCAGTTGCGTGCCGATCTTGCCGTGCTGCCGGACCTCGCGGCTTCGCGATCGTCGCAGCGACTCTCGCAGCCGATCGTCGGCGACACGATCAATCACTACGAGATCGTCCAGCACCTCGGCGAGGGTGGCATGGGAACCGTGTTCCGCGTTCGCCATCGCTCGCTCGAGCGCGAGTACGCGCTCAAGGTGCTACGCGAGGTCGTTAGCCGGCGCGAACCCGATGCCGATCAGCGGTTTCTCCGCGAGGCCCGGTTCGCCGCGCGGATCCGACATCCCCACATCGTCGATGTCTTCGACTTCGGCCACCTCCCCAATGGCCGGCCCTACCTCGTCATGGAGTTGCTCGAAGGCGAGAGCCTCGCCGACCTCGCGCATCGCGGTCCGGTTGCCGGCGTCACCGTGCTCGCGATCGCGAAGCAGCTCGCCTCCGCACTGGTGGCCGCGCACGGTCGAGGCATCGTCCATGCCGACGTCACCCCGTCCAACGTCCTCCTCTCCGGTACCGCGCCGCTCGCGGTGAAACTCGTCGATTTCGGACTCGCGCTCGCCGCCGGTGATCGGCCGATCGAGCCCGACGGCTTCGTCCTGGGAACGCCGCACTACATCTCGCCGGAGCAACTCCGTGGACTCCCGGCGACCGAGTACTCGGATCAGTATGGGCTCGGCGCGGTGCTGTTTCACCTGATCACGGGCGAGCCTCCGTATCATGACGACGACCTGCGCAAGCTGTGTCACATGCACCTCGACGCACCGATCCCACCGCTGAGGAGCCCGCTCGGGCCGTTGCCGGCGAGGCTCCCCGAGCTGATCACCCGCTGCCTGCAGAAGTCGCCGCAGATGCGGTTCCCCGACATGCGGGCCGTGGCCGCAGCACTTCAGGACGTCGAGCAGGTCGCGCAGCGGCGCGACTGGACCCGGTGGCTCGAGCGATGACGGCAACGCCAAGATGGGTCGTGGTGTGCGTCGACGACGATCCGTCAGTCCTCAGCGCGCTCGCACGCTCGCTGCGCCGCGACGACCTCGAGATCCGCACGACCGAGTCGCCGACCGACGTGCTGATCTGGATCGCGAATGACGACGTCGCAGTGCTGATCTCGGACTACGAGATGCCCGAAATGACGGGCGCACAACTCGCCGGCCAGGCCAAGCGGCTCCGCCCAGAGACGGTGCGGATCCTGCTCACGGGCCAGCGCACGCTCGAGACCGCGATCGACGGCATCAACCAGGGCGAGATCTTCCGGTTTGTGGCGAAGCCGTTCGAGCGTGACGAACTGCGCGCGATCGTCGACGCCGCCGTCGAGCGCCATCGCGAGCTCGCCGAAGTCTCGGGCGAACGACAACGCCGGGAGCGCCGCAGAGCGCTGCGCGACGCGCTCGACAAGGAGTACCCCGGCATCACCGAGATCGCGCGCGATGCCGAGGGGCGGTACCGGGTTCCAGATCCGCGCCCACTCGCCAGGCAGGTCGGCTGGATCACGCTCGCACGCGCGCTCGGCGACCCTGGGCCCGAGTAGCCGTCGTCAGAGCGTCGGCAGGTCGCGGCTCGGCCGCCCGAGCAAGTAGCCCTGGAGCAGGTCGCAGCCCAGCCCGACGAGGCACTCGCGCTCGTCGATCGTCTCGACGCCCTCGCCGACCACCTTGCAGTCTACCTCGTGGCACAGCTTGCACAGCGCGGCGATCGTCCGTTGCTTGAGCGCGCTGAGGTGCACGTCGCGCACGAGCGACATGTCGATCTTGACGATCTCCGGCATGAGATCCGTGAAGCTCGTCAGGCCGCTGTATCCGGCACCGATGTCGTCGACGGCCAAGCGAAAGCCGAGCTTGCGAAGCTTCGCCAGCCGGGCCGTCAGTTCCTGCGAGCTCGCGAGCGAGGCACGCTCGGTGACCTCGAGGATCACACGGGGTGCGATCTTCGTGAGCGGGGCCTCGTCGCTGATCAGCTCGGCGTCCACGAGATCTTCGGCGTGCAGGTTGACGAACAGCGTCAGCTCGTCGCGATGCGCGGCGACCGCCGCGGCGGAGAGTGCCCGAACGCGCCGTCCCAGCAGCGTGAGTCGGCCCAGGTGCGTCGCCGCGTCGAGCACGTGTTGTGGACCGGGCATCGATGGTTCGTTCGACCGCAGCAACGCCTCGACCCCGAACAACGCGCCCGTGCTCGCGTCGAAGATCGGCTGGTATGCCATCCACAGTCGATCGATCGCCTGATCGAAGCGAACTTCGAGGCCGGCGCGGTCCGCGGCGCCCGGCTTCGTCCCGCCGATCGAGAAGGCTTCGCGGCGCAGGCGCGCCAGCGCGTGCGCCCGAGCGGCGTGGTGCAGGAGCTTGGCGAGCGCCTCGTTGTCGACCGGCTTGGTCAGGTACCTGAAGGCGCCGTACTCGACCGCGGTCGCGGCCGATCTGACGTCCGGCATGCCGCTCATCAGGACCACCGGCACGTCGAGATCGACGCGACGAACGGCTCCGAGCAACTCCAGACCACCGACCTCCGGCATGTGGACGTCGCTCAGGATCACGTCGAACGATCTCGATTCGAGCGCGGCGAGCGCCGTACGCCCACTATCCGCCTCGACCACCTCGAAGCCGGCTCGCCGGAGCGCGCGTACGAGCGTCCGCCGGAGGTCCGGATCATCGTCCGCGAGCAGCACGCGTGGTTGGGTGCTCTCTACCGAACCGCGCGCGGGCGTCGCCGTGGGATCGCTGCCGACCCCGAGCGCGCGCGCGACCGCGCTTCGCAGCTCGGCCGGGCTGAACGGTTTCGCGAGCAAATCCGGTGGCGCCCCGCCGCTCGGCGTCAGCGCTCCGGCCGGATAACCCGACATCAGCACGGTCGCGATCTCGGGCCGGAGCTCGTGCAGTTGATGGATCAGCAGATCGCCGCGGCCGTCGGACAGCACGACATCGAGCACGACCGCCTCGATAGGACCTTCATGACTGACGCAGAGCCGGCGGGCTTCCTCCGCGGTCGCGGCTTCGAGAACCTGACAGCCGGCCTCGCGCAGGATGCGGGTGGCGACACTTCGCACCTCTCGCTGGTCGTCGACGACAAGCACCGTCACCGGCGGCAGCGTCCGAGGCGACGATAGACTCGGGCTCGTCGGGACCGCCACGACGCCGTCGGCAACGGGGATGCAAACCCGAATTGTCGTGCCGTGGCCGAGCTCGCTGTAGACCGAGATCGCGCCGCCTGCCTGTGTCACGATGCCGTGCACGATCGACAAGCCGAGGCCAGTGCCCTTTCCCGCCTCCTTGGTCGTGAAGAACGGATCGAAGATCCGGCGCTGCGTATCTTCGTCCATCCCGATTCCTGTGTCGGTCACCTCGAGCAGGACATAGCGCCCGAGCCGAAGCGCCCGTGCCTCGGCGGCCTCGTGGTCGATGTCGAGATCCTTGGTCTCGATCGTCAGGCGACCTCCGCCCGGCATCGCGTCGCGGGCGTTCACCGCCAGGTTCATCAGCACCTGCTCGATCTGGCCGCGGTCCGCGACGACCATCGGGACGGCCGCACCGCGAATCACGAGCGAGACGCGCTCGCCGACGAGGCGGCGCAGCATCGGCGTGAATGCTGTGACGACCTCGTCGAGTTTGAGCGGCTGAGGCGCGACGATGCTGTGTCGACTCAACGTCAGGAGCTGGCGCGTGATCGCGGCACCGCGGTCGGCCGCTCGCCGGAGCTCGATGGCGTCGTCGCGCTGCATCCCCGGTTCGAGCGCCTCCTCGAGGAGGCTCGACACGGTCTGGATCACCGTGAGCACGTTGTTGAAGTCGTGGGCGACCCCACCCGCGAGCCGTCCGAGCGCCTCCATTTTTTGGGCGTGACGGAGTTGCTCCTCGGTCTTGTGCAACTGGTTCCGCGCGCGCTCGCGATCGGTGACATCGTTGACCAGGACGATCCGGACGTTTCGCTCGTCGACGCTGAAGTCGTTGGAACACAGCTCGACCGTGATCTGCGCTCCGTCCTTCTTCCGCTGTTTTCGCAACATCGGCTCGGACCGCCCGCGTGCCGCGCGAACCTCCGTGCGCAGGGTGGCTACGTCCTCGGGGAAGTAGACGCTGTCGATCGTCATCTGCGCGAGCTCGTCACGGCCATAACCGTACAGCCGGACCGCCGCCTCGTTCACCGCCACGAAGCGCAGCGTGTCTCGATCGTACGTCCACATCGGCTGCGGGCTGTACTCGAACATCGAGCGATATCGATCTTCGCTTTGTGCGATCAGCACGCGCTGGTGAGCGACCTCGGTGTCCGCCGCCCGTTGCAAACGGCGGTTGTCGGCCTCGCGAAGCTCGCGCGCGATCGACGGCAAGAGCCGTGCGTAGCGGCCCTTCGACATGAAGTCGTGGACCCCCGCCTTGAGCGCCGTCACCGCGATGTCTTCGTCGATCGTGCCCGACACGAGGATGAACGGCAGATCGAGGGCGGCCTCGCGAACGAGATGAAATGCCGCGAGGCCATCGAAGTCCGGCATCGACCAGTCCGAGACCACGAGGTCCCTCGGCGCCGCGAGCGCCTCGCGCACGCCGTCGGCCGACCATACCCGATCGAACGTCGGGTCGTAGCCGCGGCGGATCTCGCGCAGCAGCATCTCGGCATCGTCCTCGGAATCGTCGACTACGAGCACGCGAAGTGGTGGTTTGGCCATTACGTCTCACGCCTCAGAGTTGAAAGAACACGGTCGCCCCCGCATCACGCATCCCGTCCGCCCACACTCGGCCTCCGTGCCGGCCGATGATCCGCTGCACCGTCGCGAGCCCGATTCCAGTTCCCTCGAACTCCTTGTCGCCGTGGAGGCGCTGGAACGGGCGGAACAGCGTGTCGGCGTGTTCGCGCTCGAACCCGACGCCGTTGTCGCGGACGAAGTACGCGCGCTTGCCGTCGCGCTCGGCGGCCCCGACCTCGATCACGGCCTCCTGTCGCCGCGAGCTGAACTTCCAGGCGTTGCCGATCAGGTTCTCCATCGCCGTGCGCAACAACCCGGGGTCGCCGTCGACCACGAGACCATCGGCGATCCGCACGACCACGACGCGCGTCGGGTCGCGCTCCCGGAGCTGCGCCGTGACCTCGCCCGCGAGCGAGCTCAGGTCGACGCGAGCTCGCCGGAGCTCGCCGCGTGTCACCCGCGCGAGCCGGAGCAGATCCTCGATGAGGTTCGACATTCGGCTCGCGGCGGCACGCACCTTCCGGATCTGTTGCTCGGCCCGGTCGTCGAGCTTCTCGCCAAGATCTTCAGCGAGCGCCTGGGAAAACCCGTCGATCGTGCGTAGTGGAGCGCGCAGGTCGTGCGAGGCGGAGTAGGCAAAGGCTTCCAGCTCCTCGTTCTTCGCTTCTAGCTCGGCGATCCATGCGCGGCGCGCGCGTGCGAGTTGGACGTGTGTGCGCACGCGAGCCAGAAGCTCGCGCGCCGAGAACGGCTTGACGAGGTAGTCATCGGCACCGGTGTCGAGGCCCTCGACCGCGGCCTCCTCGCCGGCTCGTGCGGAGAGCAAGATCACGGGCAAGGACGCGGTCTCCGGATCCGCGCGCAGCTCGCGCACGAGCGCGAAGCCATCGAGCCGCGGCATCATCACGTCGCTGAGGATGATGTCGGGAGCACCTGCGCGGATCACATCCAGGGCTGCCTGCCCGTCGATCGCCGTCGTGACATCGTAGGTCGGTGTCAGGAGCCCGGTGATGTACTCGCGGAGCTCGGCATTGTCGTCGACGACCAGCACACGGGCGCGCGAGCTGTCGGGTGTGGTGGCGGCTTGCAGCGCCGCGCCACGCTCGGGCTCGGGCGCAGTGCCGGCCACCCAGCGCGCGACCTCCGCGACGTGCGCTCGTACACCCCGGTTCGGCTCGGTGGTCGAGGGTGTCTGCGACACCGACTCCGGAGGCAGGTGAGCGTAGCCTTTGGGGATCTCGACCCGGAATGTCGTTCCGCGACCGAGCGTGCTCGTGGCGCTGACGCTTCCGCCGTGGAGCTCGACCAACTCACGCACGAGCGACAGCCCGATGCCGGTGCCCTCGTGCGTTCGGCCGGTCGCGCCGGGCACGCGGTGGAACCGATCGAAGATCTTCGGCAGCTCTTCCTCGGGGATGCCCGTCCCCGTATCGGACACCTCGAGCACGAAGCTCTCGTCGGTGTCGCGAACGCCTACCGTGATCTCGCCCGCTAACGTGAATTTGAACGCGTTCGAGACGAGGTTCGGAACGATCTTCTCCCACAGGTCACGATCGACCCAAGCAGGCGTGGACAGCTTCGGGCAGTCGATCACGAGCGCGATGCCGGACTTGTCGACCGCCGACTGGAACATCGCAGCGAGCTCGGCCGTGAACCCCGCGAGGTCGATTGGCGCGAAGCGAGCGCGCATGCGGCCGACTTCGAGGCTCGAGAAATCGAGGAGCGCGTTCACGAGCTTGAGCAGGCGTAACGTGTTGTCGTACGCGAGCGTCAGGCGCATCCGCTGTTGTGGGCTCGGTGGGTCGGCACGGTCGGCGAGGCTGTCCTCGAGCGGTCCGATCATCAGCGTGAGCGGCGTACGAAACTCGTGGCTCACGTTGCTGAAGAACGCGGTCTTCACCCGGTCGAGCTCCGCGAGCTGCTCGGCCCGCGCACGCTCGGCCTCGTAGGCGCGCGCGCTCGAGATCGCGGTCGCGACATGGCCCGCGACGAGGTCGAAGAAGCCGCGGTAATCGTCGTCGAAGGCGCGCCGCGGGCTGATTCCGAGCACGAGCACGCCGGCGGGTCGATGCCAGCCGGGCCGCGCGATCGGCAGCACCATCGCCTGGTGAGCGGACTCGTCCCAGGGTTCCTTCGGCAGACAATCGAATCTGCGATCCAGATCGTCGACGATCCGCGGGCGCCCATCGTCGACGACGCGCGCGAGCGGCCAACCCGCGTCGTCTCGTGGTTTCGCGTTCGCGTCGACGGCGAGCGGGCTGGCGAGCGTCCCAGGTTCGAGGCCGGCTCGCGCTACCAGGTCGAGACGATCGGCGCGTTCATCCAGAAGGTAGACCAGCGCGAACGGAACGTCGCGCGCGTTGCGTCCCAGGATCTCGGCGCAGCTGCGAACAGCTTCATCGACCGTGCGCGCCTGGACCGCCAGCTCGCGCAGCGCCTTCATGCGCCGATCGCCGAGCACGCGCCCGGTCGTCTCGGTGCATGCGTTGAAGATGCCGTGCGGGCGGCCCGTCTCGTCGCGGATCGGGCTGTACGAGAATGTGAAGTACGTCTCCTCGAGGTAGCCGGACCGCAGCATCAGCAGAAACAGGTTCTCCGACCACGTCGCCTCGCCGGTCGTGATGACTTGCCCCATCATCGGCCCGATGATGTCCCAGATCTCCGCCCAGCATTCCTGACCGGGGCGACCGAGGAACTGCGGGTGTTTGCGCTCTCCGAGCATCGGCCGGTAGCCATCGTTGTAGAACATCCAGCGGTCGGGTCCCCACCACAGGACGATCGGATGGCGCGAGCCCAGACAGATGCTCACGGCAGTGCGCAAACTCTGTGGCCACGTTTCGATCGGACCGAGCGCCGTGTTGGCCCACTCGATGTTGCGGATCAGACTGGCGAGCTCTCCGCTGCCTGCAAAGATCTGGTCCGCGAGCGAACGCGCATCGCTCGTAGCTTGATTCACATCCACCCTCCCGATGATCGATCCGCGCCCACGATACACCCGGCACTAGTGCCGAATCATCGATCCGTGGCGTCATCTAGTGTCGTTTGGGGTACTGGGCATTTGGGTCCTGTAGCAAAATGCGGCAGTACGAGCGAGGTCTGTGATTTCGGCGCAGTACGATTCTGTCACAGGCTCGTCTAACTCGTGAACGAAGTGACAAGCGCATTCACAGCGACCGAGAACGCACATGTAGCGAGGTCTGTGCACGCGCGGCTGACGCGACCGGTAGTACTCCGCCTCGACCCGACGAACCGAGAAAGCGGACCGTATCGGGACTGCACTACGTGCGGTGATCGAAGCACTCGTCATGGCAAGGTGAAGTACACGGTGGCGCCTTGGTCCGGGGCGCCGTCGGCCCAGACGCGGCCACCGTGGCGGGTGATGATGCGGTGCACGGTCGCGAGCCCGATGCCGGTGCCCGCGAACTCGCTCGTTGGGTGCAGCCGCTGGAACGGCTTGAACAACCTGTCGGCATGGCTCGTGTCGAAGCCGACGCCGTTGTCTCGCACGAAGTACACGCGACGAGCCTCACCCTGCGAGACACCGAGCTCTATCTTCGTGGTGTCACGCGGCGCGGTGAACTTCCAAGCGTTGCCGAGCAGGTTCTCGAACATCGTGCGGATGAGGCCCGGATCTGCTTCCACCACGAGTGGATCGGCGACTTGCAGCTCGAGCTTTCGTCGAGAATCATGCTCGGCGAGCTGGGCGGTGATCTCTCTCGCGAGCGCGCCGAGATCGACGCGCTGTTTGCGAAGCTCGCCGCGCGACGCGCGAGAGAGCCGGAGGAGATCCTCGATCATCTGCGCCATGCGCTGCGCCGATCGTCGCATGCGCCGGATGTGCTCGCGCGCCTGGTCGTCGAGCTTGTCGCCGTAGTCCTCGTCGAGTGCACGTGCGAAGCCGTCGATCGAGCGAAGCGGCGCGCGCAGATCGTGCGAGACCGAGTAGCTGAACGCCTCGAGCTCCTGGTTCTTGAGCTCGAGCTCTTCGGCGAGCGCGGCGCGTGCTTCCGCGAGCTGACGTGCCGCGCGCGCCTCAGCCGCCTCGAATTCCGAGCGCATCAGCTGCTCGCGAATCCTGCGCGTCTCGTCCTCGAACTGTTTGCGGCGGATCTGCGCTCGAACGCGTGCCTTGAGTACCTCGAGCTCGCTCGACTTCGGAATGTAGTCGTCCGCACCCGCGCCCAGGCCGTCGAGCATGGAGGCTCGATCGTCGTGCCCGGTGAGGATGATGAGCGGAATGTCGCGCACGATCGGCGCGGACTTGATCCGGCGGCAGGTTTCTCTTCCACCGATCCCCGGCATGAGCAGATCGAGGAGGATGCAGTCGACGCTTTGAATCGCGAGCAGCTCGAGAGCCTCCTCGCCCGACCGCGCCGGCACGACGTCGTAGCCCTCGCTGCGCAGCGTCGCGGTGACCTCGTGCAGATAGGTCAGGCTGTCGTCGACCGCGAGGACCCTGTGTGGCCCGAGCAAGCTCGCGGTCTGCTCGCGATCGGGAAGAGTCCCTCCGCGCAACGAAGCGGCGAGCCTGGCGAGGATGACGTCGAGATCTTCCTCCTTGCGAACGAACGCGTCCGCGCCGGCGTCGAGTGCTTTCAGCTCGGCTCCGTGGTCGTCGGATCCGGTGAGCAGCAAGCACGGAGTCCCGCGCAGTGCCGCGTCGAGGCGGACGTGCCGGATCACCGAAGGGCCGTCCATCCCGGGCAACACGCCATCGACGACGATCGCGTCCGGCCGCCGATCGGCGGCGACGCGTAGTCCTTCCTCGCCCGTCGGCGCCGCGAGGACGGTGTAGCCCGCAGCCTCGAGAGCCGCGCGCAACGACTCGCGGAACGTCGCACTGTCGTCGACGAGCAGCACGGTCGATGCTCGCTGCGAGGGTCCAGTACGCCGTGCGCGAACGAGCTCGCGTGCCTTCGTGACCACATAGCCACGGTCGTAGGGTTTGCCGACATATTCGTCGGCCCCGATCTGGAGCGCGCGCACGCGATCCTTGACCTCGGCTTCGCTCGACAACATCAAGATCGCGATCGCGGACGCCGGATCCCCACGACGGATCTCCGCGGCCAGCTCGACGCCATCCCCGTCTGGTAGCATCACATCGAGGACCACCGCTTCGATCGGGGCGCGCGCGATCAGCGCCGCGCGCGCCTCGCCGACCGACGCACATGGGACCGGCGAGAATCCCGCGGCCTCGAACGCCTCGACGAGGTCCATCCGCACGGTCAGGCTGTCGTCGACGATCAACACGGTTCCCGTCATCGCTGGCCCCCCCGTGAAGCGCTCACCAGCGCCGCGAGTGCCGGCCCGATCTCGTGGAGCGGCTGCACGTGGAGAGCCGCACCGAGCGCGATCGCCTCGCGCGGCATCCCGAACACGACGCACGTCGCTTCGTCCTGAGCGATCGTGGTGCCACCGCCAGCGCGGATCGCGAGCATGCCCGCCGCGCCATCCCGCCCCATGCCGGTGAGCAGGCACGCGGCCACTCCACTGCCGTAGCCGCGCGCGAGCGACTCGAACAGCACATCGACGGATGGCCGACAGGAGTGGCGCTCTGCATCGTCGGTGAGGCGGAGCCGGCCGTCGCGCACGACGAGGTGGCGATCGGGCGGAGCCATCACGATCCGGCCCGCGGCCGCAGCGACCGCTTCGCCGTCGCGAGCGTACCGAACCTCGTGGTCGGTCTGGCCGTCGAGCCACTCCGCGAATGCGCCGCCGAACCGGTCGCTGAGGTGAAGCACGAGGAGCACCGGGACGGGTAGCCTGTGCGGGAGGCGGCGCAGAATCTCCACGATCGCTCCCGGACCACCGGTCGATGCCCCGATTCCGACGACCTCTACGTGAGGGGATGGTGGGGTGGGAACGGGCGGTGGTTGTGGGCCTACGCGCGACGACAACCGCCCTCGGAGGTGCGTGATCACGCGGATCCGCGCCACGAGCTTGAGCGTTCTCAAGAACCGGGCCTCCCAGCTGCCCTCGGGCTCGTCCCCTCGCGGCTTCTCGAGGACGTCTACGGCACCCGCGGCGAGCGCATCGTAGGTACGAAACAGCTCGCCGCGGTTCGTCGACGACGACACGATCAGGATCGGCGTCGGGCAGTACGCCATGATGTACTCGGTCGCGGCGACACCCGTCATCACGGGCATCATCATGTCCATCGCGACCACATCGGGGCGCAGCTCGGCGCAGCATTCGATCGCTTCCTTGCCGTTCTCGGCGGCGGCGACGAGCGCGAGCTCGGGATCAGCCGCCACGACTTCGCACAGCCGGTTGCGCGCCGTGCTCGAGTCGTCGACGATGAGGACGCGCAGCTTCGCCATGGCTAGCTCACCAACCTGTGGATCCGCGCGATGAGGTCCGTCTGATCGAACTCGCTCTTGACGATGTAGCCCTGCGCGCCGACCTGTTCGCCGCGCTGGCGATCCGCGATCGACGATCGCGAGGTGACGAGAATCGCGGGCGTGTTGCGAAGGTCGGCATCCGAACGGATCCGCTCGATGAACGTGAACCCATCGATCCCGGGCATCTCGACGTCCACCAGAAACAGGGCGTAGCGCCTGCGCCGCGCCGCTTCGAGACCGTGCTCGCCCGAGACGGCAATGTCGACCTCGAAGCCGGCGGATTCCAGGATGCTCTGCTCGAGCATGCGCGTCGTCAGCGAATCGTCGATCACGAGCACCGCATGACGCGCCGCACCCGACGTGTGAGCGACCGCGCGATCTCGGCGAGCCACGGCGATCACACCGTCCGGATCGAGGACGATGAGCGGGTGGCCTTCCGGATCGAGCGCCGCGCCGGCGACGATCGGGTCGGCCGCCGCGAGCTCCGGCAGCGGGCGTACGACGACGGTCGCAGTATCGATCAGCCGATCGACGCCGACGGCGGCCAGCCCGTCCGTAGCTTCGACGATCACGGCCGACCACACTCCGCGTGCGCGCGCCGATCCGGCGCTCGGCCGCAGGGCCTCGGCGAGCGGCACAAACGGGATCACCTTGCCCTCGTGCACGATCGATGCGGCGCGCGCGGTTCGCGAGATCTCGTGCTCGGCGACACGCGCCGTGCGCCTCACCGCATCGAGCGGGAGCAGCGCACGCACGCCCGCCATCTCGACGCCGAGCGCGTCGAGCGAAGCAAGCGATGCAGGCACGACGAGCTCGAAGGTCGTGCCGGCCGAACCGGTCTCGACCGTGACGGTGCCGCCGAGTCGCTCGGTCACGTCGCGCACGACATCGAGCCCGATTCCGCGGCCGGAGACTTCGGTAACCGTCGTGGAGGTCGTGATGCCGCCACGCAGAAGCAAGCGCAGCAGCTCCTCGACGCCGAGCGTTCCGGTCTGACTCGTGGCGAGCCCGAGACGTCGGGCGACCCCACGGACCGCATCGAGGTCGACCCCACATCCGTCGTCGCGGCAGGAGAACGCGACTCGCCGCCCGCGACGCGTGATCTCGATCGAGATCTGGCCGGTCGCCGGCTTGCCAGCCGCGATCCGCTGGGGCGCGGCCTCGATACCGTGTGCGACCGCGTTGCGCGCGAGCTGCACGAGCGCACTGTGGATCGCGCCGACAACGTGCGCGTCGAGTCGGACGTCGCCACCCTTACCGTGGAACGCGACCTGCTTCCCGAGGGAGCCAGCCGCATCGCGGATCGTGCGCTCGAGCGGGAGAAACAGCGACGACGCCGGGACGAGGCGCAAGTGCTCCGCTCGATCACGAACCTGGACGAGCTCGCGATGGAGCTGCTCGACGCCGGCCCCCAGGCCACGCACCGCCATGCCGACGAGCTCGCGAAGCTGCTCGGCGATCGCGTGCGCGCGCCCGGCCATCTGCCGGTCGCCCTCGTACGAGCCTGCGCGCGCGAGATGGTCGACGAGTAGATCGGCGCGCTGACGTGCGCCTTCGAGCGTCTTGGTGGCACCGCGAATGGGTGCGATCCGAGCGTGTGCCTCCATGATGCCGTCGAGCAACGCGTCCATCTCCGCGAGCTCGGCCCGCACGCTGCGCGGAGTGTCATCGGGGACCGCTTTCGATTCGACCGAAGGCGCCGGCTGGTCGAGACGAGCGAGCCGGCCGGTGATCTCGTCGATCAGCGCGAGGAGCAGCGTGAAGGTTGCCGGAGGGATCGGCCCGCCTTCGCGATGGGGTGCAAGGGCATCCTCGATCGCGTGCGCGCGATCCGCGATCTCGCGCTGACGAACGACGCGAGCTGCACCCTTCAGCGTATGCGCGTGGCGAAGGATCCGCAGCACGATGTCGTTGCCCGCACCGCGCTCGAGCTCTAGGATCCCCTTGCCGAGCTGATCGAGCAACTCGCGTGCTTCGAGCCGGAAGTACTTGTACGGATCCGGTGCCATGCTCAGTCCGCCTTCGGCTGGACGAGCCACAACAGCTCCTTCGACAGCCCGGCGAGCTGGGACGCGGTCGCCAGTGTCTGGCCCGAGCTCGCCTCCGTCTCCTTCGTGGCCTGCGCGACGTTGGCGATCGCGAGGTTGACCTGCTCGACCGCGGTGGTCTGCTGCTTCGTCGACAGCTCGATCTCTCGTGACGCCTCGGTCGTGGTCGTCACGAGCCCGGCGATCTGCTGGAACGAGCTCGCGACATCACCGAACTGCTTTGACCCCGCATCGACCGCCTTGGACCCGGTCTCGGTGGCCATCACGGTCGTATTGACGGCGCTGCGCACATCATCGATCAATGCGCGAACCTCTTTGGTCGACACCGCGACGCGATCCGCGAGCTTGCGGATCTCGTCGGCCACAACGGCGAACCGCTTGCCGGCGTCGCCGGCTCCGGCGGCCTCGATCGTCGCGTTGATCGCGAGGATGTTGGTCTGCTCCGCGAGCTCGGACACGATGTCCAGCACCGCCCCGATCTGCTGCGACTTCTTGCCGAGCTCGAGCATATGGGTCACGACGAGATCGACCTGTTGCCGGATCGCCGTGATCGACCCGTGCGCCTTGTCGACCGTCCCGTCGCCGGCCTTCGCCGCTGTCGCGGTCTGTCCGGCAATCTGCGCGACGCGTTGCGCGCTCTCCGCGATCTGCCGTGACGTCGCGAGCAGCTCGCTGATCGTCGTCGTGATCTCGTTCATCGCGGTCGCTTGCTCCTTCGAGCCGGTCGCCTGCTGGTTTGCAGCCGCCTGGAGCTCGGCCGAGGAGCTTTGCACCTGGCCGACCGCTCCCGCGATCTGGCGGCTCAGCGTCCGCGCCAGGATCCATGCGAGCAGGATGCCCAGCATGACGGTACCTATGCCGATCCCGATCACAAGGTTCGTCGCGGATGCGGCGGCCTCGGTCGAGGCGATGCGCGACGTTTCGAGCTGCTGTTTCTCGGTGGCAATGAACTCGCGGATCGCGGCGTCGAGGAGGTCGCGCTTCGGGACGATCTTTTCCTCGAACTCCTTGGCTGCTGCCTCCACCGTTGCATCAGAGCGGCGGAGCGCGATCACGCGATCGGTCTCTTGTTGGTGCTCGGCCTCGAGCCGAGTGATCGTGTCGAGGGAGTGCGCAGCCTCCGCCGGTGCTAGCTTTCGTAGCCGATCGAGCGTCGCAGTGAGCTCGCCGCGTGCATCCCGCATCGCGTCGAGAAGGTGGTCATCACGAGTCAACAAGAAACCGCGGATGGCGCCGCCCTTGCGTTCGAGCGCGGACCGCATCGACTCGGCATCCTGCAGGAGCTGTGCGTCGACCGTGATCACATGGTCTTTGCTCGCCACGACGTTGCGGAGTGCGTATACGGCGACGACTCCGATCGCGACCGCAAGCACCACTGTCACAGCAAAGCCGGCTCCGAGTTTCTGACCAAAAGTCCTTTGTCTTGCCATGTCCGTGGTTACTCCTAGGTTCGCGGCAGCGCCTGCTTGACGATCACCTCGACGAGCGAGGAAAGATGAACGATCGGTCGCACCTGGCCGTCGCAGCGCGCGAGCTCCCGCACGTGTGCGGGCCCTTCGTGCGGCACGCATGGAGCGATCGCTTCCGGGGCGACGCGCAGGTGGGCCTCGAACGCTTCGAACGCGAAGCCGATCGCACGTATATCGGTCGTCGCGATCCACCGCGGCGCGGTGGCCGCGGGATAGCCGAGCAGAGCGGCAAGATCGAACACCGGAACGAGGGCGCCCCGAAATCCGACGATCCCCAGCAGCTCGGGGATGCGACTCGGGACGTCTGCGAGAGTTCGATCGGCGTACAACCCGGCGATCTCGGACACGCGCAGTGCGAACGGATCTCCACCGATCCGGATCGCGACGAGATCGTGGACCGCCACCACCGCCGCGGGCGGCGCGTTGGCGAACGATCGATCGAACTCGCGCCGCATATCCGCGGCGCGGTCATCGAGCGATCGGCTCATTCACCTGCCCTCGCGAGCTCGGCACGGCACAGCGCGATCAGCGCTTCACGGTGGAAGCCGCCGCCAAACAGCAACAGTCGCGATGCGTCCTCGCGCTCGAGAAGCACGAGAGCCTGTTCGAGCTCGCGTCGCGCGGTGTCGTGTTCGCCGGCTCGGCGTGCGATCAGCCCGACGTGGAGCCGGGGCATCGCGAATGCCGGATCGAGGTACATGGCGGTCTGATCGTGGCCGACCGCGCTGTCGCGATCGCCGGCGCTCTCGCGACACAGCGCCAGCACGTAGTGGGCACCGGCGTTCAGCTCGTCGATCGCGAGCAGACGGCGGCACGCTTCTTCGGCAGCGGGCGACTGGCCATCATGCACGAGCAACACACCTCGCAACAGCAGGACGTCCGGGTCGAGCACGGAGTCCTCGGGCAGTCCTTCGACCAGCTCGAGTGCCTCGGCAAATCGTTCGCGTCGCAACAGGTCGAGCGCCGCGCACAGATCCCAACCACGTCGCTCGTCGGGTAATGACGCGGCCGTGTGGACCTCGGCGAGAGCACGGATCCGGTCGGACGCTTGCTCGATCGCTTCGACCCACGAGCCCGTGGTCGCGACGACCGCGGCGAGCGCGCGCGTCTGTGGCTCCGCGGTGCGGGACTCGCCGCGGTCGATGCGCTCGGTATCGGAGCGGAGCTGGTAGTAGAACGTCTCGTGCGTGTGGCACAGGTGGAAGTCGTTCGACATGCCTCGCAACGTCTCGGCATGGCCGAGAAACAGATAGCCGCCCGGGGCCAGCGAACGTGACAGGCGCGCGACCACGTCCCGCATCATCTCGGGAGTGAAGTACATGAGCACGTTGCGGCAGAAGATCAGATCGTAGGCGCCGCGCTGCCAGAGCTCGGGATCCTCGGTCGCGAGGTTGCGTTCTTCGAACTGGACCATCGCGTGGATCGAGCGGTCGAGAGCGAAGTCCCGGCCCTCCGCTCGAAACCACTTACTCTGGACGTGCGGCGGGGTCTCGCGCAGCGCCCAGCTCGTGAACTTGGCGCGGCGCGCTCGCTCGAGCGCGGTTGGGTTGACGTCGACCGCGCGGATCGAGATCTCCCACGCCGGATCGGAAAGTACATCGCGCACGACGATCGCGATCGTGTATGGCTCCTCCCCCGATGCGCAGCCGGCAGACAGCAGGCGCAGCAGGCGCCGACCGTTCTGCATTCGCACGCGCTCCGGAATCACGACTTGCGCGAGCGCGCGGAACTGATCGTTGTTGCGAAAAAAGTACGTCTCGCCGACGGTGAGCTCCGACGCGAGCGCCCCGATTTCCGCCGGGCCCACGCTCGCGAGTCGCGCCACATACGTCGTGGGATCGCAGCCGACTGCATCCGAACGCCGGCGTAGGACCTCGGCCAGAAAGCCTAGCTTCGTGTCGTCGAAGTGAAGTCCGAGCCGGCGGGAGATCAACTCGCGCAGGTGTTCGAGCTGGGACGATCCGATCATGCGCTCGCTCCATCGAGCGAAATGTGGCTCGGCAGATCGTCCGGGACGAGCCTGGCACCTCGCAAGACCACGAGAAGCTCGTGATCGAGGGTGGCGATGGCCGCGATCGCGTCGCCGGCCGCTTTGTCGAGCAGAGGCGGTAGGCGCTCCAGCGAGTGCGCGGTCAGCGTGCGCACACCGATCACTTCATCGACGAGCAGCGCGATCGTGCGTGAGGCTGCTTTTACGGTCACCGCACGGCCGGCGGTGCTCGCGCGATCACCGAGCAGCAGGCCGGCATCGACTACGACCACCGGTGCACCGCGGATGATCGACACGCCGACGACGAAGCGCGGTGCTCCCGAGACCGTCTCGAGCGGCAGTGGGCGCATGGTCTCGATGATTGTTTCGAGCAGCAATGCACACGAAACATCGTGCACGCGAAATACGAGAGCCGACGTCATCAGAGGCTCCCCACGACCACGCCCGAACACATCAAGCGCATCTTGCAACGCGGTCACTCTGAAATACAAGACAAGTATCCGCTGATAAGAAACTGCAACTACATGGAGTACCCAGAGCGAGGTGTCGATAAAGCCGGTCTTGTCTGACGCTGCCGCGTTTTGCGGCACGTGCGCCGACCCAGCGATACGAAAGCCAACCGCGATCGCGAGTCCGACCGTGGCGACCGTGATGCGCGGGAAGGCACGCCGGCATGATCCTGTGTTTGCCTTGCGGTCGTTGACACCAACGGCCGCCGAATACGTGCACCGCGTGCATTAGATCGGCTTCATCGTGAGCGGTCAGTCAGGGAGCTACGGCTAACGCGCAAGCGTGACCTGCGTGACCTCGCCGCGCTTGTCGCCGATCGGCGTCCCCGACGCGTCGAGCCACGCGAGCTTGAACCGCTCTCGGCGATTCATGTAGACGACCGCGCGAGCGCCGGGTGCAGGTGGGGCCGCGGTCACGCGCTCGCCGTTGCTCTCGAAGCTCACGAGGTGGTCGAGCGCGATCGCCGGCGTGGCCGCGTGGTGCTTGTCCTTGAACGTCACCTTGGCGGCAGCGGCGAACGTCTGCGCGGTGACGGTCCGCACCTGCGTGCTGCCGACCACGACCGCGACCGCCGCAGGCGCGAGCCGGGCGGCGGGCGTCGTTGGCATGATCGCGATCGCGTTCTCGATCCGTTCGCCCGGGCGCTCGAGATCGGCGAGCGCGCCGGTGCCCGGCATCATCCAGCCGACGTAGATCGTGCCGTCGTCGCGGCGCGCAAGGATCGCGTCGGTCGTCGACACGACGTAGTCGCCACCTTCGCTCGTGCGCACGTGCATCTCGCGACCGAGCTCCGGTGCGAGCTCGGCGATCCGCCACGCGCGACGGCCGGCCGCGACGAGCGTGGTCTCGCGATCGACGAGCGCTGCGGGCTCGACCCTCGCGCCGGCGACGTCGAGCGACGGTGCGGCGGGTGCCGAGATCGCCGCGTGCGGTACGGGCGTGCGTGACGGCGCGACGGCCGGTGCGATAACCGCGATCCGCGAATCCGACCGCGAGAACACGAGCGCGACCGCCACGACCACGATCACCAGCGCGAGCTTCTTCATCACGAATGTTGAGTCGACCCACTTTGTAATCTCGTGATACGGCCGAAGCCGCTTTGTGATGAAGACGATCGGCGTTGGTGTGGCGGTTGCTCTGTGTTCGTTTGCCTACATCGGATCGGCGCGCACGGCGACGATCACGGTGACCTCGACGGCGGATGGCGTCGCCAGCGATGGCAACTGCACGCTGCGCGAGGCGGTCCGGGCGGCGAACACCGACACCGCGGTCGATGCGTGCACGGCCGGCTCGGGAGCCGACACGATCGTGCTCCCGGCTGGCAGCTACACGCTGACCGTTGGCGGCGCGAACGAGGACGCCGCGCTGACGGGCGATCTCGACATCACGACGAACGTGACGATCGCCGGTGCCGGATCGGGGTCGACGTGGGTCAAGGGCGTCGGCGCCGATCGCGTGTTCCACGTGTTGTCGAACGGCGTCGCGACGATCCAGGACGTGACGATTCAGAACGGCCAGGCGAATTACGGCGGCGGCATCTTCAACGCCGGCTCGCTGACGCTGAAGATGTGCGTCGTCACGTCGAATACGGCGACGGCGACCTCCGGTGGTGCCAACGCCACCGGCACGGCCGGCGGTGGCGGCGGCGGCATCTTCAACGCCGCGGGCGCGACGCTCGCGATCGACACCAGTTCGATCACGAACAACACCGCCGCCGGCGGTGCGGGTGGCGCTGGTGGTGGTGGTGGCGGTGGCGGGGGCGGTGGCGGTGGTGGCGGCGGTGGCGGCGTGTTCAACGACGGTGGCGCGGTCACCGGCAACCTCGTCACGATCACCGGCAACACGGCTCGCGGCGGGAACGGCGGCGCTGGTCTGGACGAATTCTGCTGCACGCGCCCCGGCGGCGGCGGCGGTGGGTTCACAGGCAACGGCGGCAACGCCGGGCTTCGTGCGAGCGGCGGCGCAGGCCTCGCCGGCGGTGGCGGCTCGTCGGGCGGCGGCAACGGGAACATGGACATGTGCGGCAATGGCCGAGGGGGCACTGGCGGGTTCGCCGCCGGTGGTGGCGGCTCGACAGCCGCGGGCACGACCGGCGGTCTCCACGGCGGTGCGGGTGGCTCCGGTAGTTCTTGCGGCGGCGGTCGCGGCGGTGGCGGTGGTGGTGGGGGCGTCGGCGCCGGCGTGTTCTCGCAAGGCGCGGGGTCGGTCACGCTCACGCACTCCACCGTCTCCGGCAACACGGCGACCGCCGGCGGCGGTGGCACCGGCGGCAACGGCGGCGCAAACGGCACGGCCGGTCAGGGCGTCGGCGGCGGCATCTACAACCGCGCCGGTACGTTCACGATCGGCTCGTGCACGGTCGCGACGAACTCGTCGACGACGAGTGCACCCGACAGCTACGGCACGATCACGGTTGGCGTGTGCGGCGACGGCCTGCTCGATCCGGGCGAGGCCTGCGACGACGGCAACAACGACGATCACGACGCGTGCACGAACGCGTGCACGATCGCGACGTGCGGCGACGGTCACATCTACAACGAAGGCGGCGGCACCGAGGCGTGCGATACCGCGGGCGCATCGGCGAGCTGCGATGCCGACTGCACGCTGCCCGTATGCGGCGACGGCGTGGTGAACGCCGCGGCCGGCGAGGTCTGCGATACCGGCGGCGCGACGTCGTCGTGCGATGCCGACTGTACGTTGCCCGTGTGCGGCGACGGCGTCGTGAACGTGTTCGCGGGCGAGAGCTGCGACACCGCCGGTCAGTCGGCCTCGTGCAACGCGAACTGCACCGCGCCCGTGTGCGGAGATGGCATCCTCAACACCGCGGCCGGTGAGACGTGCGACACGCACGGCCAGTCCGCCACATGCAACGCGAACTGCACCGCACCGGTGTGCGGCGATGGTATCGCGAACATTGCGGCCGGGGAGGCCTGCGATACCGGCGGTCAGAGCGCGACGTGCAACGCGAACTGCACCGTCTCGGTGTGCGGCGATGGCATCGTCAACACCGCGGCCGGCGAGGCGTGCGACACGCACGGCCAGTCGGCGACCTGCAACGCGAACTGCACCGCACCGGTGTGCGGCGACGGCGTCGCGAACACTGCGGCCGGGGAGGCCTGCGATACCGCCGGCCAGTCGGCGACGTGCAACGCGAACTGCACCGCGCCGGTGTGCGGCGACGGCATCGTCAACACCGCGGCCGGCGAGGCCTGCGACACCGCCGGCGCCTCGGCGACGTGCAACGCGAACTGCACGTTCACCGCTTGCGGCGACGGCATCGTGAACACTGCCGCCGGTGAAGCCTGCGATACCGCCGGCGGCTCCGCGACCTGCGATGCGGACTGCACGCTCCCCGTCTGCGGCGACGGTGTGCTCAACACGGCTGCGGGCGAGCACTGCGACGACGGCAACTCCGACGACACCGACGCGTGTCTGTCGACATGCGTCGTCGCGACCTGTGGCGATGGCCACTTGCGTGCGGGCGTCGAGGCCTGCGACGACGGGGGCACCGCGAGCGGGGATGGCTGCTCGCCGGCATGTACGATCGAGGCCGGCTTCCACTGCAGTGGGGCACCGTCCGCGTGCGCGTCGACGTGCGGCGATGGCGTGGTCGCGAGCAACGAGGGCTGCGACGATCACAACACCGCGCCGGGCGATGGCTGTTCGGCGACCTGCTCGACCGAGCCCGGCTTCACGTGCGATCGCGCGTCGCCATCGACTTGCACCACCACGTGCGGTGACGGGATCGTGGCCGGCAGCGAGCAGTGCGACGACGGCAACACGACCGGCCTCGATGGCTGCTCGGCGACCTGCACCACCGAGACCGGCTTCACGTGCACGGGCGGACCATCGAGGTGCGCGTCGACGTGCGGTGATGGCGTCGCCGCGAGCGATGAAGGCTGCGACGACGGCGGCCACGTCGATGGCGATGGCTGTCATGTGAACTGTGTGGTCGAGCCCGGGTACAGCTGTACCGGCTCGCCGTCGACGTGCGCGGCGGGTTGCGGCGATGGCACGAAGGCGAACATCGAGGCGTGTGACGACGGAAACCTGATCGACGGCGACGGCTGCTCGGCCGCCTGTCAGCCCGAGCCCGGCTTCGCGTGCACCGGCTTCCCGTTGACGATCTGCGTCGCGACGTGCGGCGATGGCACCAAGGCGAGCACCGAGGCGTGCGACGACGGCAACACGACGAGCGGCGATGGCTGCTCGTCGAGCTGCACGCCCGAGGCCGGCTGGACCTGCGCCGGTTCGGCACCCACGACCTGCACCGCTGTGTGCGGCGACGGTCTCGTCGTGGCCGGCGAGGCCTGCGATGACGGCAACGCGATCGCGAGCGACGGCTGCTCGCCGGCGTGTGCGGTCGAAACAGGCTGGTCCTGTGCCGGTGCCCCGTCGGCGTGCACCACCGCGTGCGGTGATGGCGTGGTCGCCGGCACCGAGGCGTGCGACGACGGCAACACACACGGCGGCGATGGTTGCAGCGCGG
>Ga0326726_10001123_pt1 | contig 24763 bp, 20 predicted proteins | sample MHFenrmetagenome_2_FD_207603 | JGI IMG/M metagenome (GOLD analysis project Ga0326726, IMG submission 207603) | Lab enriched peat soil microbial communities from Michigan Hollow, Ithaca, NY, United States - MHF15MN | ecosystem: Environmental > Terrestrial > Soil > Wetlands > Peat | place: USA... | reverse complement strand
TATTTGAATCCATTACTTGAGGCAGGTATTTTGGAGCGAACCATTCCCGACAAACCTCGAAGTCGTTTGCAACGCTACAAAACAACAGCGAAAGGGTCAAGCCATTTAAAGAATTTAAACAAAGGTTAACAGCCGATGCTGCAGCACAACCCTGAACTGAAATCGAAAATAGATCAACTCTGGAACAAATTCTGGAGCGGCGGAATTTCCAACCCGCTCACGGCTATTGAACAGATCACCTATCTGCTTTTTATGAAGCGCATGGACGATCAGGATAAGGAGAAGCAGGCAAGTGCCGAGTGGGCGGGTGACGCCTACACCTCAAAATTCGAGGGGATGTGGATTCCGCCGGAATACCGTGAAAAAGAAAATGCTGCGAGTTACGCGATTGATAAAAGCACCCTTCGCTGGAGTGAATTCAAACACCGGCAGGCTGAAGATATGCTCACCCACGTGCAGTCGAGAGTCTTTCCCTACCTGAAAGACATGAACGGTTCCGGGTCAAAATTTACCCATCATATCAAAAACGCGGTTTTCATCATACCCAAGCCTTCGCTTCTTGTTGAAGCGGTGAAAACCGTTGACGAGATTTTTGAAGTGATGGAGAGGGACTCGAATGAGAAGGGGCAGGCATTCCAGGATATTCAGGGTGATGTTTATGAATTTCTGCTCTCCGAAATTGCCTCTGCCGGTAAAAACGGACAGTTCCGCACCCCTCGCCACATTATCAAGATGATGGCCGATCTGGTGGAACCCCGGCTTGGCCACACCATTGCCGATCCCGCATGTGGATCGGGTGGATTCCTGCTTGGGGCCTATCAATACATTGTAACGCAACTGGCGATTCGTGCCGGAAACAAGGAACTCGTGGCCGACGAAGACGGATTTATCCGCACCTCCGTTTCTGCCGGGCTTACCGAACAGGCAAAAACCATTCTTGCCAAAACCCTTTTTGGCTACGATATCGACAGCACCATGGTTCGCCTTGGTCTGATGAACCTCATGATGCACGGCATTGACGAGCCGGAAATCGACTACAAGGACACACTGAGCAAAAGCTTTATCGAGGAGTCCTGTTACGACATCATCATGGCCAATCCCCCCTTTACCGGCAGCATAGACAAAGGCGATATCAACGAGAGCCTTACCCTCGCCACCACCAAAACAGAGCTGCTGTTTGTTGAAAACATCTACCGCCTGCTGAGAAAAGGCGGAACCGCCTGCGTTATTGTGCCTCAGGGTGTGCTCTTTGGTTCCGGTGGTGCATTCAAGGCTTTGCGCAAGTTGCTGGTTGAGCGGTGTGATCTGAAAGCAGTTATCACCATGCCGAGCGGAGTCTTCAAACCCTATGCCGGAGTTTCAACCTCAATTCTGCTTTTTACAAAAGTATGGGGCCCGCTCGACAAGGTGGACAAACCGGCAACGGAGCAGGTCTGGTTCTATGATATGCAGTCGGATGGTTACTCGCTTGACGACAAGCGTAGCAAGCAGGATGGTTTTGGTGACCTGCTCGATATTGTCGAAAGGTATAAAACGCGAAGCGTTGAATGCGATACCGACAGAACCCGGAAGTTCTTTTTTGTGCCGCGCAGTGAAATTGAGGGTGAAGGGGGATATGATCTTTCGATATCCCGTTACAAAACCGATGTATTTGAAGAGGTCGTCTACGAAAGCCCGTCAGTTATTCTCGACAAACTGATTGCTGAAGAGGTGGGGGAGATTGATGTGGCACATCTTGCCAATATTCAGAGCGGAATAGTCCGGGAGCTGCTTGAGCTGAAGGGGATGATCGGATGAGAGACGTAATTGCAACCGGTTACGGGAGGAGTTTTTCAGTCAGGCAGTTGGAGGATAACTGGCAGTTTTACAAGGAGATTACAATTACGAACGCGGCGCGTTCGCAATTCGATTATGACAGATTCGAAAAACTGCCAGAAGAGAACCCGACCATCGGGATTCTGCTTGCTGCAGACAAGAATGATACTGTGGTAAAGATTTCCCTGCCGAAAGATAACCAGACTATTCTGGCAAGTCAGTACAAGCTCTATCTGCCAAGTGAAGAGGTGCTCAGAGAGCAGTTGGTCAAGGAGATGAAGGCGATTGAAGGGAGGGGAGATGAAAACGATTAAACTTGGCTCACTTATCACGATATCCAAAGGGAAGAAGCATACTCCTTCTGAACTGCCATCTTCTCAGTCTATACGTATGCTTGGTATTGATGATTTACGAAACGACACATTAATCAGAATGACTGATGATAAAAATGGTGTGCTCGCTTGTGATGATGATGTTCTGATCGCGTGGGATGGAGCCAATGCCGGTACTATCGGGTTTGGGAAACAGGGATATATTGGCAGCACTATTTCTCGTCTTCGTTTGCATGATACATCAAAATATTATGCACCATTCATCGGGATCTTTTTACAGTCGAATTTCAGCTATTTGAGGAAAACCTCTACCGGCGCAACGATTCCGCATATCAATCGAAATGCGTTAGAAAGTATTCCGGTCCCTGTTTTTACGTATGACGATCAAATCCGCATCGCAACCCTTCTGTCCAAAGTAGAGAATCTGATCTCCCGCCGTCGCGAGCAACTCAAACAGCTTGACGAACTTCTCAAAAGTGTTTTTCTGGAGATGTTTGGCCCTACAAGTCAACATTTTGAAACTTGGCCTGTAGTTGAAATCAAGGAACTTGCAGCCAAGCACAAAGGAGCGATGAGAACCGGACCATTCGGCTCAAATTTACTTCACAGTGAGTTCAGTTCAATGGGTGATGTGGCTGTAATGGGAATTGATAATGCTGTTCATAATCGGTTTACTTGGGGCGACCAGCGATTTATAACAAAAGAGAAATACAAGGAGCTGGGAAATTATAGAATATTTCCTGGTGATGTAATTATTACCATTATGGGTACAATAGGTTGTTCTGCAGTAATACCTGATGATATACCCCTTGCTATCAACACAAAACATCTCGCAGCAATAACCTTGGACAAGGAACTCGCCAATCCACTTTTTCTTTCATATTCTATTCATTCAAACCCATACATTCTCAAGCAGTTTAAGAATAAGAATCGTGGTGCAATTATGAACGGGTTAAACTTGACCCTTATCAAGGAAACAAAAATTAGTCTTCCTCCGATTCAGTTTCAAAATAAGTTCGCCCGTATTCATCATCAGATTGATGGAATGAAATCCAGCTATCAGCAAAGCCTCATCGAATTGAATAATCTCTATGGAGCATTAAGCCAAAAAGCCTTCAAAGGAGAACTGGATTTATCGATGGTGACACCCCCGACCCAACCGACGAACCAGCAGCAGAGTTGCTGAAACAGATTCTCAAAGAAAAAGCAAAGCTGGGAAGCGGTAAAAAGCCCCATTCAAAGCGTTCAGGTAAAACGGAGATAGTTGTTGCTTGAAAGCGAACTGTTCACCAAATTTAAAAAAGATAAAAAAGCAGTTATCGGCCACTTTGTAGATCGTTATGGACTCATGATGAAAATCCGGACACTTACACTGAAGAATTTCCGAGGTATTGAGGAGTTGATCCTTCCATTTGAATCGGGGCTGACGGTTATCGCTGCGGTTAACGGGGGAGGGAAAACGACGGTTGTTGATGCATTGGCCATGTTGCTCTCGTGGCTCACGGCGCGAACGAGACGTGATTCAGGTAAGGGGCGTTATATCAAGGACGTTGAGATTAAAAATGGAGCAAAATTTTCTCATATTTCCGTTCAGACATCTTCTGGCGAGTGGTTGATTGCAAAATCCCGCGTAGGAACAGGTGGTATCAGCATGAGTAACTTTACTGCTCTTCAGGATATCATTCGTCACTTTCGGCATCTGTTGGAGAGTGAAAATTCCCTGCCTGTTTTTGCCTTCTATCCCGTTAATCGGGCTGTGAGAGATGATGATTTTCCGAAACGGATAAGAGTAAAGCATGAGTTTGACCCTATCTCTGTGTATGACGACTTTTTGACCAGTAGTTCCAGCTTTCGCCTCTTTTTTGAGTGGTTCCGTGAACGGGAAGATATTGAAAATGAGAACCTTCGAGCCAATGGCATACTCAATAACGTCGATCCTCTGGCGTTTCTTGATCCGCAGTTGCAAGCAGTAAGGAGTGCTCTTGAGAAGTTTCTGCCTGAGTACCATGACTTCAGAATAAAGCGCCAGCCTCTTCGCATGGTTGTCACGAAAGGAGATCAGGAGCTGAGAATTGACTCCCTCTCAGTCGGCGAAACCTGCTTCATTGCGCTCATCGGTGATATTGCCCGCCGTCTGGCAATTGCAAATCACCGGAAGCAGAATCCGCTTGAAGGTGAAGGGGTTATTTTGATTGATGAAATAGATCTTCATCTGCATCCTGCTTGGCAGAGAAGAGCGGTTACAAACCTCCCCGAGGTTTTTCCGAATGTGCAGTTTGTCGTCACGACCCATTCACCCCAGATTCTCAGTGAAGTGTCACCCGAATCAATTCGTCTGCTCTATCAGGAGGATAACCACATCAAGTTTACCATTCCCAGGCAGTCCATCGGGTTGAACTCGGCAGAAATTCTCCGGGAGTTGATGGATGATCCCGGAATCAACAGTGCCATCCCGAAGCGTATTGAAGAGATTGCTGCAAAAATCGATCATGATGAGTTCGAAGCAGCAAAGGAGCTTATCGAAAAACTGAAAGTCGATTTGAAAGGCTCCATTCCCGATATTGTCGAAGCCGAAGCGACCATTGCCATGCTGGAGCCCGAGAGGGGAGCAGGTGAATGATTGCCGTTACCAAAAGAACGGAACCACAATCTTTGCAACATTACAGGTTGCAGGCAGGGGCCGTTTATGACGGACAGAATTTTACCCCGGTAAAACAAGCTATACGAGTTCAACTTGTTGCAGAACAGGGCTTCCTATGTGCTTACTGCATGGGTCGAATTGAGCCTGATGACAGGAATATGAAATTAGAGCATTGGTACTCCCGCAAGAAATATCCTGCGCAACAACTCAACTATACCAATCTGCTTGGCTGCTGTTCTGGAAATGAAGGTCTGCCAGATACTCATGTTCATTGTGATACCAAAAAACGTGATAATGATCTTCGTTACAATCCTGCTGAACCCAGCCATCACTCACGATTGAAGATTCATTATGAGTTTAACGGGACTATCAAGTCAGAAGACGCTCTGTTTGATCTCCAGCTCAACGGAATACTCAATCTCAACTATTCCCGGCTGAAGAATAACAGAAAGTCAGTCTGGAGTTCTGTCACCAAAACCCTCACCGGAATACCTGGCAAAGCCACCCGAGCACAAATTGAAGCGCTACTATTAAAATGGCAACAGAAAAACTCAGAAGGCAAGTTGCCTGAGTATTGCGGTGTTGCGCAATACTACCTCGAAAAAAAGCTACAGCGCACATCATAGGTTAATATCAGCCCCGGCACTTCTTGCCAATATCAAGCTAAGCCCGTTAGCAAATACAATGTCCACGCTGCATCCCTCTTCACACCTGTGTGCGTTTGAGCACCTATTGTAGAGTTAGTCGAGAGCGACCCGGAAGTCGTTCGTACATGTCAGGTGAAACGGATCGTGAATCGTTGCCCACCTGAGCATTCATAAGCAGGAGATTGAGATAAATATTTTGAAATATATCTGTACTTTACATCTTGAAAAGTTGGCGCCGTCCACCCTGTACAGTGACTGACTAAGCGACGCTGTATTGAGGGGTTATTTTTCGTTGGAAGGAGTTGTAAAACTATGATTCAGACCAGCAAAATAAATCACCAGGGCGAGGATAGGTTGAAACTCGTGTTCGCCTATAATGATTTTATTATAAATAAGATAAGGCATATTGAAGGTGCTGTCTGGAGCAAGACACTCAGGGCATGGCATATCCCGTTCACCGAGGAAGCTTTTGGCGAATTTAAGAAGCTATTTCCTGATATAGTCCTCCCAGATCCTGCAGGTTCAGAAAACATGTCAGGTACCGTAGAACTAACGAAAGCTACCAATGAACCACCGGTGCCACCACCTTTAGCAATGGCACAACCTGAAGGGAAAATTGCAGCAAAAGCAGATCTGCAAAACGTTACGCAACACAACGGAATCGCTATCGAAATATCCCCAAAACAAATTACCGTTACAATGCCTAAGAATGAGACGGATATTCAGTTCATCCGTACCTTCAATTATGTGAGGTGGAACAGCAATAAATTTTGCTGGACTATACCCAACTACGGTAAAAATATCGACCTGTTAAAAAATTACTTTGGTCAGCGTATCACAAATATAAAAACCATAATTGCGCTACCGCAAAATCCGACATTGAACTACGCAGCAAACGAAGTTATTACCGATTTACCGTTGTTGGACGAAGTCAGCGATGATGAAATTGCTGCCTTCAAGCAGTGGATGGAGCACAAGCGATACAGCGGATCTACGATAAAGACCTATACACAAGCAATTACATTTTTTTTGAGGTTTATTAAACCCAAAAAGAGTACTGAAGTGACCAATGATGATATGGTGCGGTTCGTTCACCAGTATATGCTACCGAAGAAGCTAAGCCAATCATATCAAAATCAGGCTGTTAACGCAGCAAAATTGTTTTTCAAGACAGTACAAGGTTCAAAGCTCATAACAGAACAGATCGAGCGGCCAAGACCAGAACATAAGCTGCCCAACGTGCTGAGCAAGGAGGACGTTGCAGCTATACTTCAGGCATCACAGAACCTCAAACACCGTACGATGTTGAGCTTGATTTATGCCTGTGGTCTTCGACGGGGAGAGTTGTTGAATCTCAAACCTGAGAATGTTGATGCGAAAAGGCATTTATTGATAATAGTCAATGCAAAAGGAAAAAAAGACAGAGTCATTCCCATATCGGACAAAGTGATTGTAATGTTGCGGGAATACTATAAAATATATCGCCCCAGGATTTGGTTGTTTGAGGGTCAGGAACCTGGTGCACAGTACAGCGAAACCAGCTTGCAAAAAGTGTTAAAACATGCACTCGATCATGCAAAAATCAAAAAACCAGTAACGCTTCATTGGTTGCGGCACTCTTATGCAACGCATTTATTGGAAGCGGGAACTGATCTTCGATACATACAAGAGCTCTTAGGGCATAAGAGCAGTAAGACGACAGAAATCTATACCCATGTATGCGAACAGAGTTTACTAAAAATTTCAAGCCCCTTTGATAATTTGTAAGAAATATTATACACCTTTTGGTGGGATATGGTGCATAGATAAAGGAGTTGGCAACAAGGCTAAAGAGAGACTACTATTATGATAATTAATTATTAATATGAAGACTGACGATATTACTCAAAAATTAGGTGATACTTTAAAGGAATTTCTTGGTTTCTTTAAAAAAGAATTACATAAGAAAGTTTTAGAACTTGGCACAAATATAAAAAGTAAAGACTATTTTGAGGAATTAACAAGAGTGTCAAATAGCCTTGAACAGTATGTTCAAAAAGATGTAAGCTTGTTTTATGTTGGCTTTCTTGGAAGTTATAGCTCAGGGAAATCAAGTACAATAAATTCTTTGTTACAACTTTGGGATACTGACAAAGCAAGGATAGTAAGTAATAATCCTACTGACACAAGTATTACTTTAATAACGAATCAAAATAATGTTAATAACGTTTTCACATTCGCAAAAGAAGGAGCTATACCAATTAGAACGTACACTAATTTTGACTCTCCATTACTTGAAAATATTGTATTAATGGATACTCCAGGTTCTGGAGACCCCAATATAATAGAAAGTATTGTAAGAGACAGTTTGCCACTTTGTGATTTAATAATCTATACCCTTAACGCAACTGCTCCATTTACAGATATTGATAAGCCTTTTTTAGTTGCTCAACAGTCAAAGCTAAAAAATATCCCCCTACTATTCATTTTAACACGTGGTGATGAATATAAAATTGATAAATCCAAAATCATTTCATTTAACAATTTTGATAATAAAAGGTGTAATGACGATTTGATTACTATTGTTAACAGAATTAATGAAGCAATTAAAATTTCAGAATTTAAGGAAAGCGATTTTACAATAGTAGATAATAGGGCAAATTTTAATATTGACGAATTAATCAATAAGATTTCATCTTTCACGAATAATAGTAATGATAATTTATTAATTCTTCATAATCATAAGCTTACCTATTTTAGGAATGAGATAAAAGCAATTCATAACTATTATTTAAAACTTTCAATTGATAAAATTGATAAATGTGAGAAATTTTTAAAAAAGGCAAACGATAACATTGAATATTTCGACCAGCAAATTGAATTAAGTAAAATGAAATTCCGAGCCTTATGGAATGATAATAATTTGATTTTTACAAAAATATATGATGGGACAGTTAAAGGGTATATTTCAGGTCAAGTTGAAGAATTAGAGAAAATTACTAAATTGAAAGAATCATTGGATTTTTATACTTTTCGAAATGACATAAAAAGCGATTTAGAGAAAAATGCTAAAGCATTATCACAGCAAATTATTAAAACTATTGATGAAAAAGCCAATAAAGATGTTACCGATTTAAAAAATAAAGTTCTAAATCTTTTAAATGAAGAATCTTTGATTGTCAATGATAAATTAATCATTGATGAAGAGTTCAAATACAATTTGAGTTCACCTTTAGATAAAGAATCTTATATTGAAAATTTCATTAAGTTATCTAAAAATAAAATTATTGATGATAATAAAAGAATTAATGATTCAATAAAAACAATTACTAAAAGTTTACAACAAAGTAAACCTCTTGATTCAATAAATGAAAAAATTATAAATTACGAAAAAGCCTTTGAAGAGGTTTTAAATCTTTATTACGATGCAATAAAAATGTATAATGTTGTGGCTTTTTCTTTTGAAGTTAAAAGCTATATTAGCGAATTAGGTTTAGCAAAAGACTTTGATAAGTTAGAAAGCGGTGAAATAAATAAAGCAAAATATAATGTAATTGCAAAAAAGGAATTGATTGGAAACTTTAAAGAATACTCGGATAATTTTGAAGAAGGATTAAGAACTAATCTCAATAAATTAAATCAAATCTCTTCCGTTTTAAATTATTCTGAATTAGAGTTTAAAGATTTAAAAGAAGAAATTTTAAAAGTATTTATTAATCCAACTGAAGATTTATATTCAACATCTGAAATAACAACTTTTTTAACTAATTCTTATCAAAAACTTCTTTCTAATTTGCAGGATAATCTTTTTTATCTCAAAAAAGAAGTAAAGAGTTTAAAAAGAAAAAGAGTTACGAGATATTTTATTTTCTTACTTATTCCATTAATTGGTACTTTATTTTATTGGTTCTTTTATAAATTAAAAGGACTTGAAACTCCAACAACTCTTAATTCAACGATTTTAATAGGCATTGGTTGTAGTTTAGTAGCAACATTGTTAAGTGGTATATTTGATAAATACAAAATCAAAAAAATCAAAAAAATTAGTGCTTTTAAAGAAGAGATAAGAAGAAAAAATGATTTGCTTGTTGAAGAAATAATCAAAGAATATAGAGATACTAATCAACAAAGGGAACAAAATGTAACAACTTGGATATTCGATATCTGGAATAATGAAGAACAACTACTTTTGTCAAAATTATTAGAGTCTAACATAATAAGTGTACATAATAAGAACCTTAAAATAAAATCGGATTTACATTCAATATTGGATTCATATAAAAGTGTATATGATATTTTCAATACAAAAATTCTAGATTTATTTGATCATCAAGAAGATTCATTAAAAAGAATTGACAGTATTGCGTTGTTAATCAAAGAAGACTCAATTAGACCTTCTTTTGAATTATTACAAAATACTATTGAAGAGATTAAATTGGTAAAAACTGAAATTGAAGTTTTAGATTACTAATAAAAAGCCCAGTTGCCAACATCGTGTATAAAAAATTGGGGTTTAAGTGGTTAAATCAAGCGACCTGTCCCGTATCGGCGTTTGTGTCGGCGGATAGGAACGAAGCCCGCAATCCCCAACGTTTCATACACGCGAACGTTGTGTGCTATACTTAAAAAACCCTCAAAATGGAAGATAAATCTCCTATAGTTTTTGTTCATTATTCTTGGGACAGTGAAGAGCATAAGAAATGGACACTCTTCTTGGCTGACAGATTGATTTCAGATGGAGTTGAAGTCATATTCGACAGATACGATTTAAAATTAGGAGCTAACAATAATTATTTTATGGAAAAAATTGAATCAGCAGACAAAGTACTGCTGGTCACTACTCCAGAATATAAAATAAAAGCAGATAATAGAACATCGGGTGTTGGATATGAATATCAAATTATCTCAACAGAGTTTTTTCAAAACATTTCTTCAAATTCAAAGTTCATCCCGATTTTAAGAACTGGAACAAAAAATATCAGTATACCACTTTTTCTGCAATCATTTCTTTTTCTTGACATGACAGAAGAAACTGAATTTGAAGCAAGGTATATAGAATTACTAAAAAATATTTACGACGAGCCAATTATACAAAAACCGTCAAAAGGAAAAAGACCAGACTTTAAAAAACTTGACAGCACTTTAAAAGCAGCAATTAATGTAAAAAGCGAAAACGACTACAGCAAAATTCTTTCTCTCGGCACAACAAAAAAACAAAGCCATAAAATTTTGGGAGACCCACAGAACGACGAGGAACTATTAGAAACTTATTGGAGTCACGGTTTACAATTGTATTACAATAGACATTGGGATAAGGTTGACGGAATTTTGGTAAATCGACAACCTTCAGGCGTTAGTTTTGAGGGGGAAATTTTAGGCGTAAGATTAGGTGTAACTTTCGCTGAAATCAAATCAAAATTGGGCAATCCTATCAACTGGGGTTTACCTGACCCATATACATCATTCGCATTCTACAAAATAGAAAATCGTTTTTTAACAATCGCTCTTTGGAGAGACAAGCCAGAGGGTGATTTTATTGACTTTAAAATGGGAACTGCGTATGCAATTGGCTATTGCGAGACTCATTCGGTATTAGCTTGTGAGGCAATAGTTGCAGTAACCATCGAAGAAATAAGAGCAAGAAAGAAATTATCCTATTTTGAAAGGGAACCAGAAGAATATGAAATAGACTTTAATGCTGACTTCTTTCATGATAACTATATACTCATACCAACGCAATTTGGAATGTTCGGCGGTTACTTCGTTGGTGTATATTTTAAGGAATCCGATACTCTTGTTGACTTCTGGCTATATGACTTAGTTTGGAATTATCTTGTTGTTCGTATGATTTCTATTCGACAAAATGAAAATTCAATTCTAAATGACAATCTAACTGAATAGTACAGCACACAACAGCCGCTTTGCAAAAGCGGGGGTTTCGAAGGGGACTTGGGGACATCCTATATTGAAACTACCAAACACAAAGTTTTCCCATTTGCACAGTAATCCCGCCGGTGCTGTTCACAGCACTAAATAAAGAGGCGGGTTGCCCTATGTGTTGTCGGGTAACAGCGGTGCATTGCCACACCGCCGTCCCCTAAGAACCCAGCATGCAACTTTCGCCGCACTGGGCTCAAGCCTCAGCAAAGGCACCCTGTTCGGGTACCCGGAAACACTTAGGTGTTGATTTCATTAACCGTTCTCTTCGGGCTTCAAAATAGGGTTTCCACACTGGATCGTGAGGGTTTGCTCCTATTCTGATTTTTACGTGCCGTCTTATTGGGGTATCTCCTTCGAGAAAGAGCGTTAACATCTTCCTTTTATGGGAGTCTACCGTTGCAGCGAACATCCAGTCTCGGGATTTTCGGGTAGTAAAGTATCGAGCTTTCACCCATCGAGCGCCCTTGTTCGGATGCCGTCGTTTACCCCATTGCCACAACAGGAACCAGACCTGTGAGTCATTACGAGCAAAGGTTTTCTTGGCAACAGAGTGACGATGGTAACTGGCCCATCCCCGTAACACAGGGTTGAGAAGGCCAATCAGGTTCACCTGTTTTGCCGCCTTGTTCGCCTTGATGATTTCTTTCACCTTTTTAAGGTGTGACTGGATGCTCTGTTTTGATGGTTTTATCAAGAGCTTGCCACCATATTTTCGCATGTTCCAGCCAAGGAAATCAAATCCTGCCGTGATGTGCGTTATCCTTGTTTTTTCCTGCGACAATCGCAAGCCCCGTTTTGACAGGAACTCCGTGACGACATGAGGGACTTGGGGACGTTGTTTAATAAGAGGAGAAGTTAGTGTATATTCATTATATTGCTCACAGCAGAGGATCAGTCAGCAAAATATCTGAGGAGCTTAAATGCCGAGAGGAGCGAGGCTTGATGCGCCGGGAACATTGCATCATGTGATTATCCGTGGGATAGAACGGGGTGCTATTTTTAGCGATGATGATGACCGGAAAGAGTTTATGCGTCGCATGGGTACTCTTGCAAAGGGTTCCGGTACTGCTATATATGCTTTTGCGCTGATGACGAATCACCTACATATTCTGCTCAAAAGCGGAGAGTGCGGACTCTCAACCTACATGCGCCGATTGCTTTCAGGGTATGCTCAGTTCTACAACCGTCGTCACAATAGAGCTGGCCATCTTTTTCAGAACCGTTATAAATCGATTATCTGTGAAGAGGATGCTTACTTTGACAAGCTGGTTGCCTATATCCATCTCAATCCACTGAAGGCGGGCATTGTTGAATCATTTGAGGAACTTGCCCGATATCCCTGGAGCGGTCATGCGGTGCTAATGAAACGGATTAACCATGAGTGGTTTGATCGGGACTATGTGTTGCGCTTTTTCGGCAGTACGGACGGGAAGGCACGAAGCGCATACCTTGCGTTTCTTGAGGAGGAGATGGGATGTGATCGTGAATCGGAACTCTCAGGAGGTGGTCTGGTTCGTTCACATGGCGGGTGGTCGCAAGTGCTGTCGATGCGCAAGCAGGGGTTGAGGGAGCAGGGTGATGAAAGGATTCTGGGAAGCGGAGAGTTTGTGCATTCGCTGCTTGCAGAGGCCGAAGCGAGTATCGATAATCAGCTTTCTGCAAGTGACCGGTTGGATCAGGTGCGGCAGGATATTGCTGAAGCTTGTGAGAACGCCGGTATCTCCATTGCATTCTTTCGCTCAGGGAGCCGGAGTGGAATGCTGCCTGCGTTGAGAAAGAGTCTCGCCGTAAAGTTTACTAATGATTATGGACTGTCAATGGCCGAGACCGCCCGGCAACTCGGCGTAACGACAAGCGCAGTGAACTATATGATACGAAAAAGGTGATGGGTTTATGATTGTTGTTATCGCTATTCAACAACATCCCTGAGTACTCACGCTGAATTCTTCATAATGAGGATTTATAATTATATTTCACCGGGCAGCAATGCCAGGTCACCGATTTAACACAAATAACTTGCAGGGTGACTCTAAAATAATACTGCTAAAGCATTTGTAGACTTATGGTTCATCCTGAATGTCTGCAAAAGCAGATTCTAACCCAACAGGAATAGAGAATAACCATGAGCCATGATAATCAACCATCCCCCTCTGATCCATCATCACCATCCAACACACGTTTATCTCGGATTGTCAATCTATTTGTTCCGGGTGAACGATATCTCTCTGAAACTCGATCTTCAGTTGAATTCCTGGGCAAGCTCATTCTTGAGATTTCAGTACTGAGCGAGAAGCTGGTAAATCTCAATAGCCAAAGCTTTTACTTTAAAAAAGGGATCGAAGCCAACATCGAAAGACTCTCATCGCTCAAAGCTCAATTCAACAAACTGAGAACTGAAGTAAACACCGCAGACACCGATTCTTTGCTGGAGCAAATCCAATTCACTCAGGGTGAGATCAAAAAAATTAACAGATCCTCTACATCCTTGATTATAAAGGAAATTGTTGTGCAGAGTTTCACGTCAAAGATCCAGTATCTGCAAATTATTCTTGGACTTAGAGCTGAATTAGGAGAAATTAAACCCTTAGAGTATTACCTGAAGTTGCACTTGTTCTTGTAGCCTTGAGATCTTCAAGAAGACTTGGTGACGCTGTTCTGTAAGTGAAATATCTCTGAATGATATGCGGAGAAACAAGGCATTGAGTGGTTATCCCTTTTATTCTTGTTGATGAAAATGGCCGGTTCAGAGCATTCAGGGAGTTAACTCAATCCTGAATTTTTTTCCGAGCACCGATGCGGCACTGGAAAGTGTTGTAAGGGTAAGGCTGGTATCTGTCGCATCGAGCAGGCGGTTGAGTGCTGCGCGACTGGTATGCATTTTTTTTGCCATCAATGTTTTGGTGAGCTTCTGCGCTTTCATTTCCTCTGCAATCTGCCAGGCAATAACACGCTTGACTGCCACTGCGGTTACTTCATCCAGAAGAGCCTCTTCTTCAAGAAAATCATCGAAACTGCTGCCAATATTATTCTTGTTCATTATGTACTCCTCCTTCTTGTTTTTGCCAATTGTAGTTCGGTTTTCGGTGTTGCTTGGGATTTTTTGATAAATCCATGAAGCAGCACAATCATATTATCCTGTAAGGTAAATAATACTCTTGCGATGCGGTCCTGCAAATGGACGCGCACCTCCCAAAGGTCTTTATCCAATTTGCGAACCAATGGCATGCCGAGTGGCCAGCCATACTGCACCGTCTTGATCTCTTCACCTATTCTTTTTCGATCGATAGCCGGTAACCCGCGTAACCAATCGCGTACTGGTTCGGTGCCGTTATCGTTTCTGTAGAACCTGACTTCGAGAGTCGCCTTATTCATCTTGAAATGTATCAAAATAAGTACACCGGAACAAGCTGTATTTCATTTTGCAGTTGATTAAAACGGCTATCTCGAATGTGTGGTGGGGGACTTGGGGATATTGTTTATTAAGTGAAATAGCTCTCTGAAAAGTGTATAGCCAAAGCATTTATGAGCTGACCCGGATAGCAGCGTCTGGTATTGATGGTGTCACATGGCAGGAATACGTAAATCCGCTTGAAGAATGCCTGCCGAACCTGCTCTCGGAAATCCGCAAATGTTTACATTGCCCCCCATCGAAGTACTTCTGGCACTCATGACTTCAACTACTTGAACCACTCGTTACAGGCCCTCATGCCGGGTGGTGTTGCAGGGGAAGCGATCAGGTTTTCTGATTACCCGGCTTCCGATGCATCACACTTCCGGCGCTTCCTGCCCTCTGCCTGTTCAAATATTCATGATCAGCGATCAGGAGCATTTTAGTTCCTCTCAATGCAAATCAGGGCACCTCATAACGATGTGTATGACATAAAAAAAAGGGCTTAACTGATTATATGATTTTCAGCTGTTATGCTTGACCAATCGAGATCAGTAAGGTGTTTGGAACTCTTTGACCGGTTGATGCGTACTTGAATGTGCTCTGCTGTTCATTCTTGGAATGGTACTCTTATTGCGCATTTGAGAATGATGAGTGATTGTGTTTTTTGATCAGAGTGGAGTCAGAACTCTGCCGAATTTTTTGCTTGACCGGAAATATGTAGTGTAAATCCTTTTTGAATTTACCTTTACCCGGACCATGAATGTTCCTGTGCTTGTTGTAAAGGCATTCCTGATATGAAAAGGCAGTGATCACCGTTCAACAACAGAAGGGGGAATGATGGAAAAACAAAATGTTACCGTTGGGGTATTTGATACTCATCAACAGGCAGAAACTGCAATCAAGGAACTTCAGCATTCGGGTTTCGACATGAAGAAGCTGTCGATTATCGGGAAGGATTATCACACTGAAGAGAATGTTGTTGGCTATTACAATACCGGCGACAGGGTTAAAGTCTGGGGCAAGCTTGGAGCATTCTGGGGCGGTTTTTTCGGCTTGTTGTTCGGCTCTGCCTTTCTGATTATACCCGGTATCGGCCATGTGATCGTATTCGGCCCATTGGTAACCTGGATTATCAGTGCACTCGAAGCGGCCATTGTTGGAGGTGGACTGAGTGCTTTTGGGGCTGCACTTTTCAGCCTTGGAATTCCGAAAGACAGTATCGTAAAGTATGAGGAGGCTATTAAAGCCAGCAAGTTTCTCGTCATAGCCCATGGTGAGGCTGAAGAGGTAGAAGCTGCAAAAAAAATTCTTGATGCTGCGGGCGGTCATAAAAATGATATGCATGAGATAGAATCGTGAAGCACTGCGCACTTCTTTTTAGGGAGGATGTGTGATGCTCGTAAAGTGGAAAGCTTGAGATCTGCAGTAGCTTGCTCATTTCATGATGATACCGGGTGCCAGGAATTTTAAAAATTGCGCTTAAGCTCCTTGTTAATGACAAGAGCAAGTTTGCCGCTCTGCTTATCGGTATCACCTTTGCCGTGTTTCTCATGGTCATGATGATGTCGCTGTTTTCCGGCATTCTCAGCAGGTCTTCATCGTCAGTTCTTAACATCGGTGCAAAAATCTGGGTGATGGACCCCGCTGTCAACAATGCGACAAGCAGCATCCCGATGCCGGATTACGTCCTCTCCACATCAAGAAGCATAAACGGTGTCAAATTTGCGGTACCCTTGTACTTTGGTGGAGCGTTGATAAAGCTGAAAAGTGGCGCTTATCAGGCAGTGTCGGTTGTCGGTCTCGATGATGCGACTCTCTACGGCAGACCGGGATTGATAGAGGGAAATATCGACGATATCTATACGGAAAATGCCTTTTTTGTAGTAAAGGATGCTGAGTATAATAAACTTGAATACCCCAAAATAGGCGACGAATTCGAAATCAATGATCACCGGGGCCTCGTTGTTGGTTTGGCTGTAGTTGCCTCTTCCGGGCTTTTCGGCGTCCCCACCCTCTATACGACTCATAGCAGAGCCATTACCTACATCCCCTCGACACGCTTTACAACCTCGTTTGTACTGATAGAGCCGAAGAACGATGCGGCTATCCCGTATATACAGCAGCAGATCAAAAAGCTTGGCTACGAGGCACTTACAAGGGAACAGTTTGTCCAGAAAATCACTGATTTTTACATCTACAAGACCGGACTTGGGATGAATGTTCTGTTGATGACAGCCATCAGCTTTATTGTTGGTCTGTCGATCTCCGGACAGACTTTTTACACATTTATCCTTGAAAATCTTGAGAAGTTCGGAGCATTGAAGGCCATTGGCGCCAAAGGGCGTGAGTTGATTTCAATGATTCTTTTTCAGGCTTCAGTTACTGCGTTTATCGGATATGGACTGGGAGTCGGTCTGGCCTCAACGTTCATGATTCTGGCAAAGCTTCGTTTACCGGACTATGCCTCGCAGGTTACCTACCTGATTCTTGGTTTTGCTTTTCTGATGGTGCTTATCATCGCCGGGATTTCCAGTTATATCGGCATTCGTAAAGTGCTTCAGATTCAACCTTTTGACATATTCAGGGGTTGAGATGAATGATGCAGCAGTCAAGGCCAGCGGCCTGGTGAAGTGGTTTGGCGAGGGGGAAGCCAGAACCACGGCCGTCAGGAATGCCAGTTTTGAAGCCAGATATGGAGAGATGCTCTATATCGTAGGCCCGTCAGGAAGCGGAAAAACAACTCTGCTCAGCATGATTTCAGGTATTCTCAAGCCAAACGAGGGAGAGGTAATTGTTGAAGGCAAGGATCTCTGGAAGATGTCGAGTGATGAAATCGCCGATTTACGCTTGAACAAGATTGGCTTCGTGTTTCAGGACTACCATCTTTTTCCGCGACTGACTACTGTCGAAAATGTTGCCATTCCACTCATTTTAAAAAAAATGGAGTGGAACGCTGCCCTGAAACTCGCATTGCAATATCTGGAAATTGTAGGCCTGAAGGACCGGGCGGAATTACAGCCGGTAAAGTTAAGCGGCGGGGAGCAGCAGAGAGTAGCCATAGCGCGGGCTATCGCCGGCCAACCGGATATACTGATATTTGATGAACCGACAGCATCGCTCGATGGTGATACGGGAAGAAAGATTGTTGAGTTTGTCAAAACCAATATTCTCAATGAGAAGCGATGTATCATCATTGTTACGCATGACAGCAGAATATATGAGTATGCCGATACCATCATGAAAATGGAAGACGGTAAAATAACCGGATTTGACAAGAATCACTCTTTGCCGGGAGTTGAGGAATGAGAAATAAACTCTTGTTCGGGTTTGCGATCTTCGGTATAGTCCTCGGAATCGCAAGTGCTTATTTGCTCAGCAGACAGCCGAAACCCCAGCCTCCGGCCTTCAAGCCCGCATCGAATCCCTATGAGAAGGGGATCTTTGCCAATGGCATTATTGAAACAGTTCAGACAAGTGGAGAAAACATAAATATTTATCCGGAAGTATCGGGTACGGTGGTTAAAATCCTTGTCGCCGAAGGCCAGCATGTAAAGGCTGGTACGCCCTTGTTTATGCTGGAAGATTCCGTTCAGCGTTCAATTGCTGAACAGCAGAAAGCGCAGATGGCTGCGGCTGAGGCGCAGATTGAAGTGGCAAAAGCCAATCTTAAAAACCTGAACGATCAGTCAAGTAAACTGAAAATTTCATGGCGTCTTGACCCCAGATCGGTAAGCAGGGACGCTCTGGATTCTGCGGAGAATGCCGTTCAGGGAGCAAAGGCAAATCTGACGTTTGTTCAAAAACAGCATCAGGCAGCAATCAAAGCTTATGAGGCAACCAGTGCACTGTTGGCAAAATACGTGATCAACGCGCTCGGGAGCGGTACGATTCTGTCCATCAATACAGCGGTCGGCAGTTATATATCAAATCAGGGGGTTTATGATTCCTATACGGGGGTGTTTCAACCCGTTTTAGTGATGGGTAACCTGCAGGGCGACCTTGCTGTGCGATGTTATGTTGACGAGATCCTGATCCACAGGATTCCCGATCCATCTCGAATGCGTGCAAAGATGTTTATTCATGGCACGAATATCACTGTTCCCTTGAAATTTGTAAGAATACGACCAAACGTCTCCCCCAAGATTGAACTGTCGAGCCAGAGAACCGAACGGGTTGATGTGCGGGTTCTGCCGGTGATTTTCAGCTTTGAAAAACAGAAGGGTGTTGCACTCTATCCTGGTCAACTTGTGGACGTCTATATTGGTGAAGAATCTGCTAAAGCCGGAAAATAGCGCGGGTAGTGTTCCCTCACTGCGAAACCATTTCCTGAGGCGGGGTTTCATGGTTTCATCAGGGTTTTGCCTTTTTCTCTTGTCGGCTTGTTCCGTCGGGCCCGACTTTGTTCGACCGCAACCGCCTGCAGTGAACCGGTACAACTACGGAAGCGATCCAAAAGAGACCGTTCCCGTCAACGGTGTTGCACAGCGCTTCGACCGAGGACTCGGTCCGATAGGCAACTGGTGGAAATTATTCAATTCAAAAGCGCTGGATAGTGCTGTTACGCGAGGGCTTGCCGACAATCCCGGCCTGCAGGCGGCTCAGGCAAATCTCAGGCAGAGTCAGGATAACCTTCGGGCAGGTTCAGGAATTTTTTATCCGCAACTCAGTGCGACGTTTGCTCAGAACCGCGAAAAAAGCGCACCGATCATTTCAGGCAGTTCCGTTCCATCAAGAATTTTCAATCTGACAACGTTATCGGCATCGGTCAGCTATGCGCTCGATCTGTTTGGCGGACAACGTCGCGCTGTTGAAAGTTTGTCTGCGCAGGTTGATCAAGAGCGCGCGATAACTTTTGGTACCTATATCATACTTACAGGAAATATTGTCAACACCTGCATTGCCATTGGAGCCTATCAGGCAGAAATCGATGAGGTTGAACGCCTTATCGCCCTTGAAAAGGATCAGACCGCTATTGCTGAAAAGCAAAATCGTGCGGGCCTGACCATCTATGGCTCGGTACTGGCTTTACGAACACAACAGGAAACACTGGAAGCCACGCTTCCTCCCCTGCGACAAAAGTTGATTGAGGCGGAACATCTGCTGGCCACTCTTGCAGGTAAAACTCCGGCAGAATGTCCTCCAACGAACATAATGTTGAAGGACATATCCCTTCCCCGAGAGTTACCGCTCTCTCTGCCTTCCGAACTGGTTCGCCAGCGGCCGGACATTCTGGCGGCTGAAGCGCAACTGCATAGCGCCAGTGCAGAGATTGGTGTTGCAACGGCTGCGTTGTTCCCGAGTATCACCCTGAATGCAAACTATGGAAAGGCCAGTCTGGCAATGAGCGAGCTGTTAGACAGCAAGAGTACGGTTTGGGGTATAGGTGGGAATGTTGCAGTACCACTTTTCAATGGGGGGACGCGCATTTTCCATCGGAAAGCGGCAATTGAAGCCTATCAGCAAAGTTTTGCACTCTACCGCCAGACGGTTCTTGCCGCTTTTGCCCAGGTGGCTGATATTGTACGCGCCCTTGAGCATGATGCTGAAGTGACTGCGGCAGCTTCAAGGGCGGTGAAAGATGCTGAGCTTTCCATGAATCTTGTTGAGCACAATTACCATGCAGGTATAGCCAACTATTTACAAGTGATGGTTACTGATATTCAGTATCGTCAGGCAAAAATCACCTGGCTGCATGCCCAGGCCCGGCAACTGCAGGATACGACGGCGCTCTTTGTTGCGCTGGGGGGCGGATGGTCAAATGACCTCAAAGCGAATGAAAAAGTGATTCAGCATGGACAATAATGTGAGTTGGTTTGTCGCAGGGAAGACGAGAGGACGTTCTATTTATCTTTCTTACATGGTGAATTTGCCCGCAATTCCAGCGCGTCGATTGATAGCTTTAAACGCAATTAAACTTATTATCTAATAATAGACTAATTAGCTCTTGAGAGAGCGTTTGCAGTTCGAATCAGGAAACAAGTGATCCCTGTCAGTCATGTATGAGATCAGGGGATAGCTGAGAGACCATTTCGCTTCACAAGAAAAAGAAGCTTCAGTGTGGGAGCTGGCGACTTATTATGCCCCCTTCCCCATTGGCTGACAGAATCTTTGCTCAAGATATTGTAAAGAGAACAGACTTTCCGTCTCAATAATCGGATACGGATTTGCTGGCGATGATCGCTTAAAAGGCAGTATATTATTTCATCCTTTTAACGCTTATCTGATTATACCAGATGTACTTATTCTTCGATACGGAATCAACGGGGCTGCCGAAAAACTGGAAGGCGCCGGTAACGGCTCTTGATAACTGGCCAAGGCTGGTGCAACTGGCTTACCTTTGTTTTGACGGTGACGGAAATCAAACAGGCGAAGGAAATTATATCGTGAAGCCCGAAGGGTTTTCCATCCCTTCAGAGGCGACCGCAATTCACGGAATATCGACGGCGCGAGCTTTAGCCGAAGGGGCTGAGCTGAAGAACGTTATGGAGGAGTTTCATGGTCAGATCGGCAGGGCAGAGCTGCTTGTTGCCCACAATATCAGTTTCGACGAAAAAATCGTCGGGGCGGAATTTCTTCGGTTGGGAATGCAGAACACGTTACCCCTCAAGAAAAAAATCTGCACCATGAGTGAATCGGTCGATTTCTGTGCCATCAAAAATTCCTACGGAAACAAGTGGCCGAAACTCTCAGAACTGCACCAGAAGCTCTTCAACTGCGGATTTCAGGAATCCCACAATGCCAGTGTTGACGTAGCAGTTACTGCCCAATGTTTCTGGGAACTCAAACGCCTCGGCGTCATCTGAGCCGTTTTCAAGAGTTGATAACGAAAGACAGGGACGTGATCTTTTTCTCTGGAACAATCTGGTTGCGGAAATCAAAAGCGCAGATGCAAAACCAGAACAATCTCCACTCCAAAACGTTTAATTGTCTAATATCACGTCCTCTGTATATTATGTTTTACGGCCGTCGGTTACGCCTTATTCATTTCAAATCGTAACCGGTAATGGCCACCCTGATCGGACGGACCTTTTATTTCAATATTCTTGACCTGCGTTTGTTTCGTAACTTTTTGCAATGCATCATTATCGAAGCGTACCTCTGAAACCCCAAGCAAATCATCACTGCTTGGAATTCCGGTAACAGTAATGCCTTTGAGGATATCGCGCATATCTTTTATAAGATGGCTTACCATGCTGCTTCGACTCATACCTGCATTGGCATATGACGAGATACTTGCGAACAACTGTGCGTGCAGTCCCGCTCTTATGCCGCCGGCTTGAGCATCATCATTTTCCATCAGTGCAGTCAAGAATATGACATCATCAAGATTGTTTAACTCATGCGGTTTGCCATCTAATCCCCAGAAATTCTCTGATGGATGATTAAGAATCTTACCGATCGGCCCTGGTATCGAAACAGATGTTGAAATCAAATCACCGTTATCTACATCCTCCCATGGACCATACATGACAGTTACAGCTGCGGGGATATTTACCAGTCCTCCGATATTCCGTATTTGAGCAGCAAAAACCAGTACATATGGTTCATCAGAATCACTATATTCGTTTGTCTCAGAGATACAGCGCATCTTGGTAAGTGCAATTTTTACATTTGGCATATTTATACTCCATTATTTTAAAATTAATCAGATATGCTGATTTTGATTTCAATACTGCTGCAATATTAATTTCGGTGCCTCCTTTTTTAATTTGACTTAATAATCAACTGTCAACGTCGATGACTCTATTCCGGAATATGCAGCTGTTTCAAATTGCGAAATTGATGTCAAAGAGCATGACCAGCATCTGTTTGGGATTTAGCTAAAATGCATGACTATTGAGCGCGTAATCTGGGCATTATATGCTTCAGATATAATGAATGGTATCTCTATTACGTTGTTCCGCAGTACGATTACTTTGTTGGTCGGTGCTCAAAATATTTCCCGACTTGTCGGAATACACTGTGGCGTCTTCACTCCGTTCGCCTTGTACTCCTATTGCTCACGATAATTAATAGAATTGCCCTGAGAAGATTACAAGGAATTGCTGAAAATATGAGTAAGGATAATCGGTGTATGAGGGTTTTGTGAGGCAATTAACAATTGTTAATAATTATATAAAAATAATATTTAAGTAATCAAAATAATTTAACAATATGGGGCAGGGTTTCTTTTATAGAGCATGGAGAAGAACTTAGCGGTCACAAAAATATTTGCATATAACTTATTGTTGTCGTAAGCGATTCCTGAAAAATTTTTCAGGGATCTGAACAGAATAGTCGTTTTTTACATTTATAACGCGAGTGTAAAAGGCATATATGAACGGGTCTGTTTAACGGTTTTCAGAAATACCGGTGTATGCAGCACTGTAAACTCAATAAGCATTCAGATATTAATTTCAGGGAACATAGGTTGGCGGATTTGTAGAAAGAAATGCCTTCAGGTTTCCTGGCTGGTAGCCTTTGCGCTCAATGGTCGTGTTATGCACACCCTCACGTCCGTTTTGTTGCTTTCCAGGTTTTCGTTCCAGCTTTCCAAGTGCCCGATAAAAGAGTGTCATAGAATCCCGCAGTTCCCCATCAGGATTACCAGTCGGCTTGTTACCACCGTTCAATTCCAAGCCTGCATTTTCCGCCCTGTCCCACAACCAGGCCAATGCACAATCAGAAATACCTGCGTCGGCATAACCACCGCCAACGTTGCAATGCACACCGGGGAACCACGCCTGCTCCAACACTTGAGTTGCAGGGGCATCTTTGTGGCGAGTCCATACTGACGGCTCAAACGGCTTTCGCTGCTCATCGACCGACAAAGCCTGATACGCAAATTCTATTTTGGGATTCAATTCTACATCATGAAACAGGTATTTCGATTTAGTCCAAAATCGAAGCGGAGTTACAGGAATTCCCAATGCGCCGACCGTATCCCACACGCCGATAAAACGTATACCGAAATCCGGCCAGCAATTTGCAGCTCTGAAGGCTTTGGCTATCCCGGAACTCGGTTTGGTTGAGTCGGTACGATCCCGGTAAAGGGAGTAAGCCTCTCCTATTTTTCCAAGATTATTTCGTTTCAAGAGACCGCAATTATGAATCATGCCGGCTAAACTTCTGGCAGTGTAGGCTCCTCGACTGAAACCAAACAACCAAAGCTCATCTCCAGCGTCATAGTTCAGGCATAAAAAGCGGTAAAGATCCTGTATGTTCCGGGAAATTCCCTTGCCGAACGCTCCGCCTATCAAGTAGTCAATAATTCCACCGTTCTCTCCAACACCCTCGTGGTATGCGATAATCTGATGCACTCCGTTTTCATCAATCGGAGACAGTGCGGTCGCTATTTTCACCACATTTGTCGGAGCGGCTTTGCCTCTGTCTTTCTGTTCCGGTTCGTTCCATGTACCGTCTGCACACACAACCAATCGCTTCATTACATTTTCTTTATTGTTTGGGGGAACAGTAAAAAAGTTTTTTCGTGCAGGATTCAAAACGTACGCTGACGGCTTCCAGAGTAATCCGGAGAGCACCAGTATAAATCTATTTTTCGATTTCCCGACAGGTCGGGATACAATCCGGTTTTGTAGTTTACTTCAAAATAGTCGGGGCTCCATCCGAATTCACCATGAATCGGGCCTCAATACAATTTAAAGAGTTGCTGATAAATAATATAGTAGGGAGTTAACGGCAGAGTGCTTGCTGAATTGATGTGTGTCGGATAAATTGCATCAAAAACAGCAGGAAAACAGAAATCCAGCATATTTACAATACTTCCGTACTCGCCAATGCCTGCCTATATGGAGTCTCCAGAGGATACCGACAGCCGCTTTATTGAAATTAACGGGTTCAATGTACATTACCGGCTGGCCGGCAGCGGAAAGCCGCTTGTTGTTCTGCTGCACGGCAGTTTTTTGAGTATGAGGTCGTGGCGGCTCGTTTTTGATGAGCTGGCGAAAACCACTTCAGTCATTGCATTCGACCGCCCGGCTTTTGGCAAAACTTCACGTCCGTTTTCTTCAAAAGAGAG
>Ga0326726_10001122_pt1 | contig 24770 bp, 19 predicted proteins | sample MHFenrmetagenome_2_FD_207603 | JGI IMG/M metagenome (GOLD analysis project Ga0326726, IMG submission 207603) | Lab enriched peat soil microbial communities from Michigan Hollow, Ithaca, NY, United States - MHF15MN | ecosystem: Environmental > Terrestrial > Soil > Wetlands > Peat | place: USA... | reverse complement strand
GCAACGGTCACGCCTTGCACGCGCCCGTGCTGGTTTTGAACGCGTCCTACGAGCCCATCAATGTTTGTGCAGCGCGCCGGGCCATCGTGCTGGTGCTAAAGGGCGTGGCCATGACGGAGGAAGAGAACGGACACTTCCTGCACGCTGCCCGCCTGGCGATCCGTGTGCCCTCGGTGATTCGGCTGCTTGAGTACCGCCGCATTCCGCACCAGACCCGCGCACTCTCACGCAAGAACATCCTGCTGCGCGACCGCAACACCTGCCAATATTGCGGTGAAGTGCTGGCTTCGAGTGAGTTGACTCTCGACCACGTCGTGCCGCGCTCGCGAGGCGGAGCCTCCACCTGGGAAAACCTGGTGGCCTGCTGCCATTCCTGCAATCGCCAGAAGGGCAATCAGTTTCCCTCCGAAGCCGATATGCAACTTTTGCGGGAGCCCCGCGCTTTCAACTTGCATACCAGCCGCCACATCATGCGCCTGATGGGCCGTTCCGACGACAAGTGGCGCAAGTATCTCTTCTACTAGCTCTCACCTGTCATGAAAGACGTAGGGGCAGATGTCCTCATCTGCCCGGCGGAGCGAAGCTCCGCTATCTTTCGCCGTATGCAAGAGTCTGTCGAGCTTGCGCTCGACCGGGCAGATGAGGACATCTGCCCCTACATTAATTCTTCGGTTTCTCTGTCGATGGCTGGGTCTGACCCTTGTCGCTCGGCGCCTTCTGCACTTCCTGGCCCTCGTACGTGATCTTCACATTCGATCCGAAACGCTTGTAGTCGCTGTACTTCACGATCTCGCGGATGCGGATGTCGCCGCTGGAGAAGTGCAGAGTGTCGTCGGCTTTCGTATAGGTGGGGAACCAGTACTTGCCGTCGATTTGCTCGCGCCAGGTGGTGAATTTCGGGAAAAGGTTCTCTTGTCCTTTTTTCTTGCGAATGTCGGGGACGGTCTTGCCGTAAGTTTTCACGATCTGAAAATCGCGATCATCCACCCAGATGCGGCCCTGGAAATAGCGCTTCTTGCCGACGATCTCCTTGGGAGCGATATCGAATACGTAGCAATGCAGCTCGTCCTGCTGCTGCTGTCCCACATAGAGAATCTGATATTCGGGAATTTCGTCACTGGTGAGCACGAAGGGCAGCCGATGCCGGATGTCATCAACGTCTTCGGGAGACATCGAGATCAGGTTCAAAGAAGATTGCGGCGCATAAACGACATTCTCCAGACGCTTTCCCTGGTCATCAAAAAGCACATCGAAGATTTCGTGGTACTCACCACTGTCGTCGGGGGTTATCACGCGCACGTCCTGCCGGTAGGTGTACTGGTCGCGCGCCGTTTGGAAATCTTTCTCCTTGGTCGTGAAATGGCGAATAATCTCGTCCGTGGTGACGCCCTTGGGCGGCGCGGGGTCGAGAGGCCCTTCCTGGGCATGGGTAGCAGGCGATAGCCAGAGTAAAGTAAAGAGCAGGACTACGGCTGACACCACTCCAACCCGCAGCATCGATTTCATAGAGACAAGTGTAGCGAAATCTGAGAGGGAAAGCTGCAACCTCACCGCGGCTTCTCCCACAAGAGAGCTGCAGTTTTCTTCACACAGTTAGATGCCATCAACAGCCATGAGTTGCCGGGAGTCTACGATTGTGGCTGCCGCGGCTGTCGCACTCGCAGATCCCTGGGAAGGTTTTCGGGCGAATTCTGATCGTTCCTGCGTGGGGCATCCTGCTGAGGACGTGACGAGCCGGACAGCGCCGAGGGCGCTACCGGTAACAGAGACTGGAGCTGGAAGGGAAGAACGCTGGTTCCGGCGGCAGCCGTACCCTGAATCACAAGCGCTCCTTGAGTTGCGCCGGTTGAGGGTTGAAGTGTGGCCAGTCCCAACGTGTCCGACAACACGGTGATCTGTGACGACGACACGATGACCGGCGGAGGATTTTTGCCAATGATAATTCCGCCGATCGAAACCGGCGGGGACGCGGCCGTGGGGCGCGACACCACAACCTGGAAGGTCACGTTCGCGCCGAGCACCGGGTGGGGAGCGATTGCCGAATCGATGACGCGCACGCTAACCGGTTGGAAACTCCGACCCGCGGGAAGGAGCTGAACGCTTCCTGCCACCGGCTCCAGCCGGAGCATCGAAGGCGGCACCGCGGTCACGAAAAAGATTTGGCACGGCAGGTTGGCCGGGGCGACACATGCGCTCACCTGCACATCTCCTGCTATGGCCGCCAGGTGCAGCGTAGTGTTGGCAAAGCCGTTGACGTCACTGTTGATGCTGGCAGAACCAAGAGTGCCCGACCCTTTTACCAGCTGATAGTTCACCTGGGTCGCGGCCACAGGTAGGCCATTCGACAGCAGGCGGGCAGCCAGCGCAATATCCACCGTCGCGCCCTGGGCAATCCAGGCAAAGGCCGAGGTCAGTGAGATATCCAGCGGAGAAGTGGTTCCGAGAATCGTTGCCTGCACCGATTTCGGTGTGTGGTAGGATGCCGGCGCCAGCAGCACGCTGATGTTGATCACGGCGGCTTGCAGTACCGTGACCCGCGTCGATGCATGGCCGCTGTCGTCCGTAAGCAGCGTGCAACTGCCGGCGCCTCCGCACGCCGACAACGAAGACACCGGCGTGGAGATGAAGAAGACGCTGGCGCCGGCTACTGGCGTCGTCCCATCTGGCGCCAGCACCTGTACGCGAACCGGGTTGGGCGCCTGGCCCCCGACCGGTGTCGCCGGATTCGATCCCTGAATCAGCTTGATGGTGTCTCTGGGTCCGGCACCATAGGTGAGAACATTGGTCATGGTCGAGGACGCACCCGTGGCGGGGTCTCTCAACCCGATGTTCTGCAGCCCGTCCGCCATGGCGGGCGCGGTTGCGATCACCTGGTTCGCCGAGGCGGCCAGCACGGGTGCATTCACCGATGCGATGGTGATGGAGGTATTGGTTCGGAAACCGATCCCCTGTACTGTGATCGCCGAGCCGCCGTCCACCCGAGCCCGCGCCGGCAGTGCGCTGTCGGCGTAGAGGACCCGGCCGTGGTAACGGTAGTCGGGACGGCTGTCGCTTCTATAGTCGAAGATGCCCAGGCGAAACGCGGTGCTGGCCTGGAGCGCGGCATCGAGCCGGGTCATGCCGAGATTAGAGCTATTGAAGGCCAGACCGGTGTTTGCGGGCGCGGGAAATGTGCCCGGGTCCGCCAGCGTCCACATGCCGATGACCGGCTGTGCTTTTGCCAAAGAAGCGGCTTTGGCCTCGTCAAGCGCCGTCACTTCTTCCGACAGGGTGCGCTCCGATTGCCCAATGAACCAGAAATAGTCGGCATTGCCCAAGCCACTCAGGGTCCCGAGCCAGTCTCCTGAAGGCGGCAGAGTTGCGGGCGCCGCAAATGAAGTAGGCTCGAACCAGTCCCGGGCCTGCACCGCGCTCGCTTGCATCAGGATGTCCTGTTGCAGGTCGCTACCCTTGCTCACCGTTACGATTAAAGGTTGGAACCCGCCCGAAGGCTGCACCTGCCAGGGCCCATAGGGTCCGACGGGCTGCGACCACAAGGGATCCAGAGCTTCCACACTCAGCTGATATTGGGCACTGCTCGCGCCATTCGGAATTTCCAATCCGGCAAGGTCAAAAAATCCTTCCACTGCCGAATCATCGGAACCAAAACGATCCCACGCTTGCCCGGTGCTGTCGTAGAATCCGGTGGCAGCGTTGCCCGCGTTTCCGCGGAACAGAAAACCCGAAACCGAAGCCGCACCATAGGTCCGGGAAGGCTGGCCAGTAGCAGGATCAATCCAGCGAGCCACTACGTTCACGCCCTGCATCGGCTGTGCCGGCTGGCCGTTGGTATCCGCAAAATAAACACTGCCGTGAATGCGCACGGTATTTTCGGAAAACAACTGCGTCCCCGGGAATGCTGCCTGGTTTTGCGCGGTGACCGGGTACAATCGCGAGAGCGCCGCCCGGTCGTCCATCTTGGGTTGGTCAGCATTGGGATAACAGATGGAAATCGGAATGCAATTGATCGGGTCCGTGGCGTGCATGATGGAAAGCCCGGCATAGTCGGACGCTGTGGGTGCGGGGCTGCGGGTGAAAACGTTGACATTCATCTGCGACCAGTCCAGCCCCAGCGCGCGTCCCAACACCCGCACCAGGCGATACTCCATGTCGGGCAACTGTGCCGAACTGTGGGCGCAAACTCCATTCAGGATTACCAGCGCGTGCAGCAAACGAGCGTCGGTGCTGAAGCTATCCACCCCGCCGTAGACCGCATTGCTGAAGCAGGAAGTCGCGCTGCCCGCCCCCTGGCCCAGTAGTGCATTGGTCACTGCCCCGTCGGCGTCGTAAACAATGGCGACCGGGAGGTTGGTTGCGGAAGGCCGGATGTCAGCCGGCAACGTAATGGTTCCGCCCGATGGGCTCACGTTGGCGCCGCTCACATCTTCCGCCAGTTGACCGGCACGCGCCGCCGTCACCGCCGCGGTTGAAATCGAAGTCCATCGGCTGAAGGCATCGGCCACGAAGGCGTCGGCTGTAGCGGAGGGAAGTACCGGGCTCAGGTTTCCGCGATCGGTGTAGTAGCTGACCGCTCCCTGGCTCCAGGTCAGTGGAGTGCCCTTGACTGCGGGATCGAAGTAGCTGGTTCCGGCAATCGTACGCGGACCACCGGCATGGAGCCGTTGCGGCAGCATGACCATCATCGCGATGCCGATTGCCAGCACGTAGAGCGAAGAAACATGCATCCGGCGCCTTAGTCGGTGGCTCACATTACGGTTTTGCAGGCACGCTTCCAGTTCTGCTGTTCCAGTCAGGGTATAAAACAGGAAGCGGGCCATCATGATTCACTCCGTGTCCGCGCGTTGGATGGCCAACGCCAGCGCCCTGGCATTCACCCGGTGTCTCTCGCGCAATCGGGCTTGCGACGCGGGATCGAGGGGCAGAGCAGGAAGGCGCCCGTTTTCAATCACCGCATTTCCGCCGGAATCCACGGCGAAGCGGCCTGACGGGCCGCCCACCGGGCTGGTGAGGCCCAACTTGCTGGGACTGTAGAGAAACAGCAGCAGCCGTTCCCCGGGGTGGTAGCGTTCGCCGGAATCCCACAAACCAGCCCACTCCCGGATGGTCAGTACCTGCCCGGCACGAGTTCCACGAATGGCTTGTTCAACGCGAAAGGTGACTTGCACCGTGGCTAGGCTGTCAGTTTCGTCCTGCGAGGGTTGTTCCACCGATAGGACCGTGCCGTCGAATATGTAACCCGAATTCCGGGCCAACAGGTGCCGGTTTGACATCGCAGGCAGCGACGGTTTGGCCCGCGGGTTCTGCGCGGCGGCTGATAGTAAAACCAAGGCCAGGCCAAGCGCAGGGAACTGCCGAAAAAGAAACCGCATGGCAGAGCCTCGTTTCAAACGAGACCAGGTGGGACGGGGAGTGCAGCAATGATAGAGGTTAAGAGAAACGGGAAGATGTATCAGCCATCACAGGGTCATGTGACGAACGAACCAGGTGGGGACAGCCGGGGACGGTTGTCCCCGCGTGTTCGCGCCTACATCAAACCTCGCCGGCTGTGTCCCCGGGCTGACAAATGCGCTCCCGTCAACATCAACAATCCGGAGAGGAAGGCCCAGAACATCAGGCTGACCGACAAAGCAAATGGGCCGTACACCTCCTGGAAGCTCAGCCGGGGCAGGGCCAGGATGTAGGCGTACTTCAAGGCTTCTGACATCAGGCCCATGATTACCGCCGTGGGTAGCACCGCCCGGACGGGTACCTTGCCGTTGGGTAGTACCCAATAGATCAGAAAGAAAATCGCGATGCTGGCGGAGATGGCAAACGCCTTCATCATCAGGAAACCGCCCAGCCGGACTACAAACGGCCCGTGACTGCGCAACGCATTTTCAAGCAATGCGATATTTCCCGCAGTCAAGGCAATCGAAAGCAGAGCCAGTACTCCGCAGCTGAAGGCCAGCGCGAGCGAGATGAGTTGATTGCCGAAATAAGACCGGTTGTTGGGGAAGCGCCAAATGCGGTTGAGCGCCACTTCGAGCGGCATGAAGATTCCGGTTGAGGTAAACAGAAGAATAACCAGTGAAGCAAATTGTGCGCGCTGCCGCGCGCCCACCAGAGCATTCAGGTTGCGAATCACGAAGTCCTGCCCGGCGGGCAGGAAGTCGCGCAGCAGTTGCACCACCACGTCATTCATCACCGGAGAATGAAATACCTGCCGGATGAAGGTCATGAGCAGAAGCACAAAAGGAAAAAATGAGAGGATAGCATTGGCGGCCACGGAGAATGCAAACGTATGTACCTCGGTGCGTAACAAGTATTTCACTGTGGAACTGACCAGCCCGGAGTAAGGGTCTTCGGGCCGATTGGAGACGGCCAAACCGGTTGGCGGCGGCGAAGTCGCCGACCTTGACTGCTGGTCACCAGGCATTTTCCCTAATCCTATCAGACAGTTGCGCTTTGTCGGCAGACACGGAAGGACGTTGCGCTCTCGGCCGCACCGCCGGTTTTCCATGCATGCCGCGACCGTTCATATTTAATCGTTTTATGCTTCAGATTTCTTTGCTTGCCAGAAATGGAGTTCCTGAATATTATCTTCTGCTCACTGCCCGCAATTTGGGCAACGGGCAGGTTTGCTTGGGGTAGATGGTCTTGTCCTGCAGTCACAATTCGCGCCAACAGGATGGCTCCGGTAAAAGTTCGGTCGTGGTTTCTGCCAAGATCCGAACCGACGGAGCTTTTTTTGTGGGCGTGATTTTCAGCGGCGGTGCTTTCGTCTTCCCTCGGAGGGGGTTGTAGAGGAGCACGAGCTCCACGGAGGATGCGAAAGTTAAATCAGAGCAGAGGCGAAAGGAGTTCCTTGTGAGAGAGAAGGGTACAGTGAAGTGGTTCAACGGGGCCAAAGGATACGGGTTCATCCAGCGCTCCACCGGGGAGGACGTTTTTGTTCATTTCTCCGCTATCCAGGAGAATGGTTATCGCACGCTGAACGAAGGCGAAACGGTGGAATTCGATCTGCTCAAGGGGCCGAAGGGCTTTCAGGCAGGTAACGTGGTGCGGGTGCAATAAAACGGTCCCAGGTTCAGCCACTGCGAACCCTCTCAGCTTCCCCTGGGAGGGTTTGTTATCTGCGGCGCTTGCCTCGCTGCTACTGCACTTCCAACGACACCAAATCGCCATCGGCTTTTCCGCCGGCCTTATAGTTCACAATCACACCCCGGTCCGCCCACTCGCAAGAAAACTCGTCCACTCCGACCAGCAACAGTGATTTGTAGTCATCAGTGCGCAATCTCAAGGTTCGCGTGCTCGCCCTGACCGTCAAAATTGCTACGGGTGCCTGAGCGCAGTCCACTTTCAGCAACTTCCCTCGGACGAACTGGGATTTCCGCCGGTCGGGCACGGGCTCTGCCGGGGCCGCTTCCCCTTTGCCGGAATTAGCCTCTTCCGCATCGTTCTCCGCGGTGGTCGGCGCCGGACCGGTTGGGCCATTTTGCGGCGACGTACTATCCTGCGGCAGCACACCATACTTCTTCAGGGTAGGGAGGTCGGCCAGACTCTTCCGGGCGGTTTGCGCGATTCGCAAATTTGCGCTGTCCTGAAGGCGGCTGAGCAGGGCGGTAGCGTCGTCCCACTTCTTTCCGGCGAGATCGATCTGCGCCAGGTTGAGAAGGTATTGTTCGTTGCGCGGACTGAGCTGGATCGCGACCTTTATCGACTCGGTCGCGGAATGAACGCCACCGCCCTGGAGGCGCGCCAGGGCAAGCATGCTGTGGGCCTCGGCAAAGTCGGGCTGCTTATCGACCACGTACACCAGATCCTGAATCATGTTCGAAACGCCCTGGAACGGTTTTCGGTTCACCTGGGCAGCGCGAAACTTTACCAGCGCCAGATAGTAGTGCGTCCAGGTATCGCGGCCATCGAGCTCCCGTGCTCTGGCTAGTTCTTCGCCGGCCTCGTCGAATTCTTCTCTTTCCATGCGGACCCATGCCAGGGCGCGGTGCGCGATCACGTTGTCCCCCTTGGGGTCGGCGATGACGGTCTGGAGATCCTTCTCGCCCTGATCGCGATGTTCGGGCAGACGCACCGCCATTTCCGCAACCAGCGACTGCGCCTGAGCCTGGATTACGTCCGCGACACTGGCTCCGACATCGAGCGGCCCCACTGGAGCGGGAAACTGGTTTACCTGTACCCCCGACGCGGTCGCGCCTGGCTTGGGGTTGGGTGGGGTCGGCGGCGCTGCCGCGAAGGCGTGAAAGTAATCATTCATCGCCTGCTCCAATTGAGTCGCGCTCATGCCAAAGGCCTGCTGAATGGCCTGTTCGACCGGGACCTTGCGTATCTGTACGAGTCCGAAATAAGTTCCAGCCTCCGATAATTTGTTCTGGTTGAGCAGGTAGTGCATCACCATCCACGATTGCGCGTAGAACATGGGCGGATAGCCGGAGGGACCTGCGTGCATCGTGAACAGCTCCGGCAGGGCCAGCCATGGCCCGTTGAGCAATTCGACAAATGATTTGGGCGGGCTGGGATCGACCGACGATTGACCGGGAAGCGCATGGTTCCAGGGCAGGTCCCGGGCCGGGTCGCCACCGATCTGCGCCTGGCTGTCGCCCAGTCGCAGGCTGGAGAAATATTGCGCAAAGCCTTCGTCAAACCAATCCTGGGTAGGGGGATAGTTGAAACTCAAAAACAGGCGCGCGAAATCGTGGGAGACGGCTCGCCAGCTGTCCTCGGCGGCAAGATCAAGCACGATGTAGTTGCGGTCTTCTCCAGGTAAGAAGAATCCGGGAGCGGGAATGGGCTGGCCCTGGCGGAGGGGCGCTACCCGGATGTATTCTTCGTCCGCCTGCAGCGCGATGACGTCCAGCGGTTCCGGCATCTGCACTTTGGTCTTCAGGAAAAGCTGGCCAAAGACTTCACGCATCTGCTCCAGGCGCAAGCTCACTTCGCGGCCCTTTTTTTCGCCCCCATCGGTCAGGACGGCAAAATGAGCGGAACTTACACGTATCCACTTGGGTTCAGAGTTGCGTGCAAACGTGGACGCCGCAGCGGCGAAGAGCAGCACAACGAGAAATAAGCGTCGCGGGCGAAGGGAAATGCTGGACATGTTCGACCAGGCTGAAATGCTACCACGCGTCCCCCGGTGCGGGAGTGTGGGTCGGACCCTCTTATCCGACGCCTTTGACTTTGCTTTTTTGTTTCTTAAGAACTCTCCCAGAACCAACACTTGGAAAAAGTGCACAGAAAGTCCAAGTCAAAAGCCTCGGACAAGAGTGTCCGACCCACAAACTGTGTTTTTTCTCGAAAGCTTCTTGGTCGCCCACTCCGCGCTCTCTGCGACAACCGGATCCTCGTCCGCTTTCAACTTCTCCAGCAACGGGGCAAAGCCTTGGTCACTGCTGTTGCCCATGGCAATCACCGCGTTTCGGCGCAAGCCGCTGCGTTTTGCGCGGCCCACCGCAGACCCGCGAAACTTTTCCCGAAACTCTTCATCGGTCATCTCCGCCAGCCATTCCAGCGCGGGATTGACCAGCCCTTCCCGCGGCTGAAACTCCACCGCGCCGGTGGCCGGCGCTTTGCGGTTCCAGGGACACACATCCTGGCAGATGTCGCAGCCAAAAACCTCGTGACCCATGCCGGAGCGCAAGTCCGCAGCGATCGCGCCCCGCTTCTCGATGGTGAGGTAAGAGATACAACGATTGGAATCGAGCTGATAGGGCGCGATCAGGGCATCCGTGGGGCAGGCATCGATGCAGCGGGTGCAGGTGCCACAGCGGTCCGGCGCAGGCAGATCAGGTTCAAGTTCGAGCGAAGTCAGGATGACGCCTAAGAATAACCAAGACCCCAGCTTCTGATTGATGATGCAGGTGTTCTTCCCAATCCAGCCGATGCCAGCATATTTTGCGTACACGCGTTCTACGAGCGGTCCAGTGTCCACGTAGCAACGAGTTTGCAGAGCAGCCGCTGATGGTTCGCTGACCGCGCCACGCAGTTGTTTCTCGACCAACCGCAGGCGGCGCAGCACCGCGTCATGATAGTCCTCTTGTCCCCAGGCGTAGCGGGAAATCCACCCCCGTTGGGGCTCATCCGCCTGGGTCGAGTACGGTTCGGCCGTGTTGTAGTTGATGGCACAGACGATCACGCTGCGCACCCAGGGCAGGGTGGTACGGAGCGACGCCCGCTTGAGCGCGCCGGTCTCATTGCGCGCTTCCATGTACTGCATCTCCGCGGCGCGCCCGGCGGCGATCCATTCCCGGAAGCGGTCCAGTTCGCCGAACTCGTGGACTGGCGCTACGCCCGTCAATTCAAAGCCGGCAGCGTGGGCTGCCTGTTTGACGAGACTCGTAATTTGGCTGCTCTGATTCATCTTGAGGCCGGAATCGCCTTAACCTTCGCGGTTGTCCGTGAGGCCGTGTCCCGATTTAAGACCCTGCAATGCCAGTATCGGACCTTCTTAATCCAATGATCAAGGTTCCCGCTCCATACTATTCAATGAGGGCGAGATCATCGAGTTGCCAGCGACTGTCACGCACCATCCAACGGGCGAATTGAGGGCAGGAATGGTATGTCATTCGGAATTTACCTGACCGGTTTTGTGGTCGTGATTGCCGGGCCCATCTATGGGGCTAGCCTGATGCACATACCGACCCACTGGATTGTGGTGGGCGGCCTGGTGCTGGTGGGGATTGGAATTCTGACGGGTGTCAAAGCCACGCGCCAGAAGGACTCCGCAACGTAAACCAAGGTCCGGAGGAGACTTTTCCAGGTTTCCCCCTGACGCACAAAAGGAGATACAGGATGAAATGGAATTGGATATATGGGGTAGTGTTCGCGGGCGCTCTGACCATCCCCATGCCGGCACAGATTTCGGTGTCCATCGGACAACCACCCCCGCGAGTCCGATATGAGCGCCGCAGCCCGCTTCCCGGTCCGGGCTACGCCTGGGTCAATGGCTACTGGTCGCCGCAAGGGGATCGCTATGAGTGGGTGCCGGGACGCTGGGACCGTCCACCCTACCGAGGCGCCCGCTGGGTGCGTCCCCGTTATAAGCACCATCGCCAGGGCTGGGAGGTCCGTGAAGGCCACTGGGACAGCGACGAGCATGGCCGGTACCGCGATCACTAGGCAAGACTGATCCCACGGATTGCATCAGAGGAGCCTCGCAGGCGGCCACACCTGCGGGGCGTTTTTTTTTGAGCGAACTTAAGCCTCGCCTGGCACGAGACATTTTTGGCGAAAGCCTGCGCGAGGAGGGGCTGACGACCAACGACCGACGACTAGATTCCCAGCTTCTTCACTTCTTCGTTGTAATACTTGCGGTACAGAATGTCCCACTCCTGGCTGCCCTCGAGGATCGTCCGCTTCTGGTTTTCTATCTTCAGGCGGGCGCTCTGGTCGATTCTCGCTTCCTGGTTGAGCAGTTCTTCGAGGATCTTGCGTACTTCGAGGCGGATGGTGTTGCGGTCTTCGACGAAATCGACGGCGTCGAGTTCAGCCAGGGCGTCCGTAACCACATGGGCCACTTTGTTGACCTTGTCCCGGCTGATTCTCACAGCACCGCCTTGTACTTGCGGGTGAGTTCGCTTTTCACTTTGCGGAACATTTCCTGGTAATTGGCCCCGGTACGCCGCATCTCTTCGGAATACGCTTCAAGAATGACCCGCACTTCGTCATTGATGCGGTCCTCGAGCGACAGTTCCTCCAGCATCGCGGCATGCACCTTCTCGGTAACCGCAGGCACGGCCTTGGTTTCAATATGCCCGCCCGCAATCAGCTTTTTGGTGACTTCGCGGGCCAGGTAGCCCACATATTCTTTGGAAAGAAGCATAGCGCGGATCAGTTGTCGTTTGCGAAACACGTAGTGTAGCACAGGGTTTAGTCGTTGGTCGTTGGCCCGCTCTTGACTGCGATTCCTGCCGGGTATCTTTGGGGTAGCCAACGACCAACGACCGACGACAAACGACCAAATTCAGGCATACAATGCAGAATTAAATGTCTCCTGCACCCGACAACCTAGCCGGCCTCAAAGACGACATGATCGCCTTCATCGAAGGCCATGGCATGCGCCGCTTCCACGGCTACGTCGATTACGAAGAAGTGCAGAGCGTAGTCTGGAAGACCGAAGACAATCCCGACAGTTGGAAGGATTTCGTGGAACTGGCCAAGGCCGCAGCCGCGCCCTTCCTCACCATGGACGCCTGGATGCTGCGCAAGGAAGAGCTTGACCAGATGATCGAGCGCCTGGGCAACGCCGAGTTCACCAATGAAGAAGATGTGGAAGAGGCGCGCTGGCTGCGGACCTACATTGGCAAGACCGGGTTCGTGCAGCTCGGCTTCGCCCACCAGGGCATCATGATGGTGTACGAAGCGTCCACCGACTGGTACGACCACTACCAGCGCCTGCTGGAATTGTCGGAGGACTTTGGCGGCATTCCTATTGACGAACCCGATCAGGACGACGAAACCTGAGTTAAGTAAATAAAATGGAGGACGGGCGTCCCGCCCGTCAGGCCGAGCGAAGCTCGGCAACCCGCATCGCTATAATCAGTCTCTGGGACCTCTCCCCTAAATGCGCTGGGATCTTAAAACCGCCGACTCCAATGCCGTTGAACATCTCGCGGCGAAATTGAGTTCACAACCATCCCTTCGCCTGAAAGATCCGCAAATCGCCACGACCCTCGCTCGCCTCCTGGTCATGCGAGGCATAACCGAAGCCGAAGCTGCCGAGCGCTTCCTGACTCCCGCGCTTTCCCACTTGCATCCGCCGTACCTGATGGCTGGGATGAAGGCTGCGGTCGATCGGATCGAAGCCGCCATCGAGAACAAGGACCCGATCCTGATCTACGGCGACTATGACGTGGATGGCACCACCGCCATCGTGGTCCTCAAGACCGCGATCGAACTCTGCGGCGGCGCGGCTGAATTTCACGTTCCGCACCGCATCCGCGACGGCTACGACATGCGCGACGACGTCATCGAGCGGGCCGCGGCCGCCGGAATCAAACTCATCATCAGCGTGGACATGGGTATCCGCGCCTTCGCTCCCGCCGAGACCGCCCGACGGCTGGGCGTGGACCTGATTGTCACCGACCATCACCTTCCGGGCCCGCAGGGTGTTCCGGCTGCGCTGGCTGTGGTTAATCCCAATCAGTCAGGCTGTGGGTACCCGTGCAAGGAACTGTGCGGCGCGGGCGTCGCTTTCAAATTGGCCCAGGGTCTGATCGAACGCAGAATCCCCGAGGGCGATCGGACCCGCCTGTTGAAATCGTTCATGAAAGTGGTCGCGATCGCGACCATCGCGGACGCAGTGCCGCTCACGGGAGAAAACCGGGTTTTCGCCAAGCTGGGATTGGAAGGTCTGCGTTCGCCGGTGAACCCCGGCCTCAAAGCCTTGCTCGAAGTCGCGCAACTCAGCCCGGGCCGGACCCTCACTTCCGGAGAAGTCGCATTCCGCATCGCTCCGCGTATCAATGCAGCAGGCCGCATGGATGTGGCCTGCGATGTCATCGAACTCTTTAGCGTGAAGGATCCGGTCCGGGCCCGCGAGATTGCCCAGAAGCTCGATCAGCTCAACGGTGACCGCCAGGAGGAGGAGCGCCGCATCCTGCAATCCATCACATCAAATTTTGAAGAACAGCCGAGACTGCGCGATGCTTTCTGCATTGTGATCGACGGCGAAGGCTGGCACCGCGGTGTAATCGGTATTACCGCCACGCGGGTGGTGGAGCGTTACGGACGCCCTGCGCTGGTGATTTCGCGCAACGGAGAGGAAGCCCACGGCTCCGGCCGTTCCATCCGCGCGTTTCACCTGCTGAATGCGCTCGAGTCGTGTGCCGGCCTGTTCACGCGCTTCGGTGGACACGCCCACGCCGTTGGCTTCTCGCTGCCTGCCGCAAATCTTCCTGAACTTCGGGCGCGCCTCGACGACTACGCGCATACCTGCCTGACTCTTGCTGACTTCGACCCCTCGCTCAACTTTGATGCCGAGCTGTCGCTTGACCGGGTGACACCCGAATTCTTCAACCTGCTGCAGAGGCTGGAGCCTTTTGGCGTGGGCAATCCCCAGCCTGTCTTCACCGCCCGCGCCGTCCGTCTCATGGCGTCTCCGCGCATCATTAAAGACAAGCACGTGAAGCTGAAGCTGGCGCCGGCAGTTGGGTTGTTGTCCCGCAGCCCGGGCGGGCCGGATGTGGCGATCCTTACAACTCCGCGTTGTGATCCTGATTCAGCCGGGTTGCGCCGCAGTGACGTACGCCAAGCCACCGACAATCGGCAAGCGACCGACAGCAAGTGGCGCAGGGCCATTACCTTCGATGCCCTGGGATGGCACATGGCGGAACGCTGTCAGCAGGCCGCCCTGCTCTCCGGCGACGCTCTCGACATCGCATTCACCATCGACAATAACGATCACCCCGAGTACGGCGGTCTCGAACTCTCGCTGCGAGACTTTGGGCGACCGGAAAAAGCCGCCGATGACACTGGGACAGCAGAAAAAAAGAAGATCGCGGCCGGGCTGTAAGCGTCTGTCCCGCAACTCAAGGCTTCCCTAGAATGAGATCGACGTCACTGTGCATAGCCGCGCAGCGGCGCAACATTGCAGCCCTGGGCGTAAGCCCCGGGTGAGGGTGGCAAATGACGAAGCCCTGAACGGGCGAAAGAACAATCACGACCCAGATTGTGTAACTCTTGCTTCGCCACTAACTAGGTACTTACTCCCGGTTGTCACGGTGCGTAAACTCCCGCTCAAGGCGGGAGGAGTTCATGCGCGGGGTTTGCCTCAAAGTTGTGGTTGTTCTTTTGTTTGCGACCGTCGCTGGCGCCCAGAACAAACCTGGGAGTGTTCTTGAAAAATCGCAACCCACAGCCACGGCGGCCAACGATTCCTCCTCGCGACTCCCAGTAAAGCGGGTTGTGCTCTACAAGAATGGCATCGGATATTTCGAGCACACGGCTCGCGTACGCGGGAACCAGGACCTCGCCATCGATTTCACCACCGGCCAGCTTAACGATGTGCTCAAGTCCCTGACCGTGGTGGACCTGGGCGAAGGTCGCATCTCCGGAGTGCGCTACAACTCCACCGCGCCGCTTGATGAACGGCTGAAGGCACTGCGCTTGCCCTTTGGAGAACAAGTGACTCGCGCCGACTTCCTGATGGCCCTGCGCGGCGCCCGCGTGGAAGTGCGCAGTGGTTCCGCGACAGCCACCGGCCGCCTTCTGAGCGTCGAAAAAGAGCGGAAAGCCAACGGAAAGGGTGACTTCTACGACGTGACCGAATTCTCCATCGTGTCCGACACCGGCGAGATGAAAAATTTCGACCTCGGCCCTGGGACTTCGGTGCGGCTCGCGGAACGCGATCTGGGCGATGAAATTGGCCGCTACTTGAACCTGGTCGGTTCCTCCCGCGCCCGCGACCTCCGACGCATGACCATCTCGGCTACGGGCACGGGCGACCGCGATATTTTTGTCAGCTACATCAGCGAAGTTCCTATCTGGAAGAGTACCTACCGCATCATTCTGCCGGACAAACCCGGCGAAAAGCCGCTGCTGCAAGGCTGGGCCATCGTGGACAACACGGTTGGCGACGACTGGAAAGACGTTCAACTTTCACTCGTGGCCGCAGCGCCGCAATCGTTCATCCAGGATATCTCACAGCCTTATTATGCCCGCCGCCCGGTCGTGGCTCTGCCCGAGTCCATGATGCTCTCGCCGCAAACCCACGAGGCCGCCATGAACGTCCCCGGCCCATCCCCGCCGCCCTCGTTCGCCGGAGGCACAGGCGGTCTGCAGGGTACGGTCAAGGACCCATCCGGCGCTTTCGTTGCCGGCGCCAGGGTCACTATTCGGAACGAGGAGAGCGGGTCCTCCCAGACAGCGGTTACCGACTCGAGTGGCACCTATCACCTGTACAACGTTCCCGCCGGCAACTCTGCGCTATTTGTTGACGCTCCGGGCTTCCAAAGATATTCGCTTTCTAACTTTTACCTGGGAGTGGGCCGTACCAATGAAATCCACGCGACCCTCCAGTTGGGTACGGCGAGCGAGACGGTGGAAGTCAGGGCCGAGCCGGCCACCATCCAAACGCAATCGTCTATGGTGTCCAGCGCGATGCGCAAGCAGGGGGCCGAGGCCGAAGGCAAAGATGTGGGTGAAATGTTTGAATACGACATCAAGCAGAAGATCACCATCGGCAAAAATCAGTCCGCTCTGGTGCCTATTTTGCAGTCCCACATCGATGTCGAGAAAGTGAGTCTCTGGAGCGCAAGCGACAACGACAGCGACGACAGTAATGACGAGAAACCCTCGCGGGCCCTGCGCGCGCTCTGGGTCACCAACTCGAGCGGTCTCACTTTGGACTCTGGTACCTTCAACATTCTTGAGGGCGATACCTTCGCTGGTGAGGGGCTGATCGATACCGTCAATCCCGGGGATCGGCGCCTGCTCTCCTATGCGACAGACACAGCAGTGCATGTCGTAGCCCACCAGGAGTCCAGTGAAAAGCCTGTGAGCCACGTGCGCATCGCGAAGGGCATCATGGTCCTGACCAAAGAAGAGCGCGAGATTCTCAGATACACGATCCGTAACGCCGATACCTTGCCGCGCCAGGTCGTGATCGAGCATCCCTTCCGGGAGGGCTGGAAATTAGCCGAGGGGCCGAAAGCGGAGGAGACCTCCGCTTCGTTCTACCGTTTTCGCGTCAGTGTGGAAGCGGGGAAAACGGCGGAGCTGCCAGTCGAGGAATATCATCCTCTGGATACAAGCTACCAGCTCAACAACCTGAATAACGATCAGGTCGTCCTGCTCACTCAGCAAGGCCGGATGACGCCGGCACTGCAGGACGTTTTCCGTCGTGTCCTCGACCAGCAAAACCAGGTTGGCGCCCTTGCCACGCAGCTCCAATCGCACCAGCAGGAAGTCGAGTCCATCACCAAAGATCAGGTCCGCCTGCGCGAGAACATGAAGGCCTTAAAAGGTAGCGCTGAGGAGAAGGCCCTGTTGCAGCGGTATACCCACCAACTTGACTCTCAGGAAGACCGCCTGAACACCCTGAACAAAGAAATCTCCGACCTGCAGGAAAAGCATACCCAGGCACAGCAGCTACTGGATCGCATGGTGCAGGAGATCACGCTCGACGAGCGGTTCTAACGGCTCGGACTCTTACCACATGTGGTAGTAGCCGTTGCGCTGGTCCATCTCCACTCTGGTCTTGAACAAACCTTCCAGACGGTCCGGCTGAAGCATCTGCTCTTTTGGTCCGTCTGCGATGATGTGCCCGTTCGACATCAGCAGCACGCGCTCGATTTCCGGAATCAGGTCGGAGAGGTCGTGCGTCACTAGAATGATTCCGATGCCGGCTTTCGCCAGTGAACTCATGCTCTGACGCAAGCTGTGCCGGGCGAAGACGTCAAGCGAGTTGCTGGGCTCGTCGAACAACAAGGCCCGCGGCTTGTGAACCAAAGCGCGGGCGATGAGCACACGCCGCGCTTCGCCCGAAGACATTTCGCAAACCGGACGCTGCGCCAGGTGCGATATTTGCAGTTGCGCCAGGGCGGCATCGGCCAGTTCGCGGTGCTGGGGATCGACCACGTGATGAGGGAAGATGCGAGCGCTGCTGAAGAAGCCGGACAGGACCACATCACGTCCGGAAGCTTCGCCGGAGCTTTTGGAGAGAAGATCGTTCGAGACAATGCCCAGCAGCGAACGCAACTCGAAAATATCCCAGCGGTCCTGCCCCAGAATGGTCATCGACGAACCTTCCCGAGCCACGGGATAGCACTCGCGCGTAATGGTCTTGATCAGAGTGGATTTGCCGCAGCCGTTCGGACCCAGGATGGCCACGTGCTCGTCGCCGCGGATCACCAGGCTGAAATCCTCCAGCACAATTTTCTCTCCGCGCATGACTGAAATATTCTGTAAATCCAGTAGGGCGGGCTCTTGCCAGTTCATGGTGCATTGAGTTTAGACGATGACCGGAATCTCGTTCTTACCCTCCGCAGCTCGCGTAGGGGCGGGTGCCCTCACCCGCCCAGTGGAGCGCCGCTCGTAAACGGCTCGTCTGAGCCGTGGTTCAACGCTGAAAACCAGGCGAGCTACGCTCGCCCGCCCGGACGAGGACGTCCGGGCCTACGTGTTCCGCGCTCGACCGAATTTTCGCCGGGGGCTGCCAGACAGCGGAGCTTTGCTCCGCCAGACAGCCCGGGGGAGCTGTCTCCACGTGGTTCGTGCTGGCCTTCAAGTAGACTTGTCTAGAGATGTCCATCCAGATTTCGCACCTTCGGCGCTGGTTTGGGGGGGGCGCTATTGGCCTCCTGCTGGTGGTGGCCTCGGTGTATTTCTACGCCCGTCACAGGGTGCAGAATGCGCTCAGCGAGGTGCCGGCGAAAATCGGAATTGAAATCCAGCAGAGCGCCAAGGGTTTCACCGTCTCCCGCTCCGAACAGGGACACACCATATTCAAGATTGAGGCCAGCAAGGCGGTGCAATACAAGCAGGGCGGGCACGCCGAACTTCATGACGTCACCATTACGCTTTACGGGCGCGATTCCAGCCGCTTCGACCAGATCTACGGCGCGGATTTTGAATATGATCCGCAATCTGGCGACGTAATCGGCAAAGGCCAGGTCCAGATGGATCTGGAGGCCAACCCCGAAGGCATCCTTCATCCTGACCAGGCAACGCCCAAGGAGCTGAAAAACCCAGTCCACCTCACCACCACAAACCTGTTCTTTAACCAGAAGACAGGGAACGCCCTGACCCGGGACAAAGTTGAGTTCAGCCTTCCCCAGGCCAACGGGTCCGCCGTTGGCCTGAGCTACGCGGCCAATACAACCGTCCTCACCCTGCAGTCGCAAGTCGATGTCGCCTTCCATGGAGCAACTCCCGCCCGGTTGACTGCGATTCACGGCACCATCACCAAAAATCCGCGGGTGGTGGAGCTAGACCTTCCGCGCCTGCAGAACGGCGCACGGCACGCTTCCGCCGATAAAGGCACGATTTACCTGCGTCCGGACAACACGGTGGATCGCATTCTCGCCAGCGGCAACGTTCGGGTCGAATCGGAGGATTCGGGGTCGGAGAAGGTTCAGTCCAACCAACTGGAATTGCTCATGGCGGACAAGCAGGACACGGTTCGGTCCGCCACTTTTTGGGGCGATGTCCGGATGGAAAATTCGGGTTCGCAGCCCATGCAAGGGAACGCCGGGCGGGTCATCCTGAACTTCACCGGAAACAATGTGCTGAGCACGGTGCACAGCCAGGACAACGTCAGGCTGGTGCAGCAGCAGAAACCGGCCACGGCGTCCGCCGGCGCACAGGATGTCGAGGTCACAGCATCGGTCATTGACTTCTTCGTGACCGATGGCCGAAGGCTGCAGCGCGCCGACACTTCCGGAGCCGCCCAGATCGCCTTGCGCCCGACCCCAAGCACGGGGCAGCAGACGCTGGTGACGGCGGGCAAGTTTCAAGCGCGTTTCGATGATTTGGGACAACTGGCTTCGGTCCATGGCGTACCGAATGCCCGCATCGTGTCACAGACGCCGGGCCAGCCGGATCGCGTCAGCACCAGCGATACGCTTGACGCATCCTTCCGCCCAGGCAGCGGCATTGATTCGATCGTCCAGCAGGGACACATCGCCTACGTGGACGGGGAGCGCAAAGCGTGGGGCGACCGTGCGACTTACACCCCGGCGGACCAGATGCTCGTACTGAATGGTTCGCCCCGCGTAGTCGATGGCGGAATGACCACCACCAGTCGGAGCATGCGCCTGAATCGAGCAACTGGAGATGCCTTTGCCGATGGCGACGTCAAGAGCACCTACAGCGACTTGAAAGCGCAACCCAGCGGAGCCTTTCTGGCCGCGTCGGACCCTATTCATGTGACTGCCCGCACCATGACGGCTCATAGTAGTCCAGCCGTCGCCCTGTACACCGGAGACGCTCGCTTGTGGCAGAACGCCAACGTAATTCAGGCGCCTTCGATCGAGTTCGATCGCAACCGCCGGTCAGTTCTGGCGCAGGGGTCCCCGACCCAACCGGTGTCCACGGTGCTGGTCCAGACTGAAAAGAGTGGAAAAGTCACCCCGGTCAAGATCACCTCTGCTCGACTGAGCTACACCGATGGTGAGCGAAAGGCGCACTTTGAAGGCTCGGTTCAGGCCAAAGGAGCTGAACTCACGATCACCGCGAATGTGATGGATGTCTTCCTGCAACCCCGCAACCAAGCCGCTTCGAATCAATCGCTTACAAGCACGGGTAAGATTGACCACATCATCGCCAGGGAGCAGGTGGTGGTCACCCAGCCGGGGCGCCGGGGGGTGGGCGATCAGCTGGTTTACACCACAGCTGACGACAAGTTTGTGCTGACGGGCGGTTCTCCTAGCATTTTTGATGCCGAACACGGCAAGATTACCGGGGTTTCGTTGACTTTGTTCAGACACGATGGTAGGGTTTTGGTCGAAGGCAATAATACATCCCCTACGGTCACAACGACGCGAGTGGCACGTTAAATGCGTACCCTGGCCACAGACGAAATCGGCAAATCCTACCGTGGTCGACGGGTTGTAAACGGGGTCAGCATTCGCGTGGGGCAGGGCGAAGTTGTTGGTTTGCTTGGACCTAACGGGGCCGGCAAGACGACAACCTTCTACGCTATCGTCGGCCTGATACCCCCCGATGCCGGTCGAGTACTAATCGACGAAGAAGAAATCACCGACGTGCCGATGTACTTAAGGGCACGCCAGTACGGCATTAGCTACCTCCCTCAGGAAGCTTCGGTATTCCGCAAGCTTACGGTTGAGGAAAACATCCTTGCCGTGCTGGAAGCCCAGCCCATTTCCTGGCACGAGCGCCGGGAAAAAATGGAAGAGCTGATCGATCAGCTGGGCTTGGAGCATATCCGCCAGAATCGTGGATACGCTCTGTCCGGGGGAGAGCGGCGGCGCGTGGAAATAGCCCGCGCTCTGAGCATCAACCCCACATTTATTTTGCTCGACGAGCCGTTTTCCGGGATTGACCCGATCGCTGTTCTCGACCTGCAGAAGATTATCAGTGATCTGAAGTCGAGCGGGATCGGAGTTTTGATCACCGATCACAACGTCCGTGAGACGTTGGCAGTAACGGACCGGGCATACATCATTGATGGTGGACGAATTTTAGCCTCGGGCATGCCCGAGCAGCTGGCCAGCGATCCCCAGGTACGGAAGGTGTACCTGGGCGAGAGTTTCTCGCTGGTCTAGAAAGCAGTCGCCAGTCTTCAGTCGTCGGTCTTCAGCCGAAGCAAATTACGGGCTAAGACTGACGGCTGGTTTTTCTGACGACTGAAGACCGACGACTGTAGACCGACGACTGTAGACTAACTATGGTTCTTCTCCAACCCAAGTTGCACTTGAGACTGTCGCAGAGGCAGATTCTCACGCCCGGCCTGGTGCAAATGGTCAGCGTGCTCGCGCTCAACAAGCTCGAACTGCGCGACATGATCACCGCCGAGATGGTGGAGAACCCGGTGCTGGAGGAACTGGAAGACACCGTTCCGCTGCTCGATGATGCCGCTCGCCAGGAGGAAGATCGCGAACGGATTAAGCCTGAAGAAAACACGGTCACGGCTGAAGAGAAGAAAGACCCTTTCGAAGAGATCGATTTTGGCTCCTTCTTCCAGGAATATCTCGATCCCGGCTATCGCAGCCGGAGCGAGATGGAAGAGATTGAGCGCCCGTCGTTCGAGAATTTTCTCTCCAAGCCTACAACTCTCTCCGACCATTTGGCGTGGCAGCTCGGCGCCTTGTCGGTTCGCCCGGAGGTGCGCGAGGCCGCCGAAACGATCATCGGCAACCTGAGCGAAGATGGCTACCTGATTGCCAGTGATGAGGAATTGCTGGGCATCGCTCCGCCGTCTGCTCCGGAGGTGGATGCCAGCATCGCCGAAAACGTGGTCAAGGAAGCGGCTGCCCTGGGACTGGCCACCGAACTGGAAGAAGAAGAATCGCCGGTGGACGGGGCCGACGCGGCGTTGTCTTCGGAATGGGACGCGCTGGACGCGCCCGCAATGCCGCCTTCCGCCAGCGCTGACGGAACTGCCGTTGCGCCTGCTCCAGAAACGGCCGCACCCACCCCGCCGCCCGCACCGCAGCCCGAAGCGGCGGCTCCGAAAAAGCCAGCGCAACCTGTTTTTCAGCCCAGTTTCAAAGTTGATGATCTGCATGAAGCTCTGGACCTGGTGCGCCAGATGGATCCGCCCGGAGTCGCCTGCCGCGACTTGCGCGATTGTCTGCTCTATCAATTGAGGTACCACCAGGCGCAACTGGCCACGCACAAGAATGGAAACGGCGAGGCCACCGCACAAGTGCTTTCCGACGCGGTTGCCATTGTGGACCAACATCTGCGCGCTTTACAGAACAAGCAATACAAAGAAATCGCGCGCGCCATCGGTCGCACGCCGGAAGCAGTGCAGGAAGCCCTGGACTATATCCGGACGCTCGATCCTCGTCCCGGTCTGCGTTACAACAAGAGCCAGCCACGCCTGATCGAACCTGATGTAGCCTTCATCAAGCATGGTGATGAGTGGCTGGTGATGATGAACGAAGACGATGTCCCGGTGCTGCGTCTGAATCCCGCGTACAAGCGCCTGCTGACCCGCGACACCAACGACAAAGACACGCGTAACTACGTCAAAGAGCGCTACAAGAGCGCCATCCAGCTCATCAAGAATATCGAACAGCGCAAGCAGACCATCACCAAAGTCTGCTATGCCATCGTCACCCGGCAGCAGGATTTTCTGGAAAAAGGCATCGACCAGCTGAAACCGATGATGATTAAAGAGGTCGCCGAAGAAATCGGCGTGCATCCTTCCACGGTTAGCCGGGCGGTTGCCAGTAAATACGCCCACACTCCCCAGGGCGTATTCGAATTGCGCTATTTCTTCAGCGAGAGCGTGAACGGCCCCCAAGGTGGCAGCACTTCGTTGCTTATCCTCAAGCGCCGGGTCAAAAAGCTTATCGAGGAAGAGGACCCAAGCCGGCCGTTGACTGACGAGCAGATCACTCGCATCCTGCAATCACAAGGCATTCAGGTCACGCGCCGTACGGTGGCGAAATACCGGGAGGATATGCGCATCCCTAGCACTCACCAGCGCAGAGTAAAAAAGTAAGTAAGATTTGGAGGGCACAGCTTTCAGCCGCGTCGTCAATCTGGCCGGAGCTTTGCGACCCACCTCATATGAAGCAATTGACCAAGGCTGCGATCATCGCCACCTGCCTGAGCGTTCCCGTTCTGCACTTCGGCTCGATGAGCTTAGTTCTTGTCGCTGATCCAAAGGACTTGCACTGTGTCACTCAATGGCAACTACCTCTCCTTGGAACGCTCGGGCCGCAAGCGTCGGAATGGTGGGATTGGATATACGTTCTCTCTGTCGTCAGCCCTCCAGTACTCTGGATTGTTGTTGCGGCTAGAAAACTGGTCTTCGGAAAATGGTGTTCGGCTATGAAGCCTGGCTTCAACTGATCTGCGACAAGAAAACTAACCAGATTCAGGAGCGTGCTCATGAACGTAGAATTCACCGGCAGACACTACGAAGTCACTCCCACCATCCGCAAGTCAGTCGAAACCGGGCTGACGAAAATCCGTAAAATCCTGGGCGACAAATTCGATACCAAGGTCATCCTGGCCATCGAGAAGCGCCGGCATAAGGCGGAAATCACGATCAGTCCGCGCAATGGACCGCTGGTCGGTGAGGCCCAGGCCGGCGACATGAAGTCTGCCGTCAACGAGGCCCTGGACCATCTGGAAAAGCAGGCGGTCAAGTACAAGACGCGATGGCGCAGCAAGAAGCGCCATGACCTGAAGAAATGGAATGGCAAGGAAGCTCAGCAGGATAGCCTGCCGGCGAAGGTCGGGCTCGGGGAAACCACGGAGACCGAGATCTCGCTGGTGGTGCACAAATTTCCGGCTGTCGCCAAGTCTACTGAGGTACACCTGGTCCGCTCCGAGGACGCCGTCGCCCTGCGCCCCATGACGCTGGAGGAAGCCATCAAAGAGGCACACTTCCGCGACCGCGACGTGTTCGTCTTCCGTGATCCCAAGGGCAAGGTGATGGTGCTGCACCGCACGCGAGACGGAAAGCTGGAGCTGATCGAAGCGCCGTAAAGCGGCGCCCGTGTGGGGCGGACACTCTTGTCCGCCGCTTTTGAAGTTGTACGGTTTGTGATTTCTTGGCGATGTATTTGACTGTAAAAGGGCAACGTCAAAGGCGTCGGACAGGAGTGTCCGACCCACACATGAAAACGGGGCTGTGATTTGGTATGGAAACGGGTTACAGCCGATCACTCAGCGACTTCTTCCGTGACCACCGAAAACCCGGTCAGATTGGCAATCCCGAAAGATGTGGTGATGGCGACGTCCGAAGCGTCCCGGCCCGTTGCCATCAACACCCGCCCGATGCGTGGCTGGGTATGACGTCCGTCAAACGTCCACCAGCGATTTTGCAGATAGACTTCGAACCAGGCGCTGAAATCCATGGGCGTGGGCTCTTTGGGAACACCGATGTCGCCCAGGTATCCGGTGGCGTAGCGGGCCGGAATGTTGAGGGCGCGGCAGAAGGTGACCGCCAGGTGCTGAAAATCACGGCAGACTCCGGTGCGCTCGGTAAACACGTCCAGGGCCGTTTTCGATGAACGCGCATGCTGATAGCCGAACGCGACTTTCCAGTTTACCCAGCCGCAAATGGCCTGCACACGGCTCCATCCCGGCTTCAGGTGGCCGAACAATTCAACCGCGATGTTCGATAGCCGGTCCACTTC
>Ga0326726_10001121_pt1 | contig 24774 bp, 21 predicted proteins | sample MHFenrmetagenome_2_FD_207603 | JGI IMG/M metagenome (GOLD analysis project Ga0326726, IMG submission 207603) | Lab enriched peat soil microbial communities from Michigan Hollow, Ithaca, NY, United States - MHF15MN | ecosystem: Environmental > Terrestrial > Soil > Wetlands > Peat | place: USA... | reverse complement strand
GCGGATCTTGTTAAAGAAGAGGTTGGTGTACCAATGCTCGCAGTAGAACTTGTGGCCCTCGACGTAGGGAAACACGCGATGCGCCAGAGTGACCATCTGGTCGTAGGCCGCGCGCTCCTCATCGTTTGCCAGCAGCTCCCGATAGTCGGCGATCAGCTGCGCGCGCTCATCGCGCAACCGTTCCAGCTGGCGATCCAGCAACTCGCCGGCGCGCACGCTGCGCGTGTAACCCGGAAGCGCAGAGAACGCCATGGTCAGATCGTCATTCCAGCTGCGGTGATAATGATAGAAGCCATCCCCGACATTGATGTTGAACCACGGCTCGCGCGAGATCTGCAGCTCCTCGAGCCAGCGGCGGCCAGGCTCGCCTGACTCGCGCAGCGATCGCATGATGTCATCGACGGAAACACCTTCCTTGAAGTGCGCATCGACATCGAGCTCGACGGCGCAGCGCGCGAGGCGCCGCAGTTCATCGTCTGGCCGGAATATCTCCGCATCGATTCCCGCCACCATCCGGGCGATGGTCTGGTCGGTGATCTCCGGAAATGCCTTTTTGCAGAAGCCAAAAAAGGTCAGGTAAGCGCCATAGCCCAGCAGCAGAAACTCGAAGTGGTGGTGCCACATCCGAAAGTAGCCTTCGAGCGTCTTCTGGTAGGTGACCAGCAGGTCGTGGTTCGAGGCAATACCGCGGCCCGCATGGACGTGTGCCAGCGGCTCGAATTCGGGCAATGCGGGGTCCGGCAGGTCCTTTGCGTCCTCGATCAGCTTCAGCATCTTCTGCTTCCACTGCGCGTACAGAGATTCCCAGTTCTGATAGTAGTAGAAGGCGCGCTTCTGGAATTCGACGGTGCGGCGCGCGATCTCCGCCGGATCCGTAACCGCGTTGCCGCCGATATATACCCGGCCATTGATGATCCGGTGATCGATGCCGAGCGTGGTCGGCAGGCAATGCACGCGGGTGTTGGCGGCGCCCAGCGCGCAGTAGGCCGCTTCGGCCGTCACCATGTCGAATGCCGACATGGGCTCGGGAAAGTGCATCGAATTGTAGAACCAGAATTTCCGGTCGTCCGCTTTGGAAAACTGGACATGGTAAGGGTAGGCCGCCTGCGCTCTTTCGGTTCCCGGTATGACCTTGACGAAGCTGGGCAGCGGGAACTCGCGGGCATTGGGCTGCGCATTCATGGTGCTCTCCCGACACTGGTCGTGGCTACGATGCAGCAGTACATACAGATTCGCAACAGACTCCTGGCGCGCATGCCGCATTACGCCCGGTTATCGAGGATCAGGTGCCCGAGCGCCGTGTTGGAGGCCGGCACGTGATAGAAGCGATGCACCTGGCGCACGCGCGCGTTCAGCGCGCCGCGCATGATCAGCCACATGACGAGCTCAATGCCTTCCGATCCGGATTCGCGCAGGAACTCGAGCGGCGTGATGCTCGTCAAGGCCTCCGGATCGGAAACCAGCAGGTCGAAGAAGCGGTTGTCGAAAGCCTGGTTTATCAGCCCTGCGCGCCGGCCCTGCAACTGGTGCGACATGCCGCCGGTGCCCCACACCATGACGCGCAGCGGCTCGGGATACGAGGCAACAGCGCGCCCGATCGCCTTGCCCAGCTGGTAGCAACGTCGTGCCGTCGGTGGCGGGTACTGGATGACATTGACCGCCAGCGGGATGACTTTGCAGGGCCACGCGGCCGGTTGACCGTACACGAGCGAGAGCGGCACGGTGAGACCATGATCCACATCCATCCTGTTCACGATGGTGAGATCGAATTCATCCAGGATCAGCGATTGCGCCAGGTGCGCTGCGAGCTCCGGATGCCCCTTGACGACCGGCACTGGCCGCGGCCCCCAGCCCTCATCGGCGGGCTGAAACTCCGCAGCACAGCCAAGCGCGAACGTGGGAATCAACTCGAGCGAGAATGCGGTCGCATGATCGTTGTAGACGAGGATGACCACATCCACCTTCTGCCCGCCAATCCATTGCTTGGTGAATTCAAAGCCACTGAATACGGGTTGCCAGTAGGGATCCTGGGTCTTGCCCAGGTCGATGGCAGCGCCTATCGCCGGTACATGCGAGGTCGTCAGACCTGAAATCAGCTCAGCCACGATCTTTCCACTCCGCGAGCGAGCGATTGCCGTCGGGGCTGCGGCCACCCTCGAGCATCATCTGCGCATAGGCCTCCTGGCTGGAGCCGGTCATGATGGCCGCCACGTGCTGAAAGCTCTTGCCGTCGCTCGAGAACAGCTTCGAAAGGAAATAGATATTGCCGCCCAGCGCGATCATGCCGTTCCAGTCGCGCGCCAGCACCGCATGACGCTGCGCCTCGGTCATCGGCCAGCCCTGCAGATATTTCGCCTCGCTGGCCTTGAAAGCCGCGCGATTCCCGGCGTTCATCAGCGACATGCAGAACTGGTTGAGATGGTACCCCTGGCGTGCGCGTTCAGCATCGAACACCGTCGTGCCGGGGATGTCATCGTAAGGTTGCGGCTGACGCATCGGCGCACGCTCCAGATGCCGATCAGGACTGCCGCGAACGCCAGCCCTGGTGGTACTCCTCGCGTGCAGCACGGGCATAGGGCACCGGTGACACTGTCACCCGTACATCGAGCTGTTTGTGCCGTTCGACCGTGGTTTTCCTCGTGCCGCCGCCCTCTTCGCCCCACACCACGGTGAGCACGTCACCCACATTGATGCCGGCATCGACAATGCCCAGGGACAGCACCGTACGTTCGTTATAGCTGTAGCCGCCGAACATCGAGAATCCGGCAACCTTGCCACCCGACATCACCCTGTCATACGAGGACGACGCGTAGTTGGCGATGGGTATATCGAGGAACTTGTAGTTGTCGGCGCCCGGCATGAACAGCGACGCGTAGATCCTGGCGCAATCCTCGCCGTTCCAGGCAAAGGTCACCTTCTTGCGATGCGGATCCCTGGACTTCTTCTCGAGTGCCTCGCGCCCGATGAAATCATGATCGAATTTTATGAACGGCCCGTAGCCCAGTTCATAAGGCGTCAGGTAATAGTCCTCGATGTTCTTCGATACAAAACTGCCGCCGATCGAACCGGTGCCCTCGTAGCCGCCCGCCGGCAGCCACTCGCGATACTTCTTCATCTTTTCGCCCGTATACACCGCCGGCAGCGGCGAAGGAATCCATCCGGACTCGAGCGTATTGCTGGCGTAGGCACGCGAACCCACCGGCACCAGGCCAAAGTCGCGTCCGGCCTCGAGTATCGCGTCGCGGACCTCATCGCCCTCGGCATAGGGACCCCAAACCTCGAGCCCGGGAGCACCTGCCATGCCATGGCGCAGGGCGCGCACCTTGCGACCCTTGATGTTGATGAAATCCAAGGCGAAAAACTTGATGTCGGGCAGCGGTCCACCGTTGAGCTTTTCCAGCACTTTGGCCGCATTCGGTCCCTGCACCTGATAGCGATAGTGGCGCCGCGTCACTGCCTTGCCGCGCGGATGCGAGGGCGAGCGATCGTCACGGATCATGTCGACCTTGAAGCCGCCGGTCTCGCCGTGAAACTGCAGCCAGTTGACCGACGGCGCGCGCCCCACGAACAGCAATTCATCCTTGCCGAGATAGAACAGGATGCCGTCGCCGATGACGTACCCGTCGTAACTCACCGGTACCATCTGCTTGGCCCTGTTCACGGCGAAGTTGTTGAAACTGTTGATCGTGGTGTACGACATGAGCTTCAAGGCATCGGGGCCCTTGACGCTCAGCTCCGCCATGTGGTGCGTCTGATCGAACAGCACGGCGGTCTCGCGCCAGGCGCGCTGCTCATCGCGCCAGTTGGAGAATTCGCTGGGCACCACGGGATACACATAGGCCCCGATGCGTGAATTGCGCAACATATCCACGGCATTGCCGGCGTTTTTCAAGAGGCTTTCCAGATTTTGCTGACTCATGGCAATGATGTCCTCTGATTTCCTGCTCACCTGTTATCGAAAAGTGACAGTGATGCGCGACAAGGTCAGACCGCCGCCAGTGGCAGGCGAATCAGACTGCCGCCCGCCGCCTTGTGCAGCGGCGTCCCGCGCTTCGTCGCCGCGTGCAGATTGCGCTTGGCAAGATTTGAATGCTTGCGAGCCACGGCCTCCGCGCGCGCGCCTGCACCTGCTGCCAGGGCTTCCAGGATCGCGCGATGCTGCTCCTGCGAAATGATCAGCGTCTGATGCGCATCGGCAAGTGCCGATTGCGCCACCACGAAGGCGCTGGGCGAGGCAAATGGCAAGGACACGATGCGCTCGATGGCGCGCGTCAACACCGGGCTGTGCGCCAGTCCCACGAGCAGGGAATGGTAGCGTTCATTCAGGCGCACGAAATCCGAAAACTGCTCCACACCCAGGTTGCGGCGCTTGACGACGGCGTCCATGGCGCCCACGCAATCGCGCAGATCGCTGAGTTCCGCGTGCGAGGGACGGCGCTCGGCCGCCCGCCGGGCCGCCACGCCCTCGAGCGTGCCCCGCACGTCGATCGCGTCATACACCTCGCCCTCGTTGAAGGCGCGCACCACGAAACCGCCGGAACTCGCCGGTTCCAGCAAGCCTTCCTCAGCGAGGCGCAGCAATGCCGCGCGGATGGGAGTGCGCGATACACCGGTGCGCTCGACGAGCATGAGCTCGGGCACCCGTTCGCCGGCGCCCAGCTCGCCATCGAGAATCATCTGGCGCAGGCGCAGCTGCGCCTTGAGGGTCTGTGCGGCGCGCGGATCGCCGTTGCGCATCAATCGGGTCACGGGTCGGTGCCGATGGTGTCTTGATGTATACGTTACCTGAAAATGTATACAATCTTTTGCGCCGACTGTAAAGCCTCAAAGTCGTCCGGCAGCGAGCTCGCGCCCGATGTGCTCCGCCTGCCGCAGGACCAGGGCAACGATGGTGAGGGTCGGATTCGCGGCGCCCGCCGTGGTCTGCACGCTGCCGTCCGAAATGAACAGGTTCGGCAGTTCGTGCGCGCGCCCGTAGGCATTTGTAACGCCCTGCCCGGGGTCGTGGCTCATGCGTGCGGTGCCCATCTGGTGCGTGGCGGGCGGCATGGCGCTCACCACCGTGCGCCTTGCGCCCACGGCTTCATAGATCTTTCGCCCCCGCCCGGTCGCGTGGTCGCGCATGGCCAGATCGTTCGGGTGCGGGTCGCAGTGGATATGCGCCACAGGCAACCCGTAGGCGTCCTTCCGTGTCGTCGAGAGCGTGATGCGATTGTCGGCCCGCGGCAGGTCCTCGCCGTTGACGAGCATGCCGGCCATGTTGCGGTAGTTGTCGATGATCGAGGCGAAATCGCGCCCCCAACCGTAGCGCAGGCCGATGAGCGGGAGCGTCGGCAGGTCGAGCATGGCAAGTTCCAGGTGGTAGCCACCCGCGAAGCCGCGACGCGGGTCGTGGATGTTCTCATCCTCGACGACGCCTGCCAGCACCGCGCCGCGCCAGAAACTCACCGGCTGATCGAAGATGCCGAAGACAAAGCTCAGGACGTGATGGCAATAGTTGCGGCCCACCTGGCCGGAACCGTTGGCCAGGCCGTGATTGAAGCGCCCGGACTCCGACAGCAGCAGCAGCCGCGCCGTTTCGATGGCGTTGCCCGCGACGCAAACAAGGCGCGCGCGCTGGCGCTGCTCCACTCCCGCGGCGTCGCGATACACGACGCCGCTGGCGCGACCCGCAACGTCATGCTCGACTCGCGTGACGGTGCACTCACTGCGCAGATCGAGCCTGCCGCTCGCCTCGGCCTGCGGAATCTCCGTATACAGCGTGCTCCACTTGGCGCCGGTCTTGCATCCCTGCGGGCAGAATCCCTGCTGTATGCAGAATCCCCGGCCGTCACGCGCGCGCGAATTGATCGCCAGATAGTTCGTGTGAACGCGCTTGTAACCCAGGCGCCGCGCGCCGGCATACATCACCTTGAAATTGTTCGATGCGGGCATGCCCGGATTGCCATCGCGGCGCGTGACGCCGAGCCGCCTTTCCGCCGCCTGATACCAGCGTTTCAGCTCGGCGTAGTCCAAAGGCCAGTCGGCGAGTGAGGCCCCGGGTATGTCGCCATACACGCTGCGCGCGCGCAGCTCCCAGGATTTCAGGCGCGGCGTCGCCCCGGTCCAGTGCACTGTCGTGCCGCCCACCGTGCGGCAATGCCAGGCCGGCAGCGTCGGCGAAGCTGTCACGGGATCCCAGGTGCCGCTCTGCGTGCGCGGCTCGAGCCAGGTGAGCTGAGCGAAGGCTTCTCCCGGATCCTGTGAAAAAGTCGCGAGCGATTGACGCCTGCCCGCTTCGAAGAGAACGACATTGAGGCCGCGGCGCGTCAGCTCATTTGCCATGGTGCCGCCGCCGGCACCGGAGCCGACGATGACCGCGACGTCACTATCGTTGTGCTCGAAACGCACCATTGACCTGTGCCCCTACGCGGTCGGCAGCGCGCCGCTGTCTGCCAGCGGCACCTCAGGCAGCCACTTCAGATCGTTGAAGCCGCGCAGCAGGTAACCGCCCTTCGAGAACGACTCACCCTCGAAACCGAAGTGTGCCCAGGCGATCGGGTTGCTATAGAGCACCATCAGGGTCTTGATCCGCACGGCCTGGAAGAATGCGCCCGATTCGATCTGCCTGAGGCGCTCGACACGTGCGTCCTCGGATTCAAGGGCAAATCCGCCGCCCAGACTCGCGATCCCGTCGGCGAGATTACCGTGTGAGCCGGTCGATGCCGCCGCGTCGCCATCGATGGCCTTGACGACCAGGGCGTAGGCGGCATCGTCAAGCGTGTCGTGCGGCGCAATCGTGCGGATCATGGCCAACAGCGCTGCCGCCTCGGCTGAGGACAGTACGCCCAGCTCCACGGCCCAGGCGCGACCGGGCAGCAGCGCAGCGAGCGGACTGCCGAGGGCGATCACCCCCGTCAGCACGCCGCCGACCCCGCGTACGAAAGCACGGCGTTCCGCGCTCTGCAGCGAACCGGCATGGTGGGCGTATGTGTTCACGCGCTCATCGGGTAGAGTCGTCGGCGGTCCGGAACAATACTACTGATTCCCAAGGTATGCGACGGATGAAATACGAAACCAGGCTGATCTGGGTGCTGACCATCACCTTTGGCTTCCTGTTTCTGGACCGCAATGCCGCGAGCTTCCTGATGCCCTTCATCGCCGATGACCTGCATTTCAACAATCAGCAGGTCGGACTGGTGGCCTCCGCGCTGTCGTTTACCTGGGCCGTCGCCGCGTTCCTGGGCGGCGCGTACTCGGACCGCAGCGGCAACCGCAAGACCCTGCTGCTGGTCACTGTGGTCGGCTTTTCGTTGTGCTCATTCGCCTCAGGGCTTGCGGTCTCATTTGCGACCCTGTTCCTGGCGCGCCTGCTGATGGGCCTGGCCGAGGGACCGTTCCTGCCAATCGCACAGTCGCTGGTGGCAATCGAATCCACGGCGGCCAAGCGCGGCCACAACATGGGAGTGATGCAGAACTTCGGCAGCAATCTGCTGGGTTCCTTTGTGGCTCCCCTCGTCCTGGTGGCCATCGCCACGGCCTACAACTGGCGTTGGGCTTTCTATCTGGCGGGTGTGCCAGGCCTCATCATGGCGCTGCTGATTGCCAAGGTTGTGCGCCGGCCCGCTGCGACAATGGCGCCCGCTGGTGCGGCTGCGCAGCAGGCGGCACCGCTCGCCGCGAAGAACATGGGCTACCGGGAGATGTTGCAGCACCGGAACATGTGGCTGTGCATGCTGATGGCCATCTTCATGGTGGCGTGGATGGTGCTGGGATGGGCCTTTCTGCCGCTCTTCTATACGAAGGTCCGGCAGATCAGCAACGGCCAGATGAGCGTACTGATGAGCGTGCTGGGCCTGTCAGCCGCCTTCTTCTGCTTCGTCGTGCCGGCGCTCTCGGACCGCTTCGGACGGCGCCCGGTCATCGTCATTTTCAATTTCATCGGCCTGCTGGTGCCACTCGCCGCATTGTATTTCCAGGGATCGCTATTCATGCTGGGCGCGCTGATCTTCCTCGGCTGGTCTGCCAGCGGCACCTTTCCGCTGTTCATGGGCACGGTGCCGTCGGAGACCATTCCGGCCCGCTACGTGGCGACATCGCTTGGCATGACGGTGGGGCTGGGTGAGATACTGGGCGGCGTGAGTGCGCCGGCAATTGCCGGCCGTGCTGCCGATCATTACGGTCTGCAGGCACCGGTCATCATCATGGCGGCCTGTGCGATCGTCGGCGCGGTGTTGGCGTTGTTTCTGCGCGAGACCGCGCCAATCCGCCTGGCGCGAACACGGTAGCATCACGTCCGCGCATTGTGATCGGAGCAAATCGTCATGCGTGCTTACGAAATTGTTGCCGGCAGCACTTCGCTGGAAGGACTGCGGCCCTGCACCCGCCCTGAGCCCAGTGCCGGCAGCAGACAGATCCTGGTCAAGATGCAGGCCGTGTCCCTGAATTATCGCGACGTGGCGATCGCGCTCGGCATGTACATGGGCAGGGCGATCTCAGCGACAACCATCGCGCTCTCCGATGGCACGGGAGTGGTCATGGCGATCGGTGCGGGGGTCACGCGCTTCAAGGTCGGTGATCGCGTTGCCGGCACGTTTTTCCGCGGCTGGATCGACGGTCCACCGCCGCCAGGGCCCCTGCCCGCGCTTGGCGCTCCGCCCGCCGACGGCGTCCTCGCCGAACAAGTCGTCTTCGATGAGCATGACTCCGTCGCCGTGCCCGCGCACCTGACGGTGGAAGCCGCCGCCACGCTGCCATGCGCCGGCCTCACGGCCTGGCACGCGCTCGTCGAGAACGGCCAGGTCATGCCCGGACAAACCGTGCTGGTCATCGGCACCGGCGGGGTCTCCATATTTGCGTTGCAGTTTGCCAGGCTCGCAGGCGCCCGCGTCATTGCGCTCTCATCGAGCGATGACAAACTCAAGCGCGCGCGCACGCTCGGAGCCGAATTCACGATCAACTACCGCAGCACACCTGACTGGGAGCGCGAGGTGCGGACATTGACCGATGGCAGCGGCGTCGATCACATCATCGAGGTCGGCGGCGCCGGAACAATCGCCCGTTCCCTCGCCAGCATTGCCGCCGGAGGACACATCGCCCTGATCGGCGGGGTTGCGGGTTTCGACGCCCAGATCAATCCCTTTGGCTTGCTGCGAACGCAGGCTTGCATCCGCGGTGTGTACGTGGGTTCGCGCGGTCAGTTCGAGCGGATGAACGCCGCGATCTCGGGCAATAGACTGGAGCCCGTGATCGACCGCGCGTTCAGCTTCGACGAGGCGCCGGCGGCCTACCGGCACCTGGCCAGCGGGGCGCACTTCGGCAAGGTGGTCATACGGCTATGACCGTGCGCGAGGCAGTGTATGCGCTGCTGCGTGAGTTCCAGCTGACGACGGTATTCGGCAACCCCGGTTCCACCGAGCTGCCGATGTTCCGCGATTTTCCCGCGGATTTCCGTTACGCGCTCGGCCTGCACGAAGCGGTGGCGGTCGCGATGGCCGACGGCTACGCGCAGGCGCGACACCAGGCTGCGCTGGTCAATCTGCACTCGGCCGTGGGCGTGGGCAATGCCATGGGCAGCATCTTCACGGCCTTTCGCAACCAGACACCGTTGGTGATCACGGCCGGGCAACAGGCGCGATCGATGCTGCCTTATGAACCCTTCCTGTATTCCGACCAGGCCGCGCAGCTGCCCAAGCCCTATATCAAATGGAGTATCGAGCCGGCGCGTGCCGAGGATGTGCCTGCCGCCATTGCGCGCGCGTACTACGTCGCGATGCAGGCGCCGCGCGGACCGGCCTTCGTCTCGATACCGGCGGATGACTGGGATCGCAACTGCGCGCCACTCAGCGCGCGCCGGCCGAGCACCATCGTGGCTGGCGACCCCGCCATGCTGCGCGATGCGGCCGCGGCGCTCTCAAGGGCCAGATCACCGGTATTCGTCGTGGGCGCATCGGTAGCGCGCGACCAAGCCTGGGACGAGACCCTGACATTGGCCGAACAGCATCAGGCGCCGGTATGGGTCAGTCCGCTGTCGGCCCGCAACAGTTTTCCGGAAGATCACCGGCTGTTCGCGGGCTTCCTGCCAGCCGATCGCGCGGCCATCGTTGCGCGTCTGAACGGCAGCGATTTCATTCTGGTCCTGGGTGCGCCAGTGTTTACCAATCACGTTGAGGGTGTCGGTCCGCATGTACCCGCAGGCGCAGCATTGGTGCAACTGACCGACGACCCGGCTGCGGCGGCCTGGTGTCCGGTCGGCACTTCCATCGTGACGAACCTGAAGCTCGGTGTCGCTGCGCTGCTTTCACAAAGCAAAGTGGCCGGCAATGCAGCAGCGACGAATCGCGCCCCGCCAACGATTCCCCCGCGTCCGCCACCGATCGCGGCACCCGCCCTCGACGACAAGACAGCGCCCGGCGACAGTTTGGTGATGAATAGAATTGCCGCGCTGCGACCTGCCCACAGCATCGTCGTGGAAGAAGCTCCCAGCAGCCGCACGGCGATGCACGATTACCTGCCATTCGTCGAACGCGACACGTTTTACACCTGCGCCAGCGGCGGGCTGGGCCACGGCCTGCCCGCGGCCGTGGGCGTGGCGCTCGCGCGTCCCGATCGCAGGGTCATTGCGCTGCTCGGCGACGGCTCGGCCATGTATGCCATCCAGGGATTGTGGAGTGCCGCGGCCCTCGGCACCGCAGTGACCTTCATCATCATCAACAACCGCAGCTACGGCGCGCTGGATGAATTCGCGCGCCAGTTCGGCATCGCGTCCCCGCCCGGCACGGCATTGGGGGGTCTGGACTTCTGCGCCCTGGCCGCCAGTCAGGGCGTCCCGGCTGTCAGTGTGACCGAATGCGCCGGGCTCGACGCAGCGCTGAAGAAAGCATTCAGCGCCGCGACGCCGATGCTGGTTGAAGTGTGCATCAAGTGAACGAACGCCAGGCAAAGTGCCCCTGCGCTTCGTGCCGCCTACACGAGCCCGAGTACCGCGATCGCGTTGTCCTTGAGGATCAGCTCGTGCACTTCCGGTTTGAAACCGGCCTCTTTGAAGTCCTTGATCCAGCGGTCAGGCGCGATCAGCGGGAAATCCGACCCGAACAGCATCTTGCGTTGCAGCCGGCTGTTTGCGTATTGAATGAGCTGCGGCGGAAAGTATTTCGGCGACCATCCGGACAGGTCGATGTAGACATTCGGTTTGTGCAGGCACACCGAAAGCGCCTCGTCCTGCCACGGCCATGAGGGGTGCGCGATGATGATCTTCATGTCGGGAAAGTCGGCCGCCACGTCGTCGAGGTGGATCGGGTTCGAGTACTTGAGCCGCAGGCCACCGCCGCCCGGCATCCCGGTGCCGATGCCCGAATGGCCGCTGTGGAAGATCGCCGGCAGCTTGTGTTCGGCGATGACCTCATAAAGGCCGTAGGCCATCCGATCATTCGGGAAGAAGCCCTGAGTTGTCGGATGAAACTTGAACCCCTTGACATCGCCGCTGGCGATCAGCCGCCGCGCCTCGCGAACGCCCAGCTTGCCCTTATGCGGGTCGATGCTGGCGAAGGCGATCATGATGTCGCTGTTCTCGCGCGCGGCGTCGCACACCTCTTCGTTGGGAATCCGCGGGACGCCGAGTTCGTGCTCGGAGTCGACGGTGAACATCACCAGCCCGATCCTGCGCTCGCGATAGTAGGCCACGGTCTCCGCGATCGTGGGGCGCTTCCCGACCTTGAAGTAATTCGAGGCTGCGGCCTCGAACTCCTGCCAGACCTCGTCCGCCGGTTGCCGGCACGAAACCTCGGCGTGGGTATGCACGTCGATTGCGATCAGATCCTTGAGGTTCATCCGCAACTCCCCGTTCTTGCCGGTGCGTCAATCGTGTCCCGCATCCCAGTCGGAGATTGTACGTCTCTCGCGCACCAGGCGGGCCAGCAGTGGCGCCGGCTCCCAGTGCATCGGGCCATAGATCTCCCGGTACCTGAGCATGCCATCGTGAACCGTCTTGAGTCCGATCGTATCGGCGTAGAACAACGGTCCGCCACGATAGCGAGGGAACCCGTAGCCAGCGGTCCAGACCACGTCGATATCACTCGCCCGCAGGGCGACGCCCTCCTCCAGTATCCGCATGCCTTCGTTGATCAGGGAATAGAGGCAGCGCTCGATGATTTCTGCCGCCGAATGCGAGCGCTGCGGCACGCCCAGTCTCGCCGCCGCGGCGCGCAGAATCTCGATCGCCGCGGGATCGTCGTGGCGACTGCGGTCTCCCGGCAGGTACCGGTAGTAGCCCTTGCCATTCTTCTGTCCGAAGCGACCGGCCGCATGCAGCGCGAAATCCGCCTGGTAGTAGGCCGGATCGGGCGGATACTTCTCGGCATTCGCGCGATGCACGTTGACTCCGACATCGATGCCGGCCATGTCGAAGACCGCGAGAATGCCCATGGCCATGCCCCAGGCCTCCAGTGCATCGTCGACCTGCCGCGGCGTCGAGCCCTCGAGCACCATGCGCTCCGCCTCGCGGGCGTAGCCTTCCATCATGCGGTTGCCGATGAATCCGTAGCACACACGGGCGAGCACCGGGGTCTTCTTCAGCGACTTTGCCAGATCGAACGCCGTGCGGATGGCTTCAGGCGCCGTTTCATCGGTGCGGACGATCTCCAGCAATGGCATCACGTTGGCCGGCGAGAAGAAATGCAAGCCGATCACGTCCGCGGGACGGCGCGTTGCGGCGGCGATCACGCCGATGTCGAGCGTCGACGTATTCGTTGCGAGCAGCGCACCCGGCTTCGCGACTTCATCAAGCGACCTGAAGATCCTGCGCTTGAGGCCGATGTCTTCGAACACGGCCTCGATGATTATGTCGGCGTCCCGCAAGTCCGCGTAGTCGAGCGTGCCGCGAATCAACGCCATCCGCCCGGTCTTGTCAGCTGCGGTGATGCGGCCGCGCCGGACCATCGAGTCGTAGGTGGTCCCGACGACGCCGAGTCCGCGCTCGAGCGCCTCCCGGCTCGTGTCGATGAGGGTGACCGGCAGCCCCGCGTTGGCGAAGCAGATCGCGATGCCCCCACCCATCGTGCCGGCGCCGATCACGCCAGCACTGGCAAGCGGGCGGGCGCGAGTGGATGCCGGCAGGCCGGGCACTTTGCGCGTCGCGCGCTCGGCGAAGAACACATGCACGAGGGCCTGTGCTTCGACCGTCGCCTTGGCCTGGTTTGCCCGCTCGGTCTCGTACGCGAGACCTTCGCGGAAGGGCAGCCGGACCGAAGCAGCAACCACGTCAATGGCGCTCAGTGCGGCGGTGCGATTCGGGTACAGCTTGCGCGCCTCGGCCGTGAGTCGCTCGATGATCGCCGGCGTCGCGCTCGCGGGGTCCACGGACCGGTCACAGGTCCGTCTGGGCCCTCGACCGTCCATCGCCAGCGATTCGGCGTAGGCGATGACGCCGGCGCGAAAGTCTCCGTCGATCTGCGCGTCGATGAATCCGAGTTCGATGCCCCTGGCGACATCGACGGGGCGCGCCGAGATGATGAGCTCGAGCGTCTTTTCGACTCCGATCAGCCGCGGCAGCCGTTGTGTGCCGCCGGCGCCCGGGAAAACGCCGAGCGTCACTTCCGGGAGGCTGAAGCGGGTCCCCGGAGCGGCCACGCGGTAATGGCAGGCAAGCGCGATCTCCAGGCCACCGCCCATGACTGTTCCATGCATGCCAGCGACCACCGGAAACGGCAGCTGCTCCAGGGCGTCGAACAGCTCCCGGTACTCCGTCTCCTTCGGCGGCCCGGAGAATTCGCCGATATCGGCTCCGGAAAAAAATGACTTGCCCTCGCATACGAGCACTACCGCGCGCACGTCAGCGCGGCGGCGGATGCCGGCAATCGCATCGGACAACTGCTGCCGCACGGCCGCGGTGATGGTGTTCACCGGCGGGTTGTTCACGCTGATTACGGCCGTCTTGCCGATCATCGTGACTGTCGCGATCCGCTCGCTCATCGACGACTCCACAAGAACTCCAGGCTACAATAGCGTCATGCAGGCGGACATTGCCAACAAAGGACCAGGCTCCTGAAGCCGACACTGCTGCTCCTGCCGGGCCTGCTGTGCGACGAACGGGTATGGCGAGATCAGATCGCCGCGCTTGGCGATCGTTTCGATTGCCGGGTCGCAGATTACGGGCCGCTCGATTCCCTGTCCGCCATGGCGGAACAGGTACTCGCCGGTGCCCCCGCCAGTTTTCTGCTGGCCGGGCATTCCATGGGGGGGCGTGTCGCCCTCGAGATCCTGCGCCGCGCGCCGCAGCGCGTGGTCAAGCTCGTGCTGCTGGATACCGGATGCGAGCCGCTCGCCTCCGGCGAGCCTGGTGAGCGCGAAACCGAACAGCGACAACGCCTCGTGGCCCTATCCCACAGGGAGGGCATCCGTAGCATGGGCCGGGAATGGCTGCGCGGCATGCTGCCGGAAAGTCGTTGGAATGACGAAATGCTGGTCGAATCCATACTCGCGATGATGGAGCGCAAGACGCCGCAGATTCACGCCGCGCAGATCCGTGCGCTCCTGGCGAGGCCCGATGCCAGCGCAGTGCTGACGGGAATCTCCTGCCCCACGCTGTTGCTGTGCGGGCGCGAAGACCGGTGGAGTCCGGTGGTACGCCATGAGCAGATGGCGGCACGGATTCCCGGCGCCGTCCTGGCTGTGATCGAGGACGCCGGGCACATGACAACGATGGAGCGCCCGGAGAGCGTCAGCGCCGCGATGCGCGATTTCTTGTGCGCGTAAGACGGGCGGGCGCCGGTGACGCTCGGCGATCCTCAGTTCACCGGCGCCGCTTCGACTTCCGCCTTCCGGTCCTCGTTTGCGCGATGAATCACATAGGCGCGAATCCGATCGCTGTCGCTCGCGCTCAATGCTTTCCCGTAACCGACCATGCCGTTCGCCTCACGCACGCCATCCAGCACCGTCTGGTTCCACGACGCCGCATCCTTCAAGGCACTGGAATAGCGCAGGTCCGGAAGCACACCACCGCTGGTCGCACTGTCGCCATGGCAGGTGCTGCAATAGCTGTGATACAGCAGCTTGCCGCTGGCCACGATCGCCGCTGTTGCCCGATCGGGCGGCGGATCGAGCACGGCAGGCGCCGTCGCCGGTAGCGGCGGCAGGCTGGCCGCGCCATTGAGCTTGAAAGCCAGCACGCGCGGCAGATTCGCCGCGATGTGGCTGTCGCGCGCGAGCTCGCCGGGGGCAAGCCCAAAGACGCCGCCCCAGCCCACCTCGATTGCCACGTATTGTTCTCCGTCCACCTGGTAGGTCACGGGTGCCGCCAATACCCCCGCCTGCGTAGGGGACGACCACAGACGCTCGCCCGTATCGGCCCGGTAGGCCACGAGCTCGCCGCTCGCATTGCCCTGGAACACCAGGTTACCGGCCGTCGCGAGCACGCCGCCGTTCCATGGCTGGCCCAGTTCCACGCGCCAGGCTTCCTTGCGCGCCACGGGATCCCAGGCCGCCAGATGACCCTTCAGTCCTGCCTTGATCTGCGCCTTGACCTTCGGATCCTGCGGCAGGCTGCCGGCGTTGAAATCAACTCCGGTGTTCCAGCCGAGGTCACGGTGCTTCGCGCCCGTATCGGCAATGTACGGGAAGGCGGCCTCCAGGACCGGCACGTAGACCAGGCCGGTCATCGGGCTGAAGGCCATGGGTTGCCAGCTGTGGCCGCCGCCCGGACCCGGCATGGCCAGGAACGGCTTGCCGGTAGCACCGTAATCAGCCGCCGCCTCCACGATGGGGCGACCCGTCTGCAGGTCGACGCTCTTGGCCCAGTTCGTGACCGTGTAAGGATCTGCAGCCAGCAGCTCACCCGTGGCGCGATCGAGCACGTAGAAGAAGCCGTTCTTGGGCGCCTGCATGATCACCGCACGCGTCCGGCCGCCAAGGCTCAGGTCGGCCAACATCAGGGGAGAATTGGCGTCGTAATCCCACTGGTCGCGCGGCGTGGTCTGGTAGTGCCAGACGTACTCGCCGGTGTCGGCCTTTACGGCGACGATCGACTCCAAATACAGCTCATCGCTTGCGGCGGAGGTTTCCTTGCCGTGAGCCCATGGAGTGCGGTTGCCGACACCGAAGTAGACGAGATCCAGCTTCGGGTCGTAGACGATCGAGTCCCAGACCGTACCGCCACCGCCGAACTTCCACCATTCGCCGCTCCAGGTCCGGGCCGCCTTTTCCAGTGCCGGCGATTCAAAGGGCTGCGCCGGATCGCCCGGCACCGTGTAAAAGCGCCAGACCAAAGTGCCCTTCTCCGCGTCGTAGGCGCTCAGATAGCCGCGCACGCCCATTTCGGCGCCACCATTGCCGATCAGCACCTTGCCCTTGACGACGCGCGGCGCGCCGGTGATGGTGGCGCGGCTCCCCGGCGGAAGCGTATTGACCACCCAAATCGGCTTGCCGCTGGCCGCATCGAGCGCCACGAGCCGGCCGTCGAGCGTGCCCACGTACACCTTGCCGTTCCAGGCAGCCACGCCCCGATTGACCACGTCGCAGCAGGCATTGACCGCCGTCGCACCCGGCACCTCTGGATCGTAGGCCCACTGGAGTGCACCGTTCCTCGCATCGAGGGCAAAGACCTTGCTCCACGCGCCGGTGACGTACATCACGCCGTCGATTACCAGCGGCGTCGATTCCTGGCCGCGATGCGCGGTGGGCAGGTCGTATGCCCAGGCCAGGCCCAGTTTCTTGACGTTGCCGGCGTCAATCTGCTTCAAGGGGCTGAAGCGCTGTTCATCGTAGGTGCGACCGTAGGTCAGCCAATTGCCGGGCTCGCGATCCGCAGCGGCAATACGCGCCTCATCAACAGCGGCGGCCCCGCGGGGAGCTGCAGTGTCATGCCCGCCGCTGCAGGCGCAGAGCGCGAGACCCGCCGCGACCAGCACAGCAAATTGACGGGGACAACGCGTCATGATCTGCACAGCAATCACTCCGGGCTTGTCTTTCATGGTCGGATATCCGCGGCAATCACGGTACTGGTGGCAAGCATACATCCAGCACGTGCAAGCCGGCCAAAACAGAGAGATACGGCGCGCGCTCAGTTCGCGCCCGAAGCGGCCCGTTTGCCATTGGCGCGCCCCGTGCGAGTGCGCGACAATACCGCCCACCTCCGGAAGCCGGGACAGCACATGAACGTCGTCTACACGAGCATCCAGCGGGCAGAGCGCACCGTTGTCGATGCTCTGGGTCGTTGCGGCGTCGCCACCGTGCACGAGGCGCAGAATCGCACCGGCCTCATGGCCCCCGTCATGCGACCGATCTACCCGGGTGCCCGCATCGCAGGCACGGCCATCACGGTCAGTGTTCCTCCCGCCGACAACTGGATGATTCACGTTGCCGTGGAGCAATGCCGGCCGGGCGACGTGCTGGTGGTTGCGCCGACGTCCTATTCCGACGCCGGCTACTTCGGCGAGTTGCTCGGCTGCTCCTTGCTTGCCCGTGGCGCATGCGCGCTCGTCATCGACGCCGGCGTGCGCGACGTCCGCGATCTGACCGCGCTGGGATTTCCGGTCTGGTCAAAGGCGGTATCGGCGCAAGGTACGGTGAAGGAAACCCTGGGTTCGGTCAACGTCCCGGTCGTGTGTGCGGGAGCCCTGGTTCACCCGGGCGATGTTGTCATTGCTGACGACGATGGCGTGTGCATCGTGCCCCGCATCGACGCGGCCGGGGTCCTGAAAGCGGCGATGGCGCGAGAAGAGAAAGAAGCCAAGGTTCGCGAGCGCCTGAAAGCCGGTGAACTTGGGCTCGATCTCTACGGCATGCGCGACAAGCTGGCTGACCGTGGGCTCCTGTACCGCGATACGCCGACGGAGTAGCCCGTGCTGCGGGCCCTCCCCTGCACGTTGATGCGTGGTGGAACCTCCAAGGGTCTTTACTTCGACGCCCGCGACCTGCCGCCGGAACGCGCAGCGCGCGATCGCGTGTTGCTCGCCGCCATGGGTTCGCCGGATGCGCGCCAGATCGACGGTCTCGGCGGCGCCCACCCGCTGACCAGCAAGGTCGCGCTCATCGGCCCGCCGACCCGCCAGGATGCAGATGTCGACTATCTCTTCCTGCAGGTGACCGTGGACAAGGCCGAGGTCAGTGACTCGCAGAATTGCGGCAATATTCTCGCCGGCGTCGGCCCCTGGGCGATCGAGAACGGCCTCGTGCCGGTGAGCGGTGCCACGACGCCGGTGCGCATCCACATGGTCAACACATCGAGCTGCGCAGTGGCGCATGTGCCCACCCCGAATGGCGTCGTCGAGTACGAAGGCGATGCGCGCATCGACGGCGTGCCGGGTACTGCCGCTGCCATCACCATCGATTTTCTGGATCTCGCCGGCTCGAGCTGCGGGTCGCTCTTTCCGACCGGCGCCGTGTGCGACCGCGTGGACGGGATCGACGTGACCTGCATCGATAACGGCATGCCCGTGGTCCTGATGAGCGCGGCGCAGCTTGGGAAGACGGGCGCCGAGTCACCCGAGGCACTCGAGGCGGACCCTGCGCTTAGGGCCCGGGTCGAGAAGATCCGGCTCGAACTCGGGCCGCGCATGAACCTCGGCAACGTCGCCAGCAAGACCGTGCCAAAAATGTGCCTGGTGTCGCCTTCGCGTCACGGCGGCGCGATCAGTACGCGAACGTTCATCCCGCATCGGGTGCATGAGGCGATCGGCGTGCTCGGCGCCGTGAGCGTCGCCACCGCCTGCCTCGCGCCCGGTTCCGTGGCCGCAAGGATTGCCGGCCTGCCTGCCGGCGACGGCAGCCGGCGACTCGACATCGAACACCCCACCGGTTTTTTCACCGTGGAACTCGACATAGCGGCCGCAGGCGACGGGATTCGCGTGACCCGCTCAGCCCTGCTGCGCACGGCGCGCAAGCTGATGCGCGGGGATGTGTTTGTGCCCGCCCGCGCGTGGAGCCACGCGTGATCATCGATTGCCACGGCCACTACACGACGGCGCCCGCAGCCCATCAACGCTTCCGGGATGCCCAGATCGCCGGGATCGGCGATCCGGCCGCTCCGCCGGCGCGGCCGGCGCAGATCTCGGACGACGAGGTCCGCGAAACCATCGAAACGAACCAGCTCAAGCTGCAGCGGCAGCGCGGCGCGGACCTGACGATCTTCTCGCCACGCGCCTCCGCGATGGCGCACCACATCGGCGATGAGCGGGTGTCCAGCGACTGGACGCGTGCCTGCAATGACCTCATCCGGCGCGTCGTGCAACTGTACCCGGACAACTTCGCCGGCGTCTGCCAGCTTCCCCAATCGCCGGGCGTGCCGATTGCGCATTCGATTCATGAGCTCGAGCGCAGCGTGCACGAGCTGGGCTTCATCGGTTGCAACCTGAATCCGGACCCCTCCGGAGGCCACTGGACCGCTCCGCCGTTGACCGACCGTCACTGGTACCCCTTCTACGAGAAGATGGTGGAACTCGACGTGCCGGCAATGATCCACGTCTCGGCGTCCTGCAATCCGAATTTTCACGCAACCGGTGCGCACTACATCAATGCCGACACGACCGCGTTCATGCAGTTTGTCGAAGGCGACCTGTTCCGGGATTTTCCGACGCTGCGTTTCGTGATCCCGCACGGCGGTGGCGCCGTGCCGTATCACTGGGGGCGCTACCGCGGGCTCGCGGACATGCTCAAGCGCCCGCCGCTCGACGAGCACGTCATGAAGAACGTGTACTTCGACACTTGCGTCTATCACCAGCCAGGGATCGACCTGCTGGTCGAGGTCATCGACGTGGGCAATATACTGTTCGGCTCGGAGATGGTCGGCGCAGTGCGCGGCATCGACCCGCGGACCGGCCACCACTTCGATGACACCAGGCGCTACATCGACGCACTCGCCTTGACCACCGGTGACAAGCAACGAATCTTCGAGAAAAACGCGCGGCGCGTCTTTCCACGGCTCGATGCCATCCTGAAAGCCCAGGGACGATGAACGGCGCAAACGCATTCCGGCTCGTGCCCGGCGGGCCCGGCTGGGCTTCCCGCGGCGCGTCCGGGCCGTTCACGATGGATGCGGGCTGGTTGCCCTTTGACCCGCACCCGTCGAAGCCGGTCTTTGTACCACCGCCGGGCGCCGTCGACGCCCACTGCCACGTATTCGGTCCCGGGGCATCGTTCCCCTATGCGCGGGAGCGCAAGTACACGCCCTGCGATGCCTCGAAGGAACACCTGTGGGCACTTCGGGATTATCTGGGGTTCGAACGCAATGTGATCGTGCAGGCGACCTGCCACGGCGCCGACAATCGCGCGGTCGTCGACGCCCTGCGCACTTCCGAAGGCCGCGCGCAGGGCGTTGCAACCGTCCAGGCCGATATCAGCGACGCAGAGCTGCGTGAACTCCATCAGGCCGGCGTGCGCGGCGTGCGCTTCAATTTCGTCAAGCGGCTCGTGGAAACCACGCCGCACGAGCTGCTGGCGCAGATCGTGCGCCGCGTCGCGCCACTCGGCTGGCATGTCGTCATCTACTTCGAGGCGGCCGAGTTGCCCGGGCTCTACGGCTTCATTGCCTCGCTCCCCACGATCGTAGTCATCGATCACATGGGGCGGCCGGACGTGTCGAAGAGCGTCGATGGGCCGGAGTTCGGCCTCTTTATCCGGCTGATGCGCGAGCATCCGAATATCTGGTCAAAAGTCACCTGCCCCGACCGGCTTTCAAAATCCGGGCCGCCCGGCTACGAGGATGTCGTGCCGTTCGCCCGGAAGCTCGTCGACGCGTTCCCGGATCGCGTGCTCTGGGGCACCGACTGGCCGCACCCGAACCTGAAGCTGCACATGCCGGACGACGGCGGGCTCGTGGACTTCATCCCGCGAATCGCGACGACGCCGGACCTGCAGAAGCGCCTGCTGGTCGACAACCCGCTGCGCCTCTACTGGAATCAGACCTGACCCTGGAGAATGACTCATGAAGATTGTTCTCGCAGGGGCCGGCGCGTTCGGGATCAAGCACCTCGATGCCATCAAGGTGATCGGCGGCATCGACGTCGTCTCGCTGGTCGGGCGCGAGTTTGCGCCCACGCACGCCGCCGCGCTGAAGTACGGTATCCCTCATGCCACCACAGACCTGGGCGAAGCGCTCGCACAGCCGGGTGTCGAGGCAGTCATTCTCTGCACACCGACGCAGCTGCATGCCGCGCAGGCGCTGCAGTGCCTGCGCGCGGGCAAGCACGTGCAGGTGGAGATCCCCCTGGCCGACAAGTTGTCGGACGCGGAGGCGGTCGCAGCGATGCAGCAGAAGACGGGCCTGGTCTGCATGGTCGGGCATACACGGCGCTTCAATCCCTCGCACCAGTGGATCCATCGCCGCACCGTCAACGGAGAACTGAAGCTCCAGCAACTGGACGTGCAGACCTACTTTTTCCGGCGCACCAACATGAACGCCCTGGGCCAGGCGCGCTCCTGGACCGATCACCTGTTGTGGCATCACTCGGCCCATACGGTCGATCTGTTTGCCTACCAGGCCGGCGGGCCGATAACGATCGCCCATGCCATCCAGGGGCCGAAGCATCCATCGCTCGGCATTGCCATGGACATGTCGATCCAGCTCAAGAGCGCCACCGGCGCGATCTGCACGCTGTCGCTGTCATTCAACAATGACGGGCCCCTTGGCACGTTCTTTCGCTATATCTGCGATAACGGCACCTACGTCGCACGCTACGACGACCTCAGCGACGGCAAGGATCAGAAGATCGACGTGTCGAGGGTGGACGTGTCGATGAACGGCATCGAACTGCAGGATCGCGAGTTCTTCGGGGCGGTCGCAGGGAGGCGGGAACCGAATGCCAGCGTGGCGCAGGTCCTGCCCTGCTATCGCACACTGCACGAGCTTGAACAGCAGCTGTTGCGGCAGGGCTGAAGGACCAGGCCCGACGGCAGCACGAGACTTCGGAGAACACCATGCACAGAGTGGATGTCGCCAGATTCTTGCTGGCCGCGTCGGCGGCCCTGCCCTTGGTCTCTTTCGCCCAGACCACGCCGGGTGAAATCAACGACCCCAGCACCTATCGCGGCAGCATGGCCAACCAGGAACAGGAGCAGCAGGCCTACCAGCAGCAGGAAGCTGCCAACCAGCAGATGCAGCAGCGCCTGGACCAGAACTACTCCGCCTATGCACCGAACGGCGGGGGTAGCGGTGGCGGCGGGAGCGCGGCGGCGGCGCCCAGCCTGAATTCCAAACCCCTGCTCCCGGCGGCCAAGAATCCGCTCATCGGCCGCTGGCGGCAGATGGCCACCAAGCCAGTGGACACCGGCTTTCTTGGCGCTCTCCCCGGCGTCGACACGATCGTCAACGCCGGTTTCGCAGGCGGCTGCCAGTCGATTTTCGGCAAGGGCATGGTCGCCTTCACCCCGACACAGCTCAACTGGGTTGCGCCCGACGGCCACGAAGAGATCCTCAACCAAGTCGAATACCGTTCCGACGGCGCCAACGTCATCGTCATTCCCACCGATTCCGACCTGCCGCTGATCTTCGGCCTGCCCGATCACGACCATGTCGTCGTCGCCTTCCTCGGCTGTCGCATGGAACGCAACGGCGCCAAGCCGACGCAGGTCGCCACCCAGGCCGCGCCTTCGGCCGCCGCATCCGCATCGGGTGCGGGACAAGGCATTCTCAACCTCAAGGTCGGCGAGATGCTGGGCGATCGGTTCTCCGCCGTTCCCGCCGGAACCCAGATCTGGGTGACGCCGCAAAATCCCGACAGCAATCTCGTCAAGGCCGGCTTTGCCGCCGATGCCAGCGCGCCGCCGATCGAAAAGCTGTTTGCCGCCTGCAAGGTGAACCAGGGAGGCAATCAGGCGGATTGCAGTCGCGGATTCCAGGCGATGGTCGCCGGCGCACTCGGCGTGGCCCGCACCGACCCGGAGGGCCTTGCCCAGACCGGAGCCATGCCGGCCGGCCGCTACTACCTGGTCGGGTTTGTGCCTTACAAGGGCCACTCGCTGGTCTGGCACTTGCCGGTCGACGTGAAGGCCGGCGCCAACACGGTATCCCTCGAGCCACAGAACGGCAGCATCAGCCACTGAGCCGGCAGCCATTGCTTGAGGAATCCATCCCGAATTGTGTACGGTTGCCATTCAACAAATCGGCGCCCGGGCGGGCATGCCAGTGCTGCACCGTTCGAGGCACCGATGACCAACAAGAATGTCAGGGAGAATGAAATGCGAAACGTCACCGGGAACGGCCGTCAAGGCCTCCGTCGCCTGCTGATTTGCGGAATGTTGCTGTCGGGCGCTGCCGCCGCCCCGGCAGCGATCGCCCAGTCGTGGCTTGCCGGCGCCTCGATTGGCGACGTCAAGCAACACAGTTATTCCGTTGGCGGTCCCATTGCGACCACCAACGATTCGGACACCGGATTTCGCGTCTTCGGTGGCTACATGTTCACGCCGTGGTTTGGCGGCGTGCTCTCCTATGTGGACCTGGGCTCGCCGAACTACGATGGCCCGGCGTTCGGCGGTTTCACCGACAAGCTCGATGCCGATGCCATCGACCTGTCGTTCATCGCCGCCATTTCGCCCGGCGACCAGGACACCTTCAGCACATTTGCGACGATCGGCGTGTTCCATTTCAACCAGGACGTCCATTACACGGACTCGACCGGCGTATTCAACTACCACGACTCGGGCACGAGCCTCAGCTATGGCATCGGTATCCAGGCGAAATTCGCGTCGATCTACGGCGTGCATCTCGGCTGGCAGCGGTTTACCAACGTGGGCGACAACGGCAATTCCGGGCACGAGTACGACCGGGACATGGTCGAACTCGGGTTCGAGATGCATTTCGGCAAGTAGCCTGCGGAGTATTCCGCGGCTGCAGGCCGGGCTCAGGCCGCTCTTTGCCTGCCCCGTTGACTCAGCGCGAGGGCGTTGCCGACGAGCAGGACCGCGAGCCCGATGAATGCCGGCAGGCTCCAGCGGTAGCCCTCGAACAGCGTCGAGACGGTCAGCGCGATGACCGGAAACATCACGCTGGTGTAGGCCGCGCGCGCCGGGCCGATCCTCTTCAGCAGCGCCAGGTAGAGGCCGAAAGCCAGCGACGTGCCGGCAAGCGCCAGGTACAGCAGCGACACGACGTAGGGCCAGGTCGCTTCGAAGCGGATCGGCGCGCCGCGCAACGTGGCGAGCAGCGCGAGCGCCGCGGCGCCATATGCCATGCCGTAGGCGTTGACGGTGACGACCGGCAGGCTGCCGCCGGTGTTGCGCATCGCCACCATGTTGCCGAGCGACGCGAGGTAGGTGCCGCCGAGCGCCAGCAGCGTGCCGTGCAGCACCTTGCTGTCGCCCGCCGCCGAGCGCAGCTCCGGCAGGAACAGCAATGCGACACCCAGCACGCCGGCGCCGGCCGCGATGAGTACGCGCCGCTCGATCGGGATGCCGTAGAAAAGCTTCGCGTTCACCTGGTTGACGAAGACGATGCCGGTGAACATCACGGCCACCAGCCCGCTCGTCAGGTAGCCCGTGGAGAGGTAGGTGAGCCAGTAATTGAGGCAGAAGAGCGTCAAGCCCTGCAGCGCGACGAAGGCATGGTCGCGCCGGGACAGGCGCAGCGGGCTTCCCGCGATGCGCGCATAGATGAACAGGCAGGCTGCCGCGATCGAAAAGCGATAGACGAGCGAGATCTCGGGCGCTACGACGCCGAGCTGGAACTTGATCGCGAACCAGGTGGTGCCCCAGATCAGCACCACGAGGCTGTAGATGACATAGCTCGGCATTCGTAATTATAGGCGACGCCGGGCGGATTCCAGGGAACGAAGGTCCCCATGCCAGGTCGTATATTGGCATGATAATCAA
>Ga0326726_10001120_pt1 | contig 24786 bp, 19 predicted proteins | sample MHFenrmetagenome_2_FD_207603 | JGI IMG/M metagenome (GOLD analysis project Ga0326726, IMG submission 207603) | Lab enriched peat soil microbial communities from Michigan Hollow, Ithaca, NY, United States - MHF15MN | ecosystem: Environmental > Terrestrial > Soil > Wetlands > Peat | place: USA... | reverse complement strand
GAGAGCACGCTGCTCGCGCTCCTCGCCGGCGTGGCCGGCGTGGTGGTGGCCCAGTTCGGCGGCGCCGTGCTCCGCGCGGAGCTGCTCCCCCGGACGGCGGCTGCCTCGGTCGTGACGGACTCGCGGACGCTGCTGTTCACGGGCCTCGCGGCGCTCGTCGCGGGCTTCCTCACCGGGCTCGCCCCCGTGCTCCAGGCGCGGCGCGCCAATCTCGCGGGCGACCTCAAGGCCGGCGAGCGCGAGGGGGGGATGCACCGCTCGCGGATGCGGGTGGCGCTGCTGGTGCTCCAGGGCGCGCTCTCCGTGGTCCTGCTGGTCGGCGCCGGTCTGTTTGTCCGCTCGCTGCGCAACGTGCGCATGTACCCGCTCGGCTACGACGTGGACCCCGTCCTGATCGTGGACCTCCAGATGCGCGGCGTGAAGATCGACAGCGCGGCGAAGGTGGCGCTGCGCGATCGGCTCCTGGCGGAAGCCCGCACCATCCCGGGCGTCGTCCACGCCACCCGCCGCGTCACGGAGCCGTTCTGGAGCACGTGGAACATGGATATCCACGTAGCCGGCATTGATTCCACCGACCGACTCGGCGAGTTCGATCTCAACGCGGTCTCCCCCGATTACTTCGCGACGATGGGCACGCGGTTGCTGCGCGGCCGAGGTCTGAGCGAGAGCGACGTGGCGGGCTCGCCGCGCGTCATGGTGGTCGGCGCTTCGATGGCGAAGGTGCTCTGGCCGGGGCAGGAGGCGCTCGGTCAGTGCGTGCGGGTGGGGAGTGACACGGTCCCGTGCACCACCGTCGTGGGCATCGCCGAGGACATCAGGACGCATTCACTGGGCGGCGAGCGCGGACAGTTCTTCTTCTACTATCTGTCCGCTCCGCAATTCAATCCCGAGCAGGGCGGGCTGTTCGTGCGCACCAGCGGCCGGGCGGCTGACGCCCAGGAGACCATCCGGCGCCGGCTCCAACCGCTGATGCCCGGCGTCTCCTACGTCACGGTCACACCGCTGTCGGATATCCTGGGCTCGGAGACGCGGTCGTGGAGCCTGGGGGCCACCATGTTCACGGTATTCGGCGCGCTCGCGCTGCTCCTGGCCGCCATCGGCCTCTACAGCGTCATCGCCTACAACGTGGCGCAGCGGACGCAGGAGATGGGCGTGCGCATCGCGCTGGGAGCGGAAATGCGCGACGTGGTCGGCCTGGTCCTGGGCGAGGGGATGCGGCTCGCGCTGGTGGGCATCGGCGTGGGCGGCGCCGTCGCCCTCGCGGTGAGCCGGTGGGTGAAACCGCTGCTGTTCGAGGAGTCGCCGCGGGATCCGGTGGTGTTCGTCGGCGTCGGCGTGGCGCTGCTCGCCGTGGCGGCCCTCGCGAGCTTCATCCCGGCGCGCCGCGCCGCGCGGGTGGATCCGATGCGGGCGCTGCGGACGGAATAGGACGCCCGCGAGAAGGCGCGAACGCCGGCTGTCTGACGACAGAACGGCGAACGCACTAGTTTAGTCCCCGACATGCCGGTACTGACGTGACTTCCCAGAAGAGCCTCTTCGTAACGGCCGACGGCCGGAATCTGGCGTTCACCTTCATCCTGGTCAGTTCCCTGTTCCTGCTCTGGGGATTCTGCAACGGGATGATCGACGTGATGGACAAGCACTTCCAGGAAGAACTCCATCTGACCCTGGCGCAATCCGCCAACGTGCAGTGGGCTCACTATCTGGGCTACTTCCTGATGGCGCTGCCGGCCGGATGGCTGGCGACCAGGCTGGGGTACAAGGGCGGCATCATCACGGGCCTGGTGATGGTCGCCGCGGGCGGACTGTGGTTCATCCCGGCCACACACATCGCGTCGTTCTGGGCGTTCCTGATCGGCGTCTGCTGCATCGCTGCCGGGCTCACGTTTCTCGAAACCATCGCCAATCCGTACACGACCGTGCTCGGGCCGACGCGGTTCGCGGCCGCCCGCATCAATCTGGCCCAGTCCTGCAACGGTATCGGTTGGATCTTCGGCCCGGTCGCCGGCAGCATGTTCTTCTATTCGAAGGACGCCGCCGGCCGGAGCACGGGCAGCGAGACGCTCTGGATACCCTACGCCGGTGTCGCCGTCGTCGTCATCATCCTCGCCGTCGTCTTCTACTTCGCCAATGTGCCCGACATCAAGGCCGAGGATGACTACCACCTCGACGATTCCACGCCGGGAGCGTCGCACTCGATCTGGACGCACCCGCATTTCGTGATGGCGGTGGCCGCACAGTTCTTCTACGTCGCGGCGCAGGCGGGCATCTTTGCCTTCTTCATCAACTACATGACCTCCCAGACTCCGGCCATTCCCGAATCCTGGAACTCGTTCCTGCGCGCGGGATGGCTGGAGACCGGCGCGGACGGCACGCGGCATGTCAGCAACGCATTCGCCTCGATCCTTGCGTCGGGAGGCTTCGTGTGCTTCCTGGTGGGACGGTTCACCGGCGCGGCTCTGCTCAGGACTTTCTCGGCCCACAAGATGCTCGCCGTCTATGCGCTGCTGAACGTGGCGGTGAGTGCGCTGATCGTCTTGAAGCTGGGCTGGCTGTCCGTCGGGTGCGTCTTCTTGAGCTACTTCTTCATGTCCATCATGTTCCCGACGATCTTCGGGCTGGGCATCTTCGGTCTCGGCGCGCGGGCGAAACAGGCATCCGCCTTCATCGTCATGGCCATCATGGGAGGCGCCCTGCTCCCCAAGCTGATGGGTGCCATCGCCGACCGATACGATGTCTCCCGCGGCTTCGTCGTGCCCGCCGTCTGCTTCGCCATCGTGGCCCTGTATGGCCTCTCCTGGCCGAAGTTGAGCAACGCCGAGGGCGTACGCGGGTTGAAGGCGGCGGGCGGACATTGATCTCCTGATTGCCAACGGACGCGCACTCCCATGGCTGAAAAGGTCTATCTGGCGGTCGATCTCGGCGCGGAGAGCGGGCGCGTCATGGCGGGCATCTGGGATGGCAGGAAGCTCCGCCTCAAGGAGATCCACCGGTTCCCCAATGGGGGGGTGACGCTCGGCGAGACCGTCCGCTGGGACGTGTTGCGGCTCTGGGCGGAGATCCAGGACGGGCTGACGCTCGCCGGCAGGACGTTCGGCCGCCACATCGTCTCCGTCGGTGCCGACACGTGGGGCGTGGACTTCGTGCTGCTCGACCGCCGCGGGGAAATCCTCGGCCAGCCGTATCACTATCGCGACGCCCGCACGCGCGGCGCGCTGGCGCGGGCCTTCCGACGCGTTCCCCGAGCGGAGATCTTCGCGCAGACCGGCCTCCAGTTCATGGAGTTGAACTCGCTGTACCAGCTGCTGGCGTGGAGGGACCGCTCGCCCGCGCTCCTCGACGCTGCGGATACGCTGCTGTTCATGCCGGACTTCGTGCACTGGGCGCTGTGCGGGGCGAAGCGCGCGGAGTACACCATTGCCTCGACCTCGCAGTGCGTACATCCGCTCAAGCGGAACTGGTCGCTGCCACTGCTCCGGAAGCTCGGCCTCCCGACGCATTTCCTGCCCAGGATCGTTCCGCCCGGCACGGCGCTCGGTATGGTCCGCAGGTCTCTCGCCGAGCGCACCGGCCTGTCGGGCGTCTCGGTCGTCGCGCCCCCGTCGCACGACACCGCGTCCGCGGTCGCCGGCGTGCCGACTCCGCACACCGGGGAGGCCAACTGGGCCTACATCAGCTCCGGCACCTGGTCGCTGATGGGCGTGGAAGTGAAGAAGGCCGCGCTGTCGGCGCGTGCGCTGGCGTTGAACCTGACCAACGAAGGCGGCATCGACGGCACCTACTGCCTGCTGGAGAACATCATGGGCCTCTGGCTCGTGCAGGAGTGCAGGCGCTCGTTCGATGCCGCCGGCAGGTGGTACGACTATGCGCAACTCGCCGCGCTGGCCGCGAAGGCCAGGCCGTTCCGGTCCATCGTGGACGTCAACGACCCTCGCTTCCTCAATCCGCCGGAGATGCCCGAGGCCATCCGGGACTTCTGCCGGGAGACGAAGCAGCCCGTGCCGAGGACGGAGGGAGACCTGGTGCGGTGCGCCTACGACAGCCTCGCGCTCAAGTACCGCGAGACGCTTGCCGCGCTCGAAGAGCTCACCGGCACTCCGACCGAGGTCATCCACATCGTGGGCGGCGGCTCACGGAGCCGCCTGCTGAATCAGTGTGCGGCCGACGCCTGCCGGCGCCCGGTCGTCACGGGCCCGGTCGAAGCCACAGCCATGGGCAATCTGCTGACGCAGGTCCGCGCTGACGGCGAACTCGATTCGCTGGCCGACATGCGCGAGGTCGTTCGCGCCTCCAGTCCGGTGCGACGCTACGAGCCCGCCCAAGGCGATGCGACGGCAGACCGTCTCGCCGCACTGCGGAAGCTCCGCTGAACATCTCGCTGTTCGTTCCGTGCTTCGTGGACCTGATGTATCCGCAGGTTGCCGTCAGCATGGTGCGCATCTTCGAGGCGCTCGGGCACAGGGTCGGGTGCGCGAGCGGGCCGGCGTGTTGCGGGCAACCGGCATTCAACGCGGGGTACTGGGACGAGAGCCGCAAGATCGCCGTCAGGGTCGTGGAGTCGCTCCGGGACGCCGAGGCCGTCGTGATCGGGAGCGGTTCGTGCGCCGCGATGATGAAGGTGCATTACCCGGAGCTCTGCGCCGGAACGGAGGTCGAGGCAGAGGCCCGCGCCCTTGCCGCCAGGTGCCACGAGTTCTCCAGCTTCCTCGTCAACCACCTCGGCGTGACCGACCTCGGCGCGAACTTTCCGTACAAGGTCACCTTCCACGACGGCTGCCACGGCTTGCGCGAGTTGAACGACAAGCGCCCGCCGCGCGAGCTGCTCGCCAGGGTGCGCGGGCTGGAATTGATCGAGATGGACGCGGCGGAGGCCTGCTGTGGCTTCGGCGGCACGTTTTCCGCCACGTTCCCGGCCATTTCCACCGCCATGGCCGAGGAGAAGTGCGCATCGGCGCTGGAGACACGGGCGGATTACGTCGTTTCGTGCGATTCGAGCTGCCTGATGCAGATCCAGGGGCTGGCGGACCGGCAGAAGCGGTCGATCCGGACGATGCACCTCGCGGAATTGCTGGCCCGATCGTGACCGCGCCGGCCGCCCGCTTCGATACGGATGCGAGGGGAGTCGCACCGGACCTGCGCCATCGCAGCATCATCCAGACCGCGATGGCCAAGTACGAGGTCGTCCGCGACCGGAGCCAGTCGTGGTTCCAGGACTGGGAAGGCGCCAGAGATCTCGCGGCGCGCACGAAGCTCGAGGCCGTGGGCCGACTCGACACCTACCTGGAGCAGCTGGTCCGCAACCTCGAAGCGCGCGGCACCCGGGTCCATTGGGCCGGCGACGCACAGCAGGCGAGGGAGATCATCGTCGGCATCCTGCGCGAGAAGAACGCCCGGGTCGTCGTGAAATCCAAGTCGATGACCTCGGAGGAGATCCGCCTCAACGACGCGATCGAGGCGGCGGGCTGCGAAGTCGTCGAGTCGGATCTGGGCGAGTTCATCGTGCAACTGCGCGGGGAGGCGCCGTATCACCTCGTGTTCCCCGCGATGCACCTCACGCGGAGCGAGATCAGGCAGACGTTCGAAGCGAAGCTCCGCGATGCCCCCTCCGACGACCCCGAAGAGCTCACGATGGTCGCGCGGCGCGTGTTGCGCCGGACATATCTGCAGGCCGACGTCGGGATCACGGGCGCGAACTTCGCGGTCGCCGACACGGGCATGATCTCGATCACCGAGAACGAGGGCAACGCTCGGCTCACGGCGGCGCTCCCGAGGACGATGATCACGCTCATCGGCATCGAGAAGGTCCTGCCGCGCCTCGAGGACCTCGCGCTCTTCCTGCCGATGCTCGCGGTGATGGGCACGGGACAGCCGCTGACCTGCTACAACACGATGTACGGCGGGCCGCGCCAGCCCGGCGAGGCCGACGGCCCGGAGGAATACCACGTCGTGCTGCTCGACAACCGGCGCTCGGCGCTGCTCGCCGACGCCGAGCTGCGTGAGACACTCGGCTGCATCCGCTGCGGAGCGTGCCTGAACGTCTGTCCCGTCTTCCGCAACGTCGGCGGCCACACGTACGGCACGGTGTATGGCGGGCCGATCGGCGCGGTCATCACGCCGCACCTGCGCGGCTTCAAGGATTGGGTGCATCTGAGCTACGCGTCGTCGCTGTGCGGCGCGTGCACCGCAACGTGCCCGGTGAAGATCAACTTGCACCGCCACCTCCTGGAGAACCGACGCGCGGCCTCTCACCGCGATGCGCGGTGGTCCTACAAGATCGGGTTCACGATCTACGCGGCGGTGGCAAACAGCCCGGCGCTCTGGAAGGTCGCGACCCGCTTGCTTCGCATCGGGATGAGCGTCCGGCGCCTGGTGAACGGCAGCGTGCTCGACCCGATGCGGGCATGGACCAGGACGCGGGACCTGCCGCCGATCGCCAAGCAGAGTTTTCGCGAATGGTGGAGAGCACAGGGGAGATGATCGAACGCGACACGATTCTCGGCCGCATTCGCGAGGCACTGCGCGTCACGGCGTACGTCCCCGGCGGCGCGGGTCTGCCGACCACCGTGGACCGGCGCCGGGTCTTGCCGGCGGCTGGCGCGACCTTCGATGAACGAGCGGCCCTGTTCGCGAGGAACGCGGGCGAACTCACAGCCACATTCAACGTCCTGCAGGACGCCGGCACGCTGGCCGCCGCCTTGGGCGTGTTGCGCGACGCCGAGGGGTGGACACGCGTCGCCGCGCACCGGGGCGAGCTGGCCGGCGACGCGGCCCGGTCGCTCGGCCTGCCGCTCCTGTTCACCGACGGCGGCTACGACAGGAACGCGCTGGAGCGGTGCGACGTCGGCATTTCGGAGTGCGACGCGCTGGTGGCGCAGACCGGAACCGTCGTCGTCACCAGTCGCAGCGCTGGCGGACGCGCGCTGTCGTGCCTCCCACCGCATCACGTCGTCCTCGCCCGGCGGGAGCAGCTGGTGGCGGACCTGCCTGCGGCGTTCCAGCTCGTCGCCGGAAGGTACGGCGCGGACTATCCCAGCGTGATCTCCTTCATCACCGGGCCGAGTCGCACCGCGGACATCGAGCGCAGCCTCGTGCTGGGCGCGCACGGGCCGAAGCGGCTGACCATCTTCATGGTGTGATGCTTTGACAACCCGTCACCGGCACATATGAGACACACATGAGCACGACGTACCGATACGTCACCAACCTGTGGACCCAGAGCGAAGTCTCGACACTGATGGGAGTGGACCGCCTGGTGTACCGGTCGAACAAGCTCGGTGCGGATCAGCGCATCACGAACACCGGCGGCGGCAACACGTCGTCCAAGCTGATGGAGAAGGACCCGCTCACCGGCGACCCAGTCGAGGTGCTGTGGGTCAAGGGTTCGGGCGGCGATCTGCGCACCAGCGCGCGTGACAACTTCGCCTCGCTGTACCAAGCCAGGCTGCTCGGCCTGCAACGGACCTACGCCGCACGCAGCGACAGGGGTGTGAAGTCGCAGGCCGAAGACGACATGGTCGCGGCCTACAGCCATGCGACGTTCAACCTGAATCCGCGCGCCACCTCCATCGACACGCCTCTGCACAGTTTCATTCCGGCGAAGCACGTGGACCACATGCACCCGAACGCGATCATCGCGATCGCGGCCGCGGCGCATGGCGAAGCGCTGACGCAGCAGATCTTCGGCGCCGAGATGGGCTACGTGACATGGATGCGTCCCGGTTTCGAGCTGGGCCTCGCGATGCAGGACATCGTGAAGAAGAATCCCGGCATGACCGCCATCATGATGAGCCAGCACGGATTCATCTCGTGGGCGGACGACGACCGGGAATGCTACGAGCGCACCTTGGGGTTCGTCGAAGCCGCGGCGCAGTTCATCGAAGCCAGGTACCAGGCCAAAGGCGGTGACGCCCGGGCGTTCGGCGGCGCCAGGTATCGGACGCTCGCGCCGGAGAGACGACGCCAGGTCTTCGCAACCATCCTGCCCTGGCTGCGCGGGCAGGTGTCGCAGCAGAAGCGCGTCGTCGCGACGGTTCAGGACGACGACACGATTCTCCGTTTCGTGAACTCCACCGACGCGCCCCGCCTCGCCGAGCTGGGCACGAGCTGTCCCGACCATTTCCTGCGCACCAAGATCAAGCCGTTGTACGTGGACTGGAATCCGCAGGGCGAGGATGTGGGGTCGTTGAAGCGGATGCTCGCCGACGGTCTGGCGCAGTACCGCAAGGACTACGCGGCGTACTACGAGACGTGCAAGCGCGCCAACTCCCCGGCGATGCGCGACCCGAATCCGACGGTCGTCCTGATTCCCGGTCTCGGCATGATCGCCTGGGGCAAGGACAAGTCCGAGTCGCGCGTGACGGCGGAGTTCTACAACTGCGCCGTGGAAGTCATGCGCGGGGCGGAGGCGATTGACCGATACGTCGCGCTGCCGCAACAGGAGGCCTTCGACATCGAGTACTGGCCGCTGGAGGAAGCGAAGCTCCGGCGTATGCCGCCGGAGAAGGAGCTCGCGCGGCAGATCGTCGTCGTCATCGGCGCAGGCAGCGGCATCGGCAAGGAGATCGCGCACCGTCTCGCGCGGGAGGGCGCACACGTCGTGTGCGTGGACCTGAAAGCGGACACGGCGAAGGCCACCGCCAAGGAGATCACCGCCAAGTATGGCACGGGCATCGGCGTGGCGGGCACCGGATTGTCCGGCTGTGGGCCGGCCATCGGCCTTGCCGCGAACGTCACCGACCGCGCCAGCATCCGGGAGACGCTCGCCGCTGTGGCCATCGCGTACGGCGGATTCGATTCGATTGTCGTCACCGCCGGGATCTTCGTGCCGAGCGACACCACCGGCCACATCCCCGACGACCAATGGGCCGCGACGTTCAACACCAACGTCACCGGGAGTTACCTGGTGGCCGACGAGGCGTTCGGGATCTGGAAGGAGCAGGGGTTGCGCGGCAATCTGGTGCTGACCACCAGCGCCAACGCCGTCGTCGCGAAGAGAGGGTCGGTCGCGTACGACACGAGCAAGGCCGCCGCGAATCACCTCGTGCGCGAGCTCGCCGTCGAGCTGGCGCCGCTCGTGCGCGTGAACGGCGTCGCACCCGCAACGGTCGTCCAGGGATCGGCGATGTTCCCGCGCGACCGCGTCATCGGCTCGCTCGCCAAGTACGGCATCCCGTACACCGAGGACGAGCCGACCGAGTCACTGGTGCGGAAACTCTCGCAATTCTATGCCGACCGCACGTTGACCAAGACCCCCATCACGCCTGCCGATCAAGCGGAGGCGTATTTCCTCCTCGTGTCGGAGCGCTTGAGCAAGACGACCGGGCAGGTCATCGCGGTCGACGGCGGCCTGCACGAGGCCTTCCTGCGCTAGGCTAACTTCATCCCCATGGCCACCGTGAACCGACGAAGTGATCCGCTCCGCGCACTGTTGAAGCTGTCGCACGACCTGGCGAGCCCGATGCGGCCGCTGGCCATTCTCGGCGAAGGCAACGTCTCCGCCCGGCTAAGCGACACGACGTTTCTGGTCAAAGCCAGCGGCAGTTGTCTCGGCACGCTGCGCAAGGACGATGTGGTCGAGTGCCGCAACGGCCCGTTGTTGGAGTTGCTTCGGCGCCGGCGGGCGTCCGACGCAGCGGTGACGGCAGCGATGACGGAGTCCCGGGTGGTCGCCACTGCGAAGCGCCCCTCCGTCGAGGCCCTGTTTCATTCGTGGTTGTTGACTCTGCCGGGCGTCGAGTTTGCCGCACACACCCACGCGCCGGCCGTCACCAGCGTGCTGTGTTCGCCCCGAGCGAGAGCATTCGCCGCGAAACGAGTGCTGCCGGACGAGATCGTGTGCTGCGACGTGGAGTCCGTATTCGTTCCCTACACCGACCCGGGATTGTATCTGGCGCAAGCGATTCGCCGGAAGACCGAGGAGTTCGTCGCGAAGCACGGACGTCCGCCGCGGGTCGTGCTGCTCGAGAATCACGGCCTCATCACGCTTGGTCGTACCCCTGAAGGTGTCCTGGCCGCCATGCTGATGGCCGAAAAGGCGGCCGGCATCTGGCTGGGTTCTGCGGCTCTCGGTGGGCCCGTCTTTCTCAAGCCGAAACAGGTTGATCGTATCGCCAGCCGGCCGGACGAAGCGATTCGCCGGAGGATCCTGAGAGTCTAGGCCGCGGAGACCGAAGCCCGTGACGATCAGGGCGGTGGAGGCCTAGCCATGGCCTTTGCGTTCTTGCGGCACCGGTGCGAAGGTAAGGGTGCGGGGGAACGCTACGGAAACTGGGGGGAGACGCGTGGACCGACCATCAGTGCAGCAACCTCAGGGCGAGCAGAAACGTCAGGGCGAGCGACGCCGTCTGTGGGACCGGCGTTCACCGGAGCCACGGCGCACCGGCCAAGAGCGGCGGGCCAATGAGCGCCGTAGTTCAGACCGCCAGGTTCCCTCGGAGCACCGGGCGCGATCCGACCGCCGCGGGCCGGATCGCCGCGGTGTGCCCGACCGGCGCGGCGTGGCCGCCCGCCGCCGCGAGCTTCGGCGCCGGCAGACGCCAACGCCCTACCTGGCGAAGGAGCTCGCCGAGCTACGGGCGCGGTTCGCTGCGCCGGGTCCCGTCAGCTGTCCCGCGTGCGGGGGTCCGGTCGCGCTTGATCCAGCCCAGCGCGGTGGCACGGGGATCGAACGAGGAGTGCTGTGCTTCGGCTGCGGCCGGGCGGCGGTCGTTCCGCGCGCCTGGGCCGCCCGCGTGCTGGTCATCATCCAAGATGCCTCCCTGCGCAACCTGTTGCGGGAGATGCTGACCGGCGCCGGGCACGACGTGGTGGAGACGGACGACACGAGCGTCGCGCTCGCCGCGTGCCGGGCGGCCCCGGCAGACGTCATCATCGTCGATGTGCTCGCACCGGGCCGGGTGCGAGCGCCGGAGTTTCAACGACAGCTGCGCGCGACCTTCCCGGACGCCCGCATCGTTGCATTGGCGGGGCGAACGTCCTACGCGGGCGTGGACCCGCTGATGGCCGCGCCGGGGCTGGAGGGCGTGCGGTCCCTCCGGATGCCGATCTCCCGGGAGGCTCTCCTCAAGACGGTGGAAGAGGCGCGCGCCTAGACCGGTCAGCCCGGTGGCTGCAGCAGCGGAATCGTAGGACGGGGGGCCCCGTGCGGGCCCCCTTCTTGTTGCCCCCCTCTCTGCACCGCATCTGAGCCATTGGCAGGTACCAACCGGCAGAACTAACGGCAAGACTCCCAAGGCCGGACGGAGATCGATCCCTTCCCGCAAGCGGGCCGTCAGCCTAGTGCCTCTTCGCTGCAGCGGCGGGCACTGGTCGGTCCGTATTCAGGATGTCGGCGAAAACCAGCCAGTCGCCGTTCACCCTCCTCCACGCCGTCACGTATTTCCCGGTGTCCGGAAACATCGCGGCCATCCCGGCGGGCGCGTGCGGGCCGGGCTTGAGGTTCATCACGTAGGTGCCCTGCTCCACGGCCAGCAGCCCGTTGGCGTCCACGCGAGTCGTGGTCGCAATCATCTCCCACGTCCCGTAGCCCATCCACTCGGCCAGCTTCGCCCGGATCGCTGGGCGGCCCCTGGTTGCGGGCGCGTTCGAGATCATCACCACCACGTCCTCGGCGTACCCCATCGCCAGTGAATCCACATTGCCCGCGGCGAAGTAGCGATGGGCGCGGGCGTTGACGGCCTCGATGGCGGTCCTCGCCGAGTCCGACTCGGCCTTCATTCGGGCGGCCATCTGCTCGGGGGTCTCGGGCTTCGGGGCGCAAGCGGCGAGGGCGAGCACGGTGACCGCGGCAAGACGGTGGGTCATGCCTTCCTCCAGGATTGCGGTCGCGGGCAAATGTACTGCGCGCCTGGTCGATAGCCAGCCGGGAGCGTGCCGCCTGCCGATCAGACGGCCGACTCGCTAAGTTAGTGCGCGGCAACCCTGCTGGCCCCTCGTCCAATGGCAGGACTCCGGACTTTGGATCCGGTAATGATGGTTCGAATCCATCGGGGCCAATTGGCTGGCCGGCTCCAGGATGCGTACCGCCCGATCGATCTGGGCCAGCTGTCCGGGCTCGAGGGCAGCCAGAAGCCCGCGGAGCACCCGCAGGCGCCGCACCCGGGCACGCCGCAGCACGCGCTCGCCGGCGGCGGTGGCGCGGATGATCATCGCGCGCGCATCGTCCCGGGAGGACGCCCGGGCCACCAGCCCCTCCGCTTCCATCGCCTGGATCAGCCGCGTCATCGTGGGCGGTCGCACCCGCTCCGCCTGCGCCAGCGCGCCCAGCGTGCGCGGCCCGCCGCCCAGGACCAGCACCGACAACACCGACAGGCGTGGGCCCGTCACCCCGGACCGCTGGTCGGCCGCCGCCACGCGGCGCAACAGATGGATCGCCAGGGAGTGCAGCCGGTCCGCGATACGCGCGCGCCGCGCCCCGCCCTGCCGCTTCGAGCTCATGCGCCTCTCCCGCACCCCGCCTCGGCCGCGAGACTGCCGGGGCTTGCGCGCCGGCGCCTCGGGCATTTATTTAGGTGCACTAACTAAATAACAGTGCCGCCCTGCAGGCGCAAGCGCGCCAGGGCGCCCAGACCGGGAGAGCGCCATGCCGACCTTCGCCGACCTCCAGACCGCCATCCGGGAGCGCAACGCCGATCGGGTGCGCGAGATCCTCTCCGCCGCGCCAGACCTCGCGGGCCAGCGGCCGCCCACCGGACCGAGCGCCCTGCTCCTCGCGTCCTACATGGGCGGCGGCGAGATCGCGGAAGCGCTCCGGAGCCGGGTGGCGATGGACGCGTGCGAGGCAGCGGCCCTGGGGGCCCTGACCGAGCTGAGGCAGCTGCTCGACGAGCATCCCGCGCGCGCCAACGCCCGGAGCGGCGACGGGTGGACACCCCTGCACCTGGCTTCTTTCTTCGGGCGCCGCGAAGTCGCCGAGCTGCTGCTGGCACGCGGCGCGTCGCTGACGGCGATCTCGGGCGGCGCGGAGAAGAACCAGCCGCTGCACGCCGCCCTGGCCGGCGCGTGCGACGCTGGGATCGTCCGCTCGCTGGTGGCGCACGGCGCGGACGTCAACGCCGCTGGCGCGGCCGGGTACACGCCGCTGCACGTCGCGGCCTCGCGGGGCAACGAGGAGCTGGTACGGTTCCTGGTGGCTTCCGGAGCCCGGGTGGACGCGAAGATGGAGGGCGGCAAGACACCGGCCGACCTCGCGCTCGACCGGAGCCACCCCGAGGTCGCCAGGCTCCTCGAGACCCTCGCGCCCTAGCGCCGCTGCACCGGACCGGACCATTATGCCCGGTACCATGGGCACGCCCGTCCGGCACCGCTGGTGGCTTGCAGCCGCCCTTTCCGGCACGCTCGTCGCCGCCGGCGGGAGCCGACTCGCCGCCCAGCCCCGCACCCCGGCTCAGGAGGCGGGGCTCGTACGCGCGGCCTTCCTGCACGCGTGGGACGGATACGTGCGGCACGCGTGGGGCCACGACCAGCTGCGCCCGCTCACGCACGGCTATCGCGACTGGTATCCCGCCTCCCTCGAAATGACGCCGCTGGATGGGTTCGACACGATGCTGCTGATGGGCCTCACGGACCAGGCGGCGCGCGCCAAGCGGCTCATCCTGGACAGTCTCAGCTTCGATCGCGATTTCCCGGTGCAGGTCTTCGAAGTGACCATCCGCGAGCTGGGCGGGCTGATCAGCGCCTACCAGATGGACGGCGACCCGCGCTTCCTCGCCCTGGCGCGCGATCTGGGCAACCGCCTGCTGCCGGCCTTTGCCTCCAGGACCGGGATGCCCTACCGGTTCGTGAACCTGCGGACCGGTGCGGTCACGGGACCGGTGAGCAATCCGGCGGAGATCGGCACCCTGACCCTCGAGTTCGGGACGCTCACCAAGCTCAGCGGCGACCAGCGCTACTACGATGCGACCAAGCGCGCGGTCACGGCGCTGTTCGCGCGGCGTTCGTCCATCGGGCTGGTGGGCAGCACGATCAACGTGGAGACCGGAGCGTGGGAGAGCACCGAGAGCCACATCTCCGGCGGGATTGACTCCTATTACGAGTACCTGCTCAAGGCGTGGCTGCTCTTCCGGGACCCGGACTTCAAGCGGATGTGGGACTCGAGCATCGCGGCGGTGAACCGTTACCTCGCGGACGAGCGCGCTGGTCTATGGTACGGCTACGCGGACATGCGCACCGGGGCGCAGACCCGGCCCTACTTCGGTGCGCTCGATGCCTTCTTCCCCGCGGTGCTGGCCAGGAGCGGTGACATCCGGCGCGCGGCGCGCCTGATGGGCTCGGTGTACCGGATGTGGACGACGTTCGGGATCGAGCCCGAGGTGCTCGACTACTTCACGATGCAGCCGGTGGAAGCCGGCTATCAGCTGCGCCCGGAGGCGCTCGAGTCCGCCTACTACCTCTTCCGGCTCACCGGCGACCGGCGCTACCGCGACATGGGGAGGGTGATGGTGGACAGCCTGCTGCACTATACCCGCTCGGAGACCGGATTCACCGCGCTCCAGAGCGTGGTGACGAAGGAGCGTCGCGATCAGATGGAGAGCTTCTTCCTGGCGGAGACCCTGAAGTACGCCTACCTCCTGTTCGCGCCGCCGACGACGCTGGACTTCGATGCGGTCGTCTTCAACACGGAAGCGCACCCCATCCGCCGCACCTGGAGCGCGTCCCGGTGACGACCTGCCCGCAGTGCGGGACCGCCGTGCCGTCCGGCGCGAGCGCCTGCCCGCAGTGCGGGGTGCTGGTGACGGACCCGGTGGCCAAGACCCTGGCCATCGCCACGGAGGACGTGGCGGAGCGGGATGCACTGCTGGCGAGGCTCCGTCACGAGCTGGCAGAGGAGTACGAGGTCGAGCGGGAGCTGGGCCGGGGCGGGATGGGCGTCGTCTTCAAGGCCGTGGAGATCGAGCTGGGGCGGCCAGTCGCGCTCAAGGTCTTGCCGCCAGGCCTCGGCCAGGGCGCCTCGGCCGAGCGCTTCCGGCGCGAAGCGCGCCTCGCGGCGGCCCTCGACCACCCGAACATCATCCCCATCTACCGCGTCGGCCGCGCGGCAGGGACCTACTACTTCGCGATGAAACTCGTGGAGGGCCGCGCGCTCGACGAGATCATCGAGGCCCAGGGTGCCCTGCCCCTCCAGGTGATTCTCGCGGTCCTCCGCAGCACCACGAGCGCGCTGGCGTTCGCCCACGACCGCCAGATCGTCCACCGCGACATCAAAGGCGCGAACATCCTCGTGGACCACGACGGCCGCGTGCTGATTTCCGACTTCGGGATTGCCCGCGCCGGCCAGGAGAAGACGCTGACGGCCGCCGGGGCCATGATGGGCACGCCGTACTACATGAGCCCCGAGCAGGGATGGGGTGGCGAGGTGGGGCCGCAGAGCGACCAGTACGCGCTGGGGATCCTCACCTTCCAGATGATCACCGGCCAGGTGCCGTTCGACGCTGACAGCTTGTTGTCCATTCTCCAGCACCACTACTTCACGCCGCCGCCGGACGTGCGCTCGGTGCGCGAGGGGCTACCCGCAGGGCTGGTGCAGGTGCTGGAAACCGCGCTCCGGAAGAATGCCGGAGACCGCTTCGCGTCCACCCGCGAGATGCTGGCCGCGGTCGAGGCGATTCCATCCAGCGAGGCGGAGCGTGCGGAGGCCCACGAGATGTTGCGCCAGCTGGCGCACGGCGGCACGGTGGCGAAGGTCCGAACCGGGTCGCTCCCGCCGCTGGACAACAAGAACTTCGCCAGCCTCGCCGTGACGGCCGGCCTCGCCGGAGCGCCCATTCACCTCGTGCCGCCCACGCCGGCCACGCCGGCTCCGCTCCCGAGGCTGGCCCTGCCGCTGCGCCGCGCCGCGCTCGTGCTTGCCGCCGTTGCGGCTTTCAGCGGCCTCTGGTGGCTCGGCCATCCGAGCCCGGTCAGCGTTCAGCCTCCAGGGGCCGCGACGTCGCCCGCCAGCGCGCCGAGCCGGCCGGCATCCAGTCAGTCGGCGACCCAGCGCGGCGCCTCCTCCCGCGGCGCGCCGGCACCCGACGCAGCCGCGCGATACGCGACCCAGCTCCCGCCCGCCGGCGGCGCCGGGATCGTACGCCTCTATACCATTCCGCTGAACGCGACGATTGCCGTGGATGGGCAAGATGTAGGTGCAGGACTTCTCTCGAACGTCCCCGTTGCGGCCGGCCAGCGCCGGCTCCGCATCAGCGCCCCGGGCTACGCCACCTTGGACACGATGATCTCCGTGACGGCCGGGAAGCTGGCCGACATCGGCCTCATCAGGCTGAAGCGAGCTTCCCGGTAAGCAGCTTCTGGAAGATGCGGTAGCGCTTGTAGATCACGCCTCCGCCCCGCTCCATCTCCGCGCGCACCTTCGTGTTGGTTTCCAGCTCGTGGTGGCTGTCCATCACTTCGTGGCCCGCCGCTGCCGCGGACCGCAGCATCGCCGCACCCATCACCATGTCCACGCCGCGGCCGCGGTACTCCTCCTTGACGCCGCCCAACAGCAGGTCGAGCTGCCTGGCCGACTTCATCGCGCGCAGGATGTGGATGAAGCCGAACGGGAAGAGCCGCCCCCGAGCCTTGACGATGCCTTCGTAGAGATTGGGGATGGCGATGAAGAAACCGACCACCTCCTCCCCCTTCACGACGGCCTTCACGAACCGCGGGTCGAGGAGCGGCAGGTACTGCCTCGCCAGGCCCTCCATCTCCTCCTGGTCGAGGGGCGAGTAGCCGTAGATGCCGACGAACGTCTCGTTCATCAGCCCCAGAATCGGCCGGATGTACGGCTTGAGCTGGCTCTTCTTCGCGAACTCCAGGAGGCGCACGGCATTCTTCTTCACCGCCCGCTCGGCCACGCGCTCGATGAACTCCGGGACCTTTGCCGGCACCGGCAGGCGGTAGACCACGTAGTCGATTTCCTTCCCGTAGCCCTCGGCCTCGAGCAGCCGGATCAGGTACGGGAAGTTGTAGTAGGTGACGATGGTCGGCTCGTGCTCGAACCCCTCGACCAGGAACCCCTCGGGATCCTGATCGTTGAAGCCGAACGGGCCGATGATCCTGGTCATCCCGCGCCCCTGCGCCCAGGTCTCGACGTGCTGGAGCAGCGCGTGGGCCACCTCGCGGTCGTCCGTGCACTCCAGGCAGGAGAACCGCGCCGTGGCTTCCTTCATCATCTCGTTGTGGCGGCGATTGATGACCCCCATCACCCGGCCGACCAGGCGACCGTCCTTCCAGGCCAGGGCCATCGTGGCGTCGCAGTAGCGGAACGCCTTGTTCTTCCTCGGATCGTAGTACTTCCACTCGTCCATGTAGATCGGGGGCATCCACTTGGGGTGGTCGCGGTGCAGCTGCTCCGGCAGGAAGATGAACTGCTTGAGGGAGCGGCGACCGGTAACCGGCGTCAGCTGGACCGTCATGCACGGGGCTCGCGATGGACGTGGCGGATGAGGGCCAAGGGCCCTCAATCTGCGCACCGTGGAACGGGAGTTGCAAGGCTCGGGGGTGCATGGCCGCTCTGGGATCCCTCACCGCCGTCACCGCCATCGCCGTCACCGCGGCGACGGTGGGCTCGCTGCACACGCTCGCGCCGGACCACTGGGTGCCGTTCGCCGCGCTGGCGCGGGCCCAGCGCTGGTCGGCCGGTCGCACCGCGCGGGTCACCATGGCGTGCGGAGCGGGCCATGTCACGACGTCCGTGATTCTCGGCGTGGCCGGCGTCCTGTTCGGCCTCGAGCTCGTGTCGGCCTTCGGGCGGCGCATCGAGTCGTGGGGAGCCCTGCTGCTCATCGCCTTCGGCCTCGCCTACGGACTGTGGGGTCTGCGGCGTGCCGCGGGCGCGCGGCTGCACGGCCACGTGCACGCCCACTACGATCACGTCCACGACGCCGCGCACCTCACGCCGGGGACGCTGTTCCTGCTCTTCAGCGCCGACCCGTGCGTGGCCGTGATCCCGCTGATCGTCGCCGCGGCGCCCTTCGGGGTGGCGGCCGTCGCGGCCGTCGCCGTGATCTACGAGGCAGCCACCATTGCGACCATGACCGCTCTGGTGCTCGCGTCGTGGCGCGGCGTGACGGCGGTGCGGGCCCGCTGGCTCGACCGCTACGGCGACGCCGCCGCCGGCGCCCTCATCGCCACGCTCGGCATCGTCCTGGCAGCGGTGGGCTGGTAACTCGCGCAACGCCTGCCGTCGTTCGTAGTATTCGTCGCTGTGACCGAGCCGGTCTTCTTCGACCCCACCGGCAAACGCCGCCGGGTGGTCAACCGCTCCACGACGGTGGTGGGGCTCGCGCTCGCGGTGGTCACCACCATCTTCGTGGTCAGCCTCCTGGCCGTGCCGTTCTTCCCGCGGCTCCCCGGGATGACCAATCCCGCGCACTCGCTGCGCCGCGCCGGGCAGACCCTCTTGCCGTCGAAACAGCAGCGGCTCAGTCGCCAGCAGCTCAGACGCTCGCGGCTCGCGCTGTGGCGGGCGGCGGCCGCCGAGAGCGCCGCCGCCGCCACCACCGCGCGCCGGTCGCCGGCCACGCCCCCCGTGCCGCCGGACACGATCGTCGGTGCGTTCTACGTGGTCTGGCAGAGGGGCGGCGTGGAGGCGCTCCACCTCAACGCCAGCCACCTCACCGACCTCTTCCCTGAGTGGCTCCACCTGAGCCGCACGGGCAGCGCGCTCGACTTCAAGGACTGGGACCCGACGATCAACCTAGGCAACTCGAACGTGGTCGCGGTGGCGCGTGACCACCACGTGGACATCCAGCCGGTCCTCAACAACGCCGAGTACGGCCGCTTCGATTCGCTGCGCGCGCACGAGCTGCTGCACTCGCCCGCCAACCAGGAGGCGGTGGTGCGGGCCGTGGTGGACTGGCTGCGGCAGCAGGAATTCCAGGGCCTCAATCTCGACTTCGAAAACCTGAAGGACGAGGACTACAAGCGCCTGCCGGGCTTCGTCTCGCGGCTGCGCGACGCCCTGCATCCCGCCGGCCTCCAGCTCAGCGTGGACATCGAGGTCGGCCGGAGCGACCTGCCGCTGGCCGAGCTCGCGCAGCTGGCGGACTTCGTCGTGTTGATGGCGTACAACCAGCACAGCCAGGCGGGCGGGCCCGGGCCCATCGCGGCGGTCGGGTGGTACGACAGCGTCCTCACGCGGACCCTGGCCCGGATCCCCCCCGGCAAGGCCGTGGTGGGCATCGCCAACTACGGGCTCGACTGGCGGCGCAAGGGCGGCCCCGCCCGCCGCCTCAGCTTCGAAGACGCGATGTTCACGGCCCTGGACAACCGCCCGGACGAGCCGCCGCGGCAGGTCATGGACTTCGACGCGGTGGCGCTGAATCCGACGTTCACCTATCAGGACGACTCCTCGCGCGGACACGAAGTCTGGATGCTGGACGCGGCGACGGCGTACAACCACCTGCGGCTCGCCCGGCGCGCCGGAGTGAAGGGCAGCGTCCTGTGGGTCCTCGGCGCCGAGGACCCGGCGCTGTGGAGCTTCTACGACCGGCGCTTTCCAGATACCCTGCCGGCCTCCGCGGTGCTCGACACCGTGCCGACCCCCTACGCGCCGGTCACCACGGGCGAAGGGGACGTGCTGGAGGTCGTCTCGGCGCCACGGGGCGGACAGCGCACGACCGAGATCGACTCGACCACCGGCCTGGTCACCGACGAGTCGTACCTCTCCTTCCCGATGCCGTACGTCATCAAGCGCTCGGGGTACCAGCCCAAGAAGCTGGTGCTGACCTTCGACGACGGGCCCGACGCCGTCTACACGCCGGAGATTCTCGACGAGCTGAAAGACCTGGGCGTGCCCGCCACGTTCTTCCTCGTCGGCCAGATGGTGGAGCGGTATCCCGAGGTGGCGCGCCGCATCCTCCGGGAAGGGCACGAGATCGGCAGCCACACCTTCACGCACCCGAACATGGGAGCGGTGAGCCACCGGCGCGCGATTCTCGAGTTCAACACCGCACAGCGCGCGCTGCAGGCCGTCCTCGGCAGGTCCACGATCCTGTTCCGCTTCCCGTACAACGCCGACGACGAGGCGCAGACCAATGCGGAAACGGACCCGATCGTCCAGGCCTCGTCCCTCGGGTACATCACGGTGGGCGAGCTCATCGATCCGCAGGACTGGAACCAGGAGAAGACGGACAGCTTGGGCGACGTGGTCCCGCGCACCGCCGACGACATCGTCGCCGACATCATGCAACAGGCGGACACGACCAAGGGGAACGTCATCCTGCTGCACAGCGCCGGCGGCAACCGCTCGCTGACCGTGGCCGCGCTCGCGACCGTGGTGCCGCGGCTCCAGCGGAAGGGCTACGAGTTCGTGACCCTGGCCCGGCTGCTCGGTACGACGGACGACGTGATCATGCCGCCCGTCGGCGCGAAGGACCAGCTGCTGGTCGGACTCGACCGGCTCAGCTTCAACACGGTCTTCACCTTCGAGACGGTTCTCAGCGTCACGCTGCTCGTCGCCGTGGCGCTCGGGGTTCTGCGCGTCGCATTCGTCATCTCGGTCGCGCTCGTCGCGCGACGCAAGGCGCGGCGAGCGACCTGGGATCCCGCCTACCGGCCGTCGGTCAGCGTCCTCATCGCGGCGTTCAACGAGCAGCCCGTGATCGCGCAGACCGTCCGCAGCGTGCTCGCCAACGACTATCCGGACCTCGAGGTCATCGTCGTGGACGATGGCTCGACGGACGGCACCGGCGCGGAAGTGGCCACGCAGTTCGCGGGCGACGGCCGCGTGCGGCTGATCCGCCAGGCCAACGCGGGCAAGGCCTCCGCCCTGAACCGCGGGCTCGACGAGGCCCGGGGCGAGATCCTGGTGTGCTTCGACGCCGACACGCAGATCGCGCCCTTCGGCATTCCCCTGATCGTGCGGCACTTCGCCGACGCGCAGGTCGCGGCTGTTGCCGGCAACGTCAAGGTGGGGAACCGGGTCAACATCCTCACCCGCTGGCAGTCCCTCGAGTACATCACCAGCCAGAACCTGGACCGCCGCGCGTACGCCTATCTCAACGCGATGACGGTGGTGCCCGGCGCGGTCGGCGCGTGGCGCAAGAGTGCGGTCGTCGCGGCGGGCGGCTACCTGCGGGACACGATGGCCGAGGACATGGAACTGACCTACCGCCTCCGCCGCGACGGCTGGCGCATCACGGCGGATCCCGAGACGGTGGGCTATACCGAGGCGCCCGCGACCTTCCGGATGTTCTTCCGGCAGCGGTTCCGCTGGGCGTACGGGACGCTGCAGTGCGTGTGGAAGCACCGCGGCGCCCTGTTCCGGTACGGGTGGTTCGGCTGGGTGGCGATCCCGGCCGTCTGGATCTTCCAGGTCTTCTTCCAGGCCTTGGGGCCACTGGTGGACCTGAAGATGCTCTGGTGCGCCGCGGACTTCCTCTCCTCGTGGACCACCATGGGCGGCCTCATTTCGGATTGGGCGCCGCTGCCGGGGTATACCCGGGCCCTCCTCGAAGTCGGCTTCCTCTACGGACTCTTCTTCGCCGTGGACCTGGTGGGCGCTGCGATCGCCTACCGGCTCGACCGGGAGAATCCGCGCGACCTGTGGTGGCTGTTCTGGCAGCGGTTCGTCTACCGGCAGATGATGTACGCGGTGCTCTGGAAATCGGTGGTCATGGCGATCAAAGGCAAGCGGCAGGGGTGGGGGAAGGTGGACCGCACGGGGGCGGTGCGGGTCGCGGCCAGGCCTGCTTCGCCCGGTGTGCTTGCGGCAGGGGGCGGAGCGCGGTAGCTCTGTCGGCACCCAGACACCCTCCGAGGTCGCCATGCATCGAGCTCTCTCCCTCGCCTCCGGCACCGCCTTGATCCTGCTGGCCGCCTGCCAGCCATCGAAACCCGCGCCCCTCGCTGCAGCCGACTCGACCGCCATCGCGAAGGTCCGCACCGACTACATCGCCGCCTGGAACGCCGGCAAGGTAGACGCCGTGGTGGCGCTGTACACGAGCGACGCCGAGCTTCAGGGGCCGAACATGCCGGCCGTCAGAGGTTCCGGCCCGCTGCAGAACTACTTCAACCGCGCACTGGGCACCCCGACCCGGCCGACGATTGACATCACCATGGGGAAGCTTCTCGGACGGCAGGACCTGGCCGTCATGGCGGGGACCTACACCCTGACGCCGCCCGCCCCGCCCGCGCCCGCCAAGGGCGCCGCGCCCGCCCCACCGGCGCCGCTCGCCGGCAAGTACCTCGTCACGGCGACGAAGCAGGCGGACGGGACCTGGAAGATAGCCTATCACGCCTACTCGCTCGATGCGCCTGAGGCGCCGCCCGCACCCGAGAAACCGGCGCGCCGCGGCCGATAGGACCCAGCGGAAGGCAAATCGCAGGGCAGTTGCCAGACGGCAAGTACTGAAGTGGTTGCCAGTTGCCAGACATGAGGGGCCAGGCCAGTTGCCAGAACGTGCAACTCGTCGGGCCCCTCGTAGCTGTTGGCTGGTAACAACTTCCCCCTTTGCCGTCTGGCAACTGTCTGACTAGTTTTGAGGGCTTTTATGGCGGACGTCTCGCTTCGGCGCAGCCAGCTCATGTTGCTCGCGGGGACCGCGAACCGGCCCCTGGCCGAGGAGATCTCGGCGTACCTGAAGCAGCCGCTGTGCCAGGTCACCATCCGCCGCTTCGCCGACGGCGAGCTGTTCGTCAAGATCGACGAGAACGTGCGCGGGCGGGACGTCTACATCATCCAGCCGACCAACCCGCCGGCGGAGCATCTGATCGAGCTGCTGCTGCTGATGGACGCGGCGCGGCGGGCGAGCGCGGCGCGGATTACGGCCGTAATCCCGTACTTCGGCTACGGACGGCAGGACCGCAAGGACCAGCCGCGGGTGGCGATCAGCGCCAAGCTGGTGTCGAATCTGGTGAGTACGGCGGGAGCCGACCGGGTGCTGGCGATGGACTTCCATTCGCACCAGCTGCAGGGGTTTTTCGACATCCCGGTGGACCACCTGTACGCCTCTCCGGTGCTGACGGCGCACTACCGGCAGAAGCGTCTGCACGATCCGGTGGTGGTGGCGCCCGATGTCGGATCGGCCAAGATGGCGCGCGGATTCGCGAAGCGCCTCAACGCCTCGCTGGCGATCATCGACAAGCGCCGGCCGTCCGCGAACATCGCGGAGGTGGTCAACGTGGTCGGCGACGTCGAGGGGAAGGACTGCCTGATCCCCGACGACCTGATCGACACGGCGGGGACGGTGACGGAGGCGGCCACCGCGCTCAAGCGGCTCGGCGCGCGCGCGGTCTACTGCTGCGCGACGCACGCGCTCCTGTCGGGCCCCGCGGTCGAGAGGCTGAAGGCGTCACCGATCGAGGAGTTGGCCGTCGCGAACACGATCGCGCTGCCGGAGGACAAGCGGTTCGACCGGATGGTCGTGCTGTCGGTCGGCAGCCTGCTCGCGACGGCGATCGCGAATACGCATTCGGACAAGTCGGTGAGTAGTTTGTTCGATTGAACTAACGTGATGAGTGATGGGTGATGGGTGATTGAGTGATAAGGACCTCATCACCTAATCACCTTTCACCTATCACCCATTACTTCACTTCAGGGATCTCCAATGGCACAGATCGTCCAGCTGGCTGCGGAACGTCGTTCGACCCTGGGCAAGGGCGCCGCGCGCGAGATGCGCCGCGGCGGCAAGGTGCCCGCCGTCATCTACGGCCGCGGCCGCGAGCCGGCGCAACTCGCGCTGGACGGGGTCGCCCTGGGCCGGCTGCTGGAGAAGATCGTGCCGGAGAACACCATCGTGGAGCTGACGGTGGACGGGAAAGCGGTGAAGACGCTGATCCGCGAGGTGCAGCGCCATCCGGTGCGCCCCGGCATCGTCCACGTGGACTTCTACGAGATCCGCGCCGGCCAGCGCATCCGGCTTCAGGTGCCCATCCTCTGTGTCGGCATCCCCGACGGGGTGCGCAACCAGGGCGGCACGCTGGACCAGGTGATCCGCAACGTCGAGATCGAGGTGCTGCCGGACGACATTCCGGAGCGGGTGGAGCTCGACGTGACGGCGCTCACGATCGGCAAGTCGCTGCACATCTCCGACCTCCGTATCCCGCAGGCCGAGATCCTGATGGATGCGTCGCTGACGGTGGCCACGGTGGTGGCGCCGCGGGTCGAGGAAGTCGCGGCTCCGGCGGCGGCGGCGGTCGAGGGTGCGCCGGTGGAGGGCGAAGTGCCAGCGGAGGGCGCTGCGGCGGCGCCGGGTGCGGTTCCGGGAGCGGCGGCGGAGGTGGCCGAGCCGGAGCTGATCCGGAAGCGCAAGCCGAAGGACGAAGAGGCCGGGGAAGAGAAGTAGCGAGTACCCTCTGAAGCTCATCGTCGGGCTCGGCAATCCCGGCGCAGCCTACGCCGACACCCGGCACAACGCCGGGTTCTGGCTGGCCGACGCCCTCGCCGAGCGGTGGCGGCTGCCGAAGTTCCGGCGCGAGCCCCCTTCCCTGGCGACGGGCGGCCGGACGCGGTTCGGCGCCGTGCATCTGCTCAAACCCCAGACCTTCATGAACGACTCCGGGCGCGCGCTCTCAGGGCTCGCGCCCGCCGAGCCGGGCGGCCCGCTCGAGGACCTCCTCGTGCTGGTGGACGAGGTGGCCCTTCCCGTGGGCTACTTTCGCATCCGCGCGCACGGCAGCGCCGGAGGGCACAACGGCCTCAGGAGCATTGAGGCCACGATCCGCACCCGGGAGTACGCACGCCTCAGGATCGGCGTCGGCCCCAAGCCGGAGCACGTGGACGACCTCGCCGACCACGTTCTCGACACGATGCCGCGGGACGAACGGCGTGCCATCGAAGAGCTGATGCCGACGATGTGCGAGGCGGTG
>Ga0326726_10001118_pt1 | contig 24817 bp, 25 predicted proteins | sample MHFenrmetagenome_2_FD_207603 | JGI IMG/M metagenome (GOLD analysis project Ga0326726, IMG submission 207603) | Lab enriched peat soil microbial communities from Michigan Hollow, Ithaca, NY, United States - MHF15MN | ecosystem: Environmental > Terrestrial > Soil > Wetlands > Peat | place: USA... | reverse complement strand
GGGCCTGGCACTATCGAGGCGATTCCACTCCACGCTGTGGCACCGAAGCAGTTCGACTGGGATATCTTCGCCCGAATGCACGGAAGCGAGCTGCCGTAGCGGGATGAATGGAGCATGGTTACTCATTGTGACAGGGCGACTCGATCATGGATGAACCGGGCGTCTTGCGTCTGAAACGGCGGTTGCATTGTGGGCCTGGAGGTCGTTTGCTAGAATGGCATTCCCGGATGTTACTGCGAGCAGAGCGGGGAAAGTGGGACGTGCGCAAAATATGGATCCGAAGTTCGACGTTCGGGGTTCGAAGTTCCGAGCACCTCGATCTTCGGACCTCGAACCCTCGCTCGTCCCATCTGTCTCTCGCGACGTATATCCCCATTGACCAATGTTCCAGCGACAGAATTGTCTATGCGTAAAGCCAAAATCGTGTGCACTATTGGCCCTGCCAGCGATTCGCCCACCTTGCTGGATCAGCTAATAGAGAGCGGTATGGACGCGGCGCGACTCAATTTTTCTCATGGGACCCACGAGTCGCATGCGCGTGCGGTCAAGGCCATTCGCGAAGCAGCGGATCGTCAGCACGTGGCGGTTGCGATCATCCAGGACCTGCAAGGACCGAGGATCCGTGTTGGAGAAGTCGATGAGGACGGGCTCGATCTGGTTGCCGGCCAGACTGTGAGGCTCGTGACGACTCTGCTCCGGTCCGGTGGTCAACTCGGCGCACGGTCTATCACTCCATCCGGCATGCAGGAGATCCCGGTGACGTACCAATACCTGGTGCGGGATGTCCAGCCAGGTGCCCGCATCCTGATTGACGATGGGTTAATCGAGTTGATGGCAGATCGGATTACCGAAGGCGCCGTCGAATGCGGAGTCGTGACCGGGGGACGACTCACTTCGCACAAGGGCATGAACCTGCCTGATACTCGCATCAGTGCGCCCACTCTCACAGACAAAGATCGGGACGATCTCCGGTTCGGTATCGCGCAGGGGGTGGACTATGTGGCCCTCTCGTTTGTCAGAGGTCACGATGACATAGTGGCCGCAAAGAAATTAGTGTCCGAATGGGGCGGGGACGTGCCGATTATCGCGAAGATCGAAAGGCCGGAAGCGGTTGAATGCTTGGACGCGATTCTTGATGAGGCGGACGGTGTAATGGTGGCGCGGGGCGATCTGGGAGTGGAGATGGGGCCGGAGGCGGTCCCGCTCCTACAGAAGCGCATCATTGCCGAAGCCAACCGCCGCCGCCGACTCGTCATCACGGCCACTCAGATGTTGGAGTCCATGACGCATCATACGCGCCCGACAAGGGCCGAAGCGTCGGATGTGGCCAATGCCGTGCTCGATGGGACTGATGCCGTCATGTTATCCGCAGAAACGGCGATTGGCCAGCACCCGGTTGAGACAGTCCGTGTCATGGATCGAATCGTTCGAGCCGCAGAGGAAGGGACTCGAATGTGGAGTAGACGCTCCTCCGACGCGCCACAGGGGGGAGGCTCATTCCCGGAAGCCATTTGTCATTCGGCCTCTTCGGCAGCCTCAACTGTGGGGGCGAGCGCCATCGTGGCATTTAGTGAACGGGGTACGACTGCGCGTTTGCTCTCGAAGCAGCGCCCCGACGCGTCAATTATTTCATTGACTCCATTTGAAGCCGTACGGCAACGGATGGCGCTGTACTGGGGTGTGATCCCTCATACGATGCGGCAGATCGCTCAAACAGATGAGCGGATCGATGAAGCGGAGCGCCGCCTGAAGACCGAGGGACTGGCGACAACGGGACAGCGGATCGTAATTCTGTCGGGAACCAGGATTGGTCAGCCCGGGGAGACCAATTTCATGAAGTTACACACAGTCGGTTGAGCTGAAGCGGTTTGAGTGGGCGCTGTGCCCGCACAAGCCTACGGACTGAGACCTCCATTGTCGCACGTGTCGCACGTGCGCAAGGGAGACCTACTCAGTTCCTCAGGGAGGAGTACAGGTTGAGAAAAAAGAGCGCACGATGACACCCAACGTTATGGGGCGGCTAGTGTTTTCTCTGTGTCAGTTGCTTGTCCTGGTGTTGTTATACGGAGATGGGCTCGCGCAGACCGGATCGCTCAAGCATTCACCGGCTGATGTGGTGAAACGATATCTGGCGCTCGATTCTAAGGGGGCCAGGCTTGATGCCATGTCGCTCGAAACTGTCGCGTCTTATACGGGCTGGAATGAGGAACCGGCGTGGGGGCATGTCGTCGTGACGCGAGGCTTTGTCGTGGCGGAGCAGTATCGCCAATGGGAAGTGATCGATAGTTTGGAAGTCGTGATTCCGGTCACCTTTCAGGTCATCGGCTCGGTGTATTTTGAAACTGCAGGTTTCGTTCAGGGGGCTGAGACAGAAGAGGTTCGATTTCGCGTGAAAGCCGTCAAAAATCGATGGAGGATCGTTGAGCCGATGCTTCCTCCTCACGTGGGGCAGAAGCGAATGGTGAATTTCGTGCGCGAAGCCTGGGTGAAGGAAACCGACCCGGCGAAGCGAGACCGTCTCGGATCGTTGCAGGGTAAGTTACGAGAGGCGAAATAATGATGGGAAAGACCTCGGTCGAGCTGCTGATCTTCGATTTGGACGGGACGCTTATCGAGTCCAAATGGGACATTGCCGCGTCGGTGAACTTCACATTGGCCGAACTGGGACTGCCGCAGCGTCCAGTTGAGGAAATCTTCGGATTTGTGGGAGATGGAGTGAAGCAATTATTGCGCTTGTCGGTCGGCGAAAGCAGCCGGGTCACCTTCGACGAGGCCTTGCGGGTGTTCAGAGGCCAGTACCTGGCCCATTGCCTCGATCGCACAACGTTCTATCCCGGCATTGGAGAGATGCTGACGCATTTCGCAGGCAAGCGGAAGGCGGTGGCTACCAATAAGTCGATCGAGTACACCAACGTGATTCTCCAAGGACTGGGGGGAAATCATTTTCAGTACGTCGTCGGCGGTGATCGCGGGTTTGGGTTGAAACCGGAACCGGGCATGCTGTTGCATGTGATGGAGCAATTGCAAGTGCCGAAAGAGCAGACCGTGCTCGTCGGGGACAGCACTAACGACATCAACGGCGGGCATAATGCCGGCATTCGTGTCTGCGCAGTCGGGTATGGTATGGGGAATCGCGCCAAGATGGAAGCCTGTCGCCCAGACTGGTTTATCGAACGGCCTGAACAACTCATGGAGCTATTCATATGACGACTCAAGCGACGTGCGTGAAACGACGTCAGCCACGGAGGACTGCTATGGTCAATCGGAAGTTCTTCATCAACAGAGGGTTTTCAATCCTCGCCACGATTCACGATTCACGATTCACGATGTTTTTCTTCATTCTCGCTGTCGGCCTTAGCCTCGGCCTCGATCTGCCGCTTGCCGCTTCGTCCGGGCTGGCAGATCGTGTGGTAGAACAACAACTGACGAACGGGTTGACGGTGCTCATGGTCGAGCGGCATCAGACGCCGGTGGTTTCCCTCAACATGACTTTCAGGGTCGGGGGAGTCAACGAGCAGGTGGGGCAATCCGGCCTGGCGCATTTCTACGAACATATGGCGTTCAAGGGGACGAGGACGGTCGGGACGAAGAATTACGAGAAGGAGCGCCCAATTCTCGAAGAGTGGTATCGAGTGGGCACTGAGCTGGAGCAGCGGCAACGAGACCTCGCACGAAAGAGTCCTGAGAGACCGGCCAGTTCCGAGGATCGGGCCGCTGTCGAGGAACTACAGAAACGGTTTACGGAACTGCAAGAAAAAGCAGGACAGTTCGTGGCGGGCAATGAGATGGCCTTACTTTATCAACGTCACGGGGGGGTCGGGCTCAATGCCGCGACCGGCAAGGATTTGACCCGCTATATGATCAACCTTCCGGCGAATCGTCTGCCGCTGTGGGCTGCGCTCGAAGCCGATCGAATGGCGCATCCGGTCCTCCGCGAATTCTATAAAGAGCGAGGAGTAGTCATGGAAGAGCGGCGGATGCGGAATGACGACAGCCCCAATGGACTGTTGTATGAAACCTTCACCTCGGCAGCCTTCCGCGCTCATCCATATGGTATTCCGACGATCGGCTGGGAGTCGGACATCCTCTCGCTCACGCCGGCCGACACCGAAGCGTTCTTCAAGGCCCATTACGGTCCCGGCAATGCGACGATCGCAATTGTGGGTGATATTAATCCGAAGGACGTCATGGCCTTGATTGAGCAGACGTTCGGCAAGATACCGGCTTCGCCTCCGCAGACCCAGCCCGTCACTATCGAGCCGCCTCAACGGGGAGAGCGCCGAGTCGAGGTGGAATTCGATGCCGAACCGTCGCTGGTTATCGGGTTTCACAAACCAGCGTTGGGCCATTCCGACGACTATGTTTTCGATGTGATCGATGCGGTGTTGAGCGATGGACTCACCTCTCGGCTCTATACGAGTCTGGTCCGCGAGAAACGGATTGCCGCTTCGGTGAGCTCCGATTCGAATTTTCCAGGGGTCCGTGCTCCAAATCTGTTCGTGCTCAGTGCCACGCCGCTTGCGCCCCATACGACAGCAGAAGTCGAGGCGGCCATCTATGTCGAACTCGAACGGCTCAAGATGGAGCCGGTCTCCGCCAAAGAGCTGGAAAAAGTGCTGAATAACCTGGATGCAGATTTGGTGCGGGCGCTTCGATCCAACAGCGGCCTTGCGTCCCAATTGGCGCTGTATCAGACGGTAGCGGGAGATTGGCGCTACGTATTAAAGGCTCGGGATAAAATTGCGATAGTGACGACGGCAGATATCCAGCGTGTGGCGACAGAGTATTTCGCGAAATCGAACCGAACAGTAGCCACGCTGGTGAAGAAGACCGGCGAGAAAAAAGTTGCGACGGTGTCGCAACGTGAGGTGGCGCGATGATGAACGTAAGGAAGCTCGTAAGGGGTAAGGGGTTAGGAGTAAGGCGTAGCGCAACGGTCGTCGGTTTGTTGATCATCTCGACTCTGCTCCCGGTGCTTAGCGCTTGTGCGGCCGAGATGATGCTGGGCGATCCCAGAAAGATGACGTTTAAGACGGTCGAGTTCACCCCGCCGGATGCGGATCGAGTAGTGCTCAAAAACGGGATGGTCGTCTATCTCTTAGAAGACCATGAATTGCCCTTGGTCAGTATGACGGCGACGATGCGAACAGGGAGCTGGCTCGATCCGGCAGAGAAGATAGGACTGGCTTCATTGACCGGTTCTACCATGCGGTCAGGTGGAGGCGGCGGGCTCTCGGCTGAACGAGTAGATGAGGATCTTGAACAGTTCGCCGGGGCTGTCGGCATCTCAATTGGGCGGCAATCCGGTTCCGCGTCGCTCGATGTGCTCAGCAAGGACTTGAAGCGGGGGCTTCAAATTTTCGCAGGCCTCATTCGGACACCAGCCTTTGAGCCGGATCGGGTTGAATTGGCCAAGCTGCAGGCCATCGAAGGCATTCGCCGAAGGCAAGATAACCCCGGTTCGATCGCCGGACGCGAGTTCGTGAAACTCTTGTACGGAGCCGATCATCCGTCAGCACGGGAGAGCAGCATCGAGTCCATCACCCGCATCACCAGGGACGATCTGGTCGCCTTTCATCAGAAGACCATTCGTCCGAACGGCATGATGCTGGGGGTGACGGGCGACTTCGACAAGTCCGCAATACTGGCCCTGCTGCGCGACGTATTCGGCGATTGGGAAAAGGGCGAAGTGCCGGTGTTGGCGATTGCCGATGTACCGCAGAGCCCGATGGCGAAGCCCGTTGTACGGTTCGTGAACAAGGATACTTCTCAGACGCATCTCCGCATCGGTCATCTGTCGATCAAAGAGCAGGATCCGGACTATGTGGCGTTGGCGATCGCGAACGACATTCTGGGGGGCAGTTCCTTTCGCAGCCGTCTCTTCAACGACGTGCGGACCAAGCGGGGGTTGGCTTACTCGGTCGGCAGCCGCTTGAACTCCGGGGTGCATGATCAGGGCATCTGGCTGATGCGCGCAGAGACGAAGCTGCCGTCGACACAAGAGGTCACCGCCAGGTTTGTCGCGAACATGGAACGGATGCGGACAGAATTGGTGACGGACAGTGAGCTGGCAGAAGCGAAAGAGGCCTATGTGAACTCGTTTGTGTTTTCCTTCGCCAGTTCGTCCGCGATCGTGGGGCGGTTGATGGAATTGGAATACGATGGGCTTCCCAAGGATTTTCTCCAGCAATTACGTGCCCGCGTCGTCGCGTTGACGAAAGAAGAAATATTGGCGGCGGCGAAGAAACATTTCAACCCAGAGCGGTTGACCATCGTCGCCGTCGGGTCCGGCGAGGCTCTGCCGAAGTTGCTGTCGGGGTTCGGGGAAGTAAAAGAAATAAAGTTGGCTCCGGAAGGATGAGGAGAGAGCGGGTCCTGTCGCCGACCAGCCCGACCGTCCTCGCACCCCGCCCGGTGTAGGGACCCCGCTGCGGGCGGTCGGGCACCCTGATCGGCGCCACCCGCTTGAAGAGAGGAATCTCCGGAGCTTTGAGTGGGGAAGTAGAGGGGAAGGGAGGACGGTTGAATCGAGGCTTGTGCTCGTATAGCCCACACTTCAAGAAAGCCATACTATGTTGCTCAGTTGCAGGCATGTAAGCGAGGAGAATTTTCTTCTTGCCTATCTTGACTTGACGGGAACAAAGCGCTTCTACGAAAACAGTGAATTGCCCGAACAAATAAATAGAATTTCGCAAGTTGTTGGTGCGGTACATGCGGAAATTGATAATACCTTTGGCGAAGACAAAACAAATCTATTCGTCCATATGTATGCGGACTCCCTCGTGATCGCCCAGAAGAACTTGATTGAAGGTTGTGCGAGAAAACTAGTTGAGCTGATGCTGAAGGTCCAGTATCAAGTTCTTATGGATAGCCAGCTTAATAAGGTCAAGGCGAAGGATTCTGAAGAGAGTAAATTAATGCCAACTCTAAGCCGAGCCCTGGTAAAAAGAGGTCCTTATTACGGGATGATTTGCAATGAAATGCAGCAATCAATAGACAACATTTTCTCTAACTTCAGTTTGGTTGGCGGTTCGGCGATCATTAAGATGAACAAGACTCTCGAAGGGTTACCTATGGGGACGTACATTGACGAGGCTCTTATCACGGAGGCAGGGATCGTACAGGAAAGACTGGTCGGCATAACTAATGAGAGAGAATCAAAGTTTGTTAAGCCCGGAGATGGTTTTGATTTCTTGCGCAGTACCCTTTCTCCTGTACAGAACGGCCCTGCGGACATTAAGGGTTGGGTAGAGCAATTGATTAAGCTTACCGGCAATGACAAACACTTTAGAAGCAAGATAACTCCATGGGTAGATGTAGTAAGTGGAGCTTGCCAATCAATATGTCGGACACATAGCCACTGTCACCCTACACAGCAACCTCTATCGGGATGTTGAGATGGTTATAAGTGCGACGAGTCTATGAAAGGAGGTTGTCATGGCTACCTATGTGATGCTCCTCAATTGGACGGATCAGGGGATTAAGAATGTGAAGGATTCGCCGAAGCGACTCGACGGGGTGAAGAAGCTCGCAAAGGACTTGGGTGGCGAGGTCAAATCCTTCTACATGACGCTGGGGGCGTACGATCTGGTACTTATCGTCGAAATGCCGAATAACGACAAGCTGGCGAGTTTCGGCCTCAAGTTGGGATCGCTCGGAAATGTGCGGTCTTCGACTCTCAGGGCCTACTCAGAAGATGACTATCGCCGCATCATTAGCGGCCTGAGTTAAGATGGCACAAGCGTGGAACAGGATCGATAGTTGTTGTCGGTCAGCCATCAGCTTTCAGCGAAGATCGAACTCTGAGCTGAGCGCTGCCTGTTCATAGCCAAAGGCTTTTCACATGTCTCTCGAAGACGATTTCTGCGACATAATCAAGAAGGCACGAATAGGCCAGGGACTTTCGGTCGGCGATGTCGCGCGGATGGCCGGATTGCCTGGTGGGAACATCACAGCATTCGAGCGCGGCGTTTGTCCGCCGGATCGTACTGAGGTTCAGGTTCTGGCTAAGGCCCTAGGACTTCGTCCTGGTCCGTTGGAACAGATCGCGATTGAAAAGTGGGAACCGTCCGCGCAACCGCCGACGGCCTGGGTTGAACGGATACAGGGGTCGATCAATGGCTATGGAGTGCAGGGCTATGTAGTTCATGACGGTGGGGAGGCGCTGCTCATTGACACGGCGTACAATGCGCCGGCGATGATCGAGTTCTTGTCCGAACACCACCTGCGCCTGATGGGGATATGTCTGACGCACGGTCATGCGGACCATGCAGACGGAATCGATCAGATTCTGAATTTTTGTCAGGCGCCGGTGTATCTCGGAACGGAGGATGTCGGTCTCCTCAGCTGGCGACCTCCTGCGGCACAGATGAAGGCGCCAGAACAGGGTCAGACGATTGCGGTCGGGCGCTTGCGCGTACAGTGTCTGACGACGCCGGGTCATACCCCTGGCGGGATCTGCTATCGAATGTATGCCGGGTCTGAGCGCCTCTGTTTCGTCGGCGATACGTTGTTTGCGGGATCCATTGGCCGCTCGAATCCCAGTACCCTGTATCAGACCCATCTGGGATCGGTCCGGGCCAGAGTACTTGAGTTGTCGCCTGAGCATCGGTTGTTGCCTGGTCATGGACCGGCCACGACGGTTCGCGAAGAACTCGACCATAATCCTTTCGTGTCTATTCATTGAAGTAGGCCCATGAGTCTTGACCAGCGGAGCGATGAACAGCCGATCCGCAGCGGAGAGCTGCCGGTTGTAGCGGGGCCATCCGAAGATCACAGCAATCTCTCCCCGGACGACGAATTCGAGGAGACCCCCTTCTCGAAATGGTTCCTGCCAGTCAGCCTCTTTGTGGCGACGATCTTTACCACATTGTGGGCCGGAGCTTATCAGGTCTACAACGGACCGATCCGTGGACCGGTGAATCTCCTACTTGAACAGCCTGAGGTGCTCTGGCGCGGGATTCCCTTCGCCGCCACGTTGCTGACCATTCTGGTAACCCATGAGTTCGGCCACTATGTGCTCTCCCGCATCCATGGCGTACCAGCGTCGTTGCCGTTGTTTATCCCGGGCCCTCCATATTTCGTCGGCACATTCGGGGCGATCATTCGTTTACGTGGGCCGATCATGAATCGGCGCGCGCTGTTCGACATCGGCGTAGCCGGTCCGCTCGCCGGTTTCATTGCCGCGGTGTTGGCACTGGTCATCGGCCTGAACCTGTCAACGGTCGTCGATCGGACGGCGACCCATGGATTGCAGTTGGGCGAACCGTTGCTCTTGCAATTCATTGCCTGGCTGGTCGTCGGATCCATCCCTCCTCAGGCTGACATTGTATTGCACCCTATGGGATTCGCCGCCTGGTTCGGCCTGTTTGTGACGTCGTTGAATCTGATTCCCATCGGCCAACTCGATGGCGGACATGTGGCGTACGCCCTGTGGGGCAAATATCAACGCACGATGGCCTTTGTTATGATCCCGATCCTCATCGTGCTGGGATATGTGGGTTGGCCAGGCTGGTGGCTCTGGGCCTTCATGGCAGGACTATGGGGTTTCGGACATCCGCCGGTGCGCGATATTCACGTCCCCTTGGGCCGAAAGCGAATTATTGTTGGATGGATTGCATTGGCCGTGTTTGTGCTGACCTTTGCGCCTGTTCCTTTCTCCTTCCACTAGACGTTGCACGCGAGACAGGCGGGACGGGCGAGAAAGGCGAGACACTCTGGACCGTAGTTTGCGCGTCGAGCCTTTCTCGCCAGTCTCGCGTTTCACGCGCTGAAATAATCCGAAGATTTTCTTGTCCGATCGCACACTCAGCCCTACAGTGTGTTAATGGAGTCCACTGCAAGCTCGACGGTGTCGTGTCCTAAGTGTCAGGCTGACCAGCCTGACGGAGCGACGGAGTGCGTGAAATGCGGGATCATCTTTGCAAAGTATCGGCCGCTAGTTTCGCCACAGCGGCAGCAGGTATCACAAAATAGCTCGCGCTGGGTGTCTCTTGCCAAGGAGTGGCTCGTTGATTCAGATACGTCGACTGACTCGTTGACGTTCGCCGGCCGGGTCGCAGTCTTTCTGTTACTGCTCTGGTGGGGCCGAGCGCTCATTTTCACGCCGCTCGAAACCAACTACACAGGAGAATCGTTTCTCCATCTGATCAATCTGCCGTTCCACGAAGCAGGCCATCTCCTATTTATTCCGTTTGGCCGCTTCATGACGATTCTGGGCGGATCTATCGGTCAGATCCTCATGCCGCTCGTCTGCCTGGCCACCTTTCTCATCAAGACGCGCGATCCCTTCGGCGCATCAGTGGCCCTCTGGTGGACGGCAGAAAGCTGCATGGATATCGCCCCCTATATCAACGATGCGCGGGCGATGGATCTCATGCTGCTTGGCGGGGTCACCGGGAAGGAAACGGACGGGCATGACTGGAACAATCTCCTGACCATGTTGGATTGGCTGGAGTACGACCATCGCTTGGCTCACCTCACTTACAACCTCGGCATTCTCCTCATGCTGGCCTCGTTCGCATGGGGCGGGCTGCTGCTCCTAAAGCACTACCGCCGGCTCTAGGGGACTGCGGAAATACTATTCTGGCAGATGTGCTGACCATCGAATTTCTAGCCCACCGACATAGTATTCCCGCGGCCTCCAAGTCCAAAGAGACACGAAGAGAAACAAGCCCCGCACCTCCACGACGCTTTCCCGCGTGTAGCTAATCATCCTGCACAGCCTTGCTTCCCAGGCGCGCAGTTCCCGCGTTCTTCCATGAGTTTCTTTCGTTAATTTTTATATCGTTTTAACACTCTCTCGGTCCGGTTTAACACCGTTCTGACACAGAGCTTGATAAGGTTCTTGACACGACAGGGGAGGCGTCACGAGGAGCGACGGCGATGATTACGAATATTTACCCTACCCAAAGCCAGTCGTCTCATGTTCGTGTTGGCCAGCGCCATCATATGGGTGGCGAACAGTACAGGCGAGAAATGCGTGCGGCGTTGCATGAGCTACAGCAGAGGCTGGGACAAAGTCACAGCGGTCCCAGCGGCGCGCGGGTCGTCGTCACAGCCGGTCCGGCACCGTCGACAAAGTGTCGAATGAGAGGAGCATTTCCGAGTCTCCGCGGTATTTACACCCTTTTTACTTCTTGCGGCCTATTATGAATGCGGACAAGTAGAGAAAGACATATGGACAACATTTCCTTTGCCGTTGATTGAGGGGGTATGCACATGGATCTCGTCTATCTGGCTATCGTAGCGATATTTTTTCTGCTGTCAGGCTGGCTCATTTCGGCGTTGGAGCGACTGTAAGGGGGGTATAGCCATGAATGTGATGTATGTGCTCGGCGGAATTCTGTCATTGGGATTATTGGTCTATCTCATGGTCGCGTTACTGAAACCGGAGTGGTTCTGATGACAAGTAATGGATTGATTCAAGTCGGACTCTACTTTGTCGTGCTGCTCGCGCTGGCCAAGCCGCTGGGGTGGTATATGGCACGGGTGTACGAAGGCCAACCCTGTGGGCTTGACCGGGTGATGGGCCCTCTTGAGCGACTAGTGTATCGCTGCTGCGGAGTGCGTCAAACCGAGGAGATGGACTGGAAAACGTACGGGATCGCCATGCTGTTATTCAACGCGATGGGGCTGGTCGCGGTGTATGCGTTGCAGCGACTCCAAGGATTCCTGCCGCTGAATCCAGCGGGGTTGGGAGCCGTCACGACCGATCTTGCCTTCAACACCGCTGCGAGCTTCGCGACCAATACCAACTGGCAGGCCTACGGAGGCGAAACGACGCTGAGCTATCTGACTCAGATGCTTGGACTCAACGTGCAAAACTTTGTGTCCGCCGCAACCGGGATGGCAATCCTGGTCGCGTTGATCAGGGGTTTGGCCCGACGCAGCGCCACGACCATCGGCAACTTTTGGACGGATCTCATCCGCAGCACGCTGTACATTCTTCTTCCGCTGGCCCTGCTCTTGTCCCTGCTGTTGGTGTCACAAGGCGTCGTTCAGACGTTCGCGTCATACCAGACCGCCACATTGCTCCAGCCGGCCAGTTATGCCAAGCCCGTGACGGATGTGAACGGCCAGCCAGTGCTGGATGAACAGGGCCAGCCGAAAACAGAGCCCGCGACGGCAACCGAACAGGTACTTGCAGTCGGACCGGCAGCCTCACAGATTGCGATCAAGCAGCTCGGGACCAACGGCGGTGGATTCTTCAACGTCAATTCCGCGCATCCGTTCGAAAATGCCACCCCCTGGTCGAATTTCCTCGAGGTTCTCGCAATCCTGCTCATCCCGGCGGCACTCTGTTACACGTTTGGGATGATGGTCGGAGATACGCGCCAGGGTTGGGCGCTCCTTGCCGCGATGACGATTCTCCTCCTCTGTTTTATTCCGCTTGGGCTATGGGCAGAGCAAAACGGGAATCCGGCTTTCACCGCTCTGGGGATCGATCAGACTTCCAGTGTAGGACAATCCGGTGGGAACATGGAAGGGAAAGAGACGCGATTCGGTATCGCCAACTCCGTCCTGTGGTCTGCTGCAACGACCGCCGCTTCAAACGGCTCGGTCAATTCGATGCACGATTCGTATACTCCTTTAGGCGGGCTCGTGCCGCTCTTCCTGATGCAGTTCGGAGAAGTGGTGTTCGGCGGGGTCGGCTCGGGTCTCTACGGGATGATCGCCTTCGCCATCATCGCTGTGTTCGTCGCGGGACTGATGGTCGGGAGAACACCGGAATATCTTGGGAAGAAAATTGAACCCTATGAAATGAAGATGGCCTCCCTGTTGATTCTCATCATGCCGATGGTGGTCCTCGGTTTCACGGCAGTAGCGTCGGTGACGGGCGTCGGCACCAGCTCGATTTTCAACCCAGGCCCCCATGGGTTCAGTGAGATGCTCTATGCCTTTAGTTCGATGGGGAATAATAACGGCAGTGCGTTCGGCGGGCTGAGTGTCAACACACCCTTCTACAATGTAACCGGGGGAGTGGCGATGCTGATCTCCCGCTTCTGGTTGGCGATTGCCACGTTGGCATTGGCCGGAGCGCTGGCGAGGAAAAAACTCGTGCCGGCTGGGCCCGGGACCCTGCCGACGCATACGCCGCTATTTATCGTGCTGCTGCTCGGCGTCGTCGTGCTCGTCGGCGCGCTCACCTTCGTGCCCGCCCTGGCCCTGGGACCAATTGTCGAACACATTCTGATGATGAGCCGATGACGGCGCCGGCGTGGAGGACTTCGAGATGACAACGCAAGACAAGAGACGGCAATTATTCGATCCTCGGATTGTGCGACGGGCGCTGCTGGAATCCTTCCGGAAGCTTGATCCGCGCCACCAAATTCGCAATCCGGTCATGTTCGTGGTCGCGGTCGGGAGTGTGCTGACCACAATCCTATTATGTCAGGCGCTGTTCGGACAAGGCGAAGCGCCTGTCTGGTTTATCCTCGCCGTCTCTCTCTGGCTCTGGTTCACCGTGCTATTCGCGAACTTTGCCGAAGCGATGGCAGAAGGGCGCGGAAAGGCACAGGCGGAATCACTGCGCAGTTCCCGGCGTGAAATGAACGCGAAAAAACTGGGCCAGCCGGAGTCCGGCGACCAGTATCTCAGTGCTCCCTCCTCCATCGTCCCGGCGAGCGTTTTGAGGCAGGGAGACGTCGTCTTGGTGGAGGCCGGCGATTTTATCCCCTGCGACGGGGAGGTCATCCAGGGCATCGCCTCGGTGAACGAAAGTGCCATCACCGGCGAAAGCGCTCCCGTTATTCGAGAGAGCGGCGATCGCAGTGCCGTAACAGGCGGAACACGTGTCCTGTCGGATTGGTTGGTCATACGGGTCACGGCCAACCCCGGCGAGACATTTCTGGACCGGATGATTGCAATGGTCGAGGGGGCCAAGCGCCAAAAGACACCGAATGAGATCGCCCTCAACATTCTGCTGGCGGCACTCACGGTCATTTTTCTCTTGGCAACGGCCACGTTGCTCCCCTTTTCCCTCTACAGTGTGCAGTCGGCAGGCCAGGGGGCTCCTGTCACGGTGACGGTCTTAGTCGCGCTGTTGGTCTGTCTGATCCCGACCACGATAGGAGGATTGCTCTCTGCCATCGGCATTGCCGGTATGGATCGAATGGTACAAGCCAATGTCATCGCCATGTCGGGGAAGGCGGTCGAAGCAGCGGGCGACGTGGATGTGTTGCTGCTCGACAAGACGGGCACCATCACGCTGGGCAATCGTCAGGCGACTGCGTTCTTCCCGGCTGAGGGGGTGAGCGATCAGGCGCTGGCCGATGCGGCCCAGCTTTCGTCGTTGGCGGACGAGACGCCGGAGGGGCGTAGCATCGTGGTCCTGGCCAAGGAAAAGTATGGACTGGGGGCGCGCGACATTCACGAGTTAGGCGCGACATTCATGCCGTTTACGGCTCAAACCAGCATGAGCGGCGTCAATTTGAACGGGCGGGAAATACGCAAGGGGTCTGATGGCGCGATTGAAGCCTATGTGACGGGACGGGGCGGGCAGTTTTCTCAAGCGGTCCGCTTACAGGTGGAGACCATTGCGAAGCAGGGCGGGACACCGCTGGTCGTGGCGGAGGGGCCCCATGTGCTGGGCGTGATCCACCTGAAAGATATCGTCAAAGGCGGCATCAAAGAGCGGTTTGCTGAATTGCGGCGCATGGGCATCAAGACGGTGATGATCACAGGCGACAATCCACAGACTGCGGCAGCCGTGGCGGCTGAAGCCGGTGTGGACGACTTCCTGGCGCAGGCCACGCCGGAAGCCAAGCTCAAGCTGATTCGAGAAATGCAGGCCGGTGGCCGGCTCGTTGCAATGACGGGGGATGGCACGAACGACGCGCCGGCGCTCGCCCAGGCTGACGTCGCGGTGGCCATGAACACCGGCACGCAAGCCGCGAAGGAGGCCGGCAATCTGGTCGATCTGGATTCCAACCCGACCAAGCTTATTGAGATCGTGGAAATCGGCAAGCAACTCTTGATGACCCGCGGAGCCTTGACCACCTTCAGCATCGCCAATGATGTCGCGAAGTATTTCGCGATCATTCCCGCGGCTTTCGCCTCGACCTATCCTGCGCTCAGCGTGCTTAATATTATGGGACTGGCGACGCCGGCCAGTGCCGTGTTGTCGGCCGTGATCTTCAACGCGCTGGTCATTATCGCGCTTATTCCGCTCGCCTTGAGAGGAATCAAATATCAACCGATCGGCGCCGCGCGGCTGCTAAGCCGGCACCTCTTGGTCTACGGGTTGGGAGGAATCATTGTTCCATTCGTGGGAATCAAGCTCATCGATCTGTTGCTTGTCGCCCTGCGCTTAGTCTGAGGAGGTATTCATGCGGACCCAACTTCGCCCGGCTTTGGTAGCACTTGCCGCCCTGACCCTTATTACCGGGCTCCTGTACCCGCTCGTTGTCACCGGTGTCGCTCAGGTACTGTTTCCACGGCAAGCCAACGGGAGTCTGATCCTTCTCGACGGCAAGCCGGTCGGATCATCGTTGATCGGCCAGCCGTTCGACGCGCCGAAGTATTTCTGGGGCCGTCCTTCCGCCACGTCACCCTTCCCCTACAACGCCGCCGCCTCGTCCGGGTCCAATCTGGGCCCGACCAATGACGCGTTGCTGAAAGCCGTGCAAGCTCGCATCGATGCGCTCAAGACTGCCGACCCGGACAATCCTCTTCCCCTTCCGGTGGATTTGGTCACCGCTTCAGCGAGTGGTCTCGACCCGCATATCAGTCCCGCGTCTGCGGCATACCAAGTGAGACGAGTCGCGCGTGCCCGGGGGATGGAAGAAGCCGTGGTTCACCAACTTGTCTCTCAGCATACAGAAGGACGTCAGCTTGGGATCCTTGGAGAACCCCGGGTGAACGTGCTGGCGCTGAATCTTGCACTGGATACAGTGAAGTAAACGGCTGTCCCACCCATCAACTCAGAGGGGAGTCACGCAATGGAATGGATCGTAGCTGTCGCCTCCTTCCTGCTCGTCATTTTGTTCCCATCCCTTCTGTTGTGGCTCATGGCAAAGGGGAAAGCCCGGGTAGAGCGGAAGGGATCACGGAGGGGAATATACACCTAAGAAATGCTCTTGGAGAAACTCCTTGCTCCAAATCATGAGGAAATACGGACATTGATTTCATGGGCCAGCGACTAGGAGGGCTTTATATGCACCTATATGCCGGAACGATTGCCTCTCTCTTGGTACTCATTTTGATTCAGGGGGGCACCGGCAACGCCGATACCCTTCCGTCCCTCCAGAACGAAAAGACAGACGTAATCACCCAAGAAGAAGCCCTCATCGTCACAACACTCAACAATGTTGCAAATGCTGAGTCACAAATTTCAAAAACGAAAGACGCCGCATCCATTTTCCGTTTCTACGCGCAAGATTATGCAGGAATCAAAGACGGAAAATCAGAAACGGTCAAGGACCAAAACAAATACCTTGCAGAGGTGTTGGAGCAGATTAACTCTGACGAACCCATCGGTATTTCATCCAAGGTCATGAACATCAATCCGAGCGTCGCAGGAATATTCGGATAGGCAACCTATGAGTATGAATACAAAGTCGGGAGGAGTGGAGTACTCCAACGAGTTTCACAAGGTCAATGCACTGCCATTTTCAGAAAGCAAGCAGATGCATGGCTGATACGACACGAGCATTGTTCGACGGCGAATTCGACACCATTCTTTTTCAATCTGAGATGAGTCGGGACTTGCCTCAAGAGGGTTGTCGTAAGACCAGCGTTGTTCCGGGTCAATGTACTGGCATTGAAACTTGTACTGGACCGTGTGAAGGTCGTCGTCGGGTGGATCAAAATCCACGATCGTGCGGAAACGGAAGCCTTGCTGGAAGGGCTGACGATTTTGCTCGCCACGCGTGATCAAGCACCGCGGAATGACATTGCGGGAATTCGATCTTGACGCGGCACTCGCCCGTCGTCCCGGCTTGGGCTTTGTGGGCCTAGTAGTATCCGGTCAGGATTCGAGGAACGTTGCGCTTGAGTTCACGGCAGAGGGGTTCCGGGAATACGGTTCAGAACACGAGCGATGGCCTTAAGAGGCTGCCCCTGGCTGTTGACTACGGTTGAACGAGGAGCGACTTCTCTCTGTAAGCTCCCTGAATAGGAGACAGTTCATGTCATATGGAGAACTTTCTGGCACAATAGCCAGCCAGCAACCGGCGACGTTTCTTGTCCAGCTTGTTACTGCCAGAACTCTTTCTTTGTCGCTATTTCCTTGAGGGGGGAAGGTACCGCTCCATTCGTCACGGTTTCCCCAGCCTCGAAGGCAAAGAAATTATTCAGCCCGCCTGTTTTCCAAATGCTGAATATCCACAACGCAGAAAAAATAGTCCATACTCCACCAATGCCGAAGAGAATTGCGAGTGATGGGTCCATGGCGCACCTCCCTATTGTATGTGGCTTTATCGATCTGTCACTCACAATATAAGACGGAATATGTGAAAATGGGCTCAAGAGAGGTGGTCTCTGCATCAAGACGGCGTTAAAATCCACCATGATCCATCTGAACTGTAAAGACGGAAGGTCATTTCTCTTATAAAGGCAGCATGAGTAACCAAAGGCCTGATCCGGAAGCATTACTCAAACGCGTGCAGGCTGAAGAGGCCAGGCAGGCGCGTGGCAAGCTCAAGGTCTTTTTCGGCGCCACAGCGGGTGTAGGGAAGACCTATGCCATGCTCGGAGCTGCACACGAGCAGCAAAATGACGGTGTGGACGTCGTCGTCGGGTGGGTCGAAACGCACGGCCGTGCGGAAACGGAAGCGCTGTTGGAAGGGCTGACGATTCTTCCGCCACGCGTGGTCGAGCACCGCGGGACGACATTGCGGGAATTTGATCTTGACGCAGCGCTCGCCCGTCGTCCTCAGCTCATTCTCATGGACGAACTGGCCCATACCAATGCCCAGGGCTCTCGGCACCCGAAGCGATGGCAAGATGTCATGGAACTCTTGAAGGCCGGCATCAACGTCTATACGACCGTCAACGTGCAGCACATGGAATGCCTGAACGACGTGGTGGCTCAGATCACAAATGTTCGGGTGAGTGAAACGGTGCCGGACTCAGTGCTTGAACAGGCCGATGATGTCGAGCTGATCGACCTTCCCCCCGATGATCTCCTTCAACGCCTCAAAGACGGCAAGGTCTACATGCCGGAGCAAGCGCAACAGGCGCTCCAGAATTTCTTCCGCAAGGGGAATCTGATTGCCTTGCGGGAATTGGCTTTGCGTCGGACGGCGGAGCGGGTCGACCAGCAGATGGAGGTGTACCGCCGTGACCATGCCGTGGTTCGTACGTGGCCTACCGCCGAAACCATCATGGTCTGTGTGAACATGAAGCCCAGGGGGCCCCGGTTGGTGAGGGCTGCCAGAACCATGGCGACGGGTCTCCATGCGAAATGGATTGCCGTGTACGTGCAGACTCCCAGGCATCTGCGCATGCCTCAAGCCGATCGCGATCGGGCAAATCAGACGCTTCGGCTCGCGGAGATGCTTGGCGCTGAGACGGCGGTGCTGAGCGGAGCCAATGTCGTGCAGGAACTACTGACCTATGCCAGGATGAGAAATGTGTCCAAGATCATCGTGGGGAAGCCGGTCCGTGCCCGATGGAAGGAGGTGGTGTTCGGTTCAGTCGTGGCTGATCTCGTGCAACAGAGTGGGGAGACGGACATTTATGTGATCACTGGCGAGGCCGGTGAAAGCCGCCCGTTGGTGAGTCAGGCTGTGAAACGGGGCAGCGAGTGGTCATCCTACGGGTTTGGCGTGGTGGGCGTCGCGCTCTCGACCGCCCTTGCATGGCTGATGTTTCCGTATTTCAGCACGACCAATCTCATTTTGGTGTACTTGATGGGAGTGGTGTTCGTGGCGATCCGTTATGGACGAGGGCCGTCGGTCCTCACGTCAGTCCTGAGTGTTGCGGCGTTCGACTTTTTCTTTGTCCCTCCGTACCTCACCTTTGTCGTGTCGGACATTCAGTATCTCCTGACGTTTGCCGTTATGTTGGTCGTTGCGCTGACGATCAGCGGACTGGCCGTCCGTACCAAGCAACAGGCGGACCTGGCTCGTCATCAGGAACGGCGTACAGCGGTCCTCTATGCCTTGAGCCGCGAGCTGGCCACTCACCGTGGGCTGGCCACCCTCACACAACTGGCTGTGAAACACGTTCGAGAGGTGTTCGATAGCCAGGCGGCCGTTTTTGTGGCGGATCTCAACAAGCGTTTGATCCTTCAACGGGACGAGCAACTGTTCTTCGAATTCGATCCAAAAGAGTCGGGAGTGGCGCAATGGGTTTTCGAGCATGGCGAGCGGGCGGGCCTGGGAAGCGACACCTTGCCCGGCGCCAGTGCGTTGTATCTGCCATTGGTTGGATCAAAGGGTCCTATCGGCGTGTTGGCGGTCCGTCCAACCCTCGCGACGCGTTTCCTGGATCAGGAGCAACTGCATCTTCTTGAAGTCCTGACTAACCAGATAGCCCTTGCCTTGGAACGTGCCCGTTTGGCCGACGAAGCGCAGCAGGCGCACGTCTCGGTGGAGACAGAACGGATGCGCAATGCCATTCTTAGTTCTGTTTCGCACGACCTCCGGACGCCCCTGGCGACGATTACCGGAGCCGCCAGCGGTCTCCTTGAAGAGAAAGACCAGGTTGGCCCTGCGGCGCGTCATGAGTTGGCGAAGTCTATCTATAATGAGGCGCATCGGCTGGATCGGCTGGTTCGAAATTTATTGGACATGACAAGGTTAGAATCAGGCGCAGTCCAATTGCAAAAAGAATGGCACCCGGTCGAAGAAATTGTAGGAGCAGCATTGACGCGTCTGGAGGGTCGGCTGAGTGGGCATCAAGTAGGCACCAATTTCCCTCCAGACCTTCCGCTTGTGCTCGTGGATGGTGTATTGATGGAACAAGTTTTGATCAACCTGCTTGAGAATGCCCTGAAATTTGCCCCTTCTTCCACGGCCATCGAGCTGACTGCATCGGCCTCCGATCACGAACTGGTTTTTGAGGTCGCTGATCGCGGGCCTGGGATTCCACCCGGGGATGAACAGCGCATCTTCGAGAAGTTCTATCGGGCCGGTCCGGCCCGTGAGGGGGGTGTGGGGCTTGGCCTTACGATTTGCCGAGGCATCATCGAAGCTCATGGGGGACGCATCTGGTTTGAAAAACGCCCCGGTGGTGGTGCGGTGTTCCGGTTCACTCTTCCGATCGAGCAGGCTCAGCCGACGATCGAGCCTGAAAGGGCCGAACGCCATCCGGTCGTGTGAAGGGATGGAAGGATCCTAAACTGTCTTGGCCATTCATGAAGTGACCGTCCTCCTCATCGAAGATGAACCGGAGATCAGGCGATTTCTTCGGACCTCCTTACCTGCCCATGGCTACCGCCTCTATGAGGCGACCACTGGGGCAGACGGGCTTGCGCAGGCGAAGGCGAGAAATCCTGACATTATCTTGCTCGATCTGGGTCTTCCCGATGTGGATGGGACCGAGGTTATTCGGCAAGTCCGCGAGTGGTCCACCATCCCGATTCTCGTGCTGTCGGCGCGCGAGCAAGAACAGGCGAAGGTTGCCGCGCTCGACTTGGGCGCCGACGATTATGTCACCAAGCCGTTTGGAGTCAACGAATTGCTCGCGCGGATGCGTGCCGCGCTTCGCCATATCGCCGGACCGCCGGGAGAACCGGCTGAGCCGGTGTTTACTGTCGGTGATCTGAAAGTGGACCTCGGACGGCGACAGGTGTTTGTGTTGACGAAAGAAATTCACCTCACGCCGATCGAATACAAGCTGCTCACGACGCTGATCCGATATGCTGGCAGGGTGATGACTCACCGTCAGCTACTGAAAGAGGTATGGGGTCCGCTGCACGTGGAGGAAGGGCATTACCTGCGAGTGTACATGCGCCAGTTGAGAAACAAACTGGAGGAAAACCCGGCCCATCCACGCTATCTGGTGACGGAGCTGGGAGTTGGATATCGGCTCCGGACGGAATGACCCGTCGCCGTTATCTTTTATGATTTCTTATATCGACGCGGTCAGTTGGACTTTGGAGAGGTCTTCAAGCGCCAGTATCAGCGCATGGGTTCCACTCCGCCCATGCCCGAGAGTTTGGACGGTCTGGTAGAGTTGGTTCACCAATGTGAGACCGGGCAGCACGAGTCCCATACGTTTCGACTCCTCCAGCGCGAGGCCCATGTCTTTGATGAAGTGCTCAACAAAAAATCCTGGATCGAAGTTGCGCTGTAGAATTCTCGGCGCCAGATTGTCCAAGGTCCAACAGGCTGCTGCGCCGCCGCGGATCGATTCGAGCATGCGGTTTAGATCGAGGCCTGCCTTGTAGCCATAGAGTAAACTCTCGCAGACACCGACCATCGTGCCGGCGATCACAATCTGGTTGCAGAGTTTTGCCTGTTGCCCGGTGCCGGGGCCTCCCTGATGTACGATCTTTTTTCCCAATAGTTCGAAGAGCGGCATTACGGCTTGCACAGATGTCGTGTTGCCACCGATCATGATAGAGAGAGATGCATTCCTGGCACCGACGTCGCCGCCGGAGACAGGCGCATCGATGGCCGCTAGACCTTTTGCTGAGGCAGCCGCTGCAATGTCACGGCTCAATGAAGGTTGCGTCGTCGTCATGTCGATGAGGATGGTCCCGGCCCCTGCGTCGGATAAGATGCCATCGGTACCAAAATAGACCTGCCGGACGTCCTGCGGAAAGCCGACCATCGTGAAGAGGACATCGGATTCAGCTGCCACCGCGCGCGGACTCTCAGCCCATTGCGCGCCGCGATCGAGTAATGGTTGCGCCTTCGACCTAGTGCGGCTATACACGGTCACGCGATAGCCGGTCGTGAGCAGATGGCCACACATCGATGAACCCATCACGCCGGTTCCGATCCAGCCAATCCTTGTTACCGTTGGTTTGACAGGTTGAACGATCATCGCTTGCGAGCTCGTCTATTCGGTGAGCGGGGTGATTCGATCTGCCACTGCCTGAATGACGCCTTCTTTCTCTCTCGCCACCTTCACCCCCTGAAAACTCAAATAGTAGCCCCCGTGACTTGGCGACTGGATCGTGGCAGTGAGTTCAATCCGTTGCCCATCTTCGATATCGGGGTCTTTGACGGTCGGAATCCCGCAGAGTCCGTATACGGCGACGTTGATCGAGGATGTTTCGTCTTCCAGGTAGAACAAATAGGCGCCGTAGCACATCGTGCCGGCCTGGAGCTTATAGGGATCGAGCGGCGTCACATTGCGAACAGTGCCCCGCAATGTGACCTGTTTCAAATGAAACGACTTTGGATCGTCAACGATCTCACGAATGGTGATGGGTTCCGCGCCTAAGGCACAGGAAGAGCCGACTATCGACCACCCAAGCCAGAGGACGGCAAGGAGGCTTACCAACGTTCGTGCACGAGAGGCATTGCTCTGTATCACGCTTCTATTTTACAGAAGGTCGTGGCAGAAGTCCCTTCCGCCTCCTCGACGAACTCGTTATAATCCGCCGACCTCTCCTGGAGAATCATCCATGATCGATCACACACGCCTTGAACGCTATATCACAGACAGCCGCCTCCGGTTTGAAGATCTGCTGGGCCAGATGGTGGAGATCCCTTCGATCAGCATGGATCCCGCCAAGGCTCCCGACATCCTACACATGGCGGACTTTGCACGGCAGGTTCTCACCGATCTGGGGGCTGAGGCCCAGATTGTGGAGACTGGCGGCTATCCGATCCTGTCCGGCGGCTGGACGACCGGAGTCCATCATCCGACGGTCACCATCTATAACCATATGGATGTGCAACCGGCACAGGAGCCGGAATGGACGCAGGCGCCCTTTGCGTTCAAGAACGAGGACGGGTTGTACCACGGCCGTGGTGCGACGGATGACAAGGGGCCGGCGCTCTCGGCTCTGTTCGGCGCAAGGTACGCGATCGAGCAAGGAGTCCCGATCAACGTCCGATTTCTCTGGGAACTGGAAGAAGAAATCGGCAGTCCGCATTTTGCCGCTGGGCTGAAGAACCGAGCGGCGATTCCACGACCGGACTCAGTCGTAGTATCGGATACCATCTGGCTCGCGAAAGGAAAGCCCGCCATGCCCTATGGTCTGCGCGGGCTGCTGGGAGCGCGACTCACACTTCGCACTGGAACGAAAGACGCCCATTCCGGCGTGACCGGAGGCGCCGCACGCAATCCGCTCGCGGAACTGATGGAAGTGGCGCAAGCCTGCGTCGATGCTAAGACCGGCAAGGTGAAGATCCCCGGGTTCTACCAGGATGTGGTCGAACCGACTAAAGCGGAGATAATGAGTTTCCTTGCATCAGGCTTCCAGGTCAAGAGTTTCAAGCAGGCCTATGGATTTCAGACGCTCCGGACGAACGATCCCGCTGAGATCATGTGCCGGATTTGGGCTGCGCCGACGTTTGAAGTGCACGGGTTAACCGGCGGCTATCACGGCCCAGGGGTGAAAACCATCGTGCCGGGCCATGGCGAACTGAAAGTGAGTATGCGATTGGTGCCGAATCAAACTCCAGAAAAAGCCTTTGCGTTATTCAAGAAACATGTCGCCAAACTGAATCCGAATGTGAAGGTGGAACGGGAAGGGATGCTGCATCCTTTCAAGGGCAGCTTCGACGGGCCTTATGTCGATTGTGTGAAGCGGGCGGTGAAGGCAGGGTTTGGGAAAGAACCGGCCTTCGTCCGTGAAGGCGGATCAATCGGGGCAGTGGTCACCATGCAGAAGACCTGGAAGGTGCCAATCCTGTTTATGGGTCTCAGCCTTCCTGAACATGGATACCATGCGCCGAACGAGTACTTCGACTGGGGCCAAGCCTCCGGCGGCATGAAAGCCTTCGCACATTATTTTGCGGAGGTGGCGAAGATGGGGAAGGGATAGGGCAGCCTGGTCGTCCCCCTGCTCGCGGAACAGAGGAGGGGATGGAGCCTGATGATCTTCTGTGCTCGCGCAACGCGCGGTCGCGGACTCCCCTCGTTGGACGCGCGCAGTGGAAGATCAATCAGCCCCCATCCCTGAGAGATAACGAGCGAGCTTGGAGGGGGCATTTATTTCGTTCGAGGCGTGCAATCGAGGATCAACCAGGCTGCCCTCCAAGAACGGAGTAAACGTCGTCGAAAGCGATGTTTTCGGACATTCGGACAGCCCGCCATTGATTAATCGACCGCCTCTACTTGAAACGCGTAGTTCTCTCGCTTCCCAATAATTCGCAACGCGGAGGCCCTAGCCCTCCGAAATACCAGTAATTCTCAGAGAAGAGAGTTGACGCTGTAGTATGGAATCAGTAGCTTTCACCCATGGCGAACTCAGATATTGACGAAATTGGTCCTTGGTCTGAAGTAAAGCTCGACATCGTACGAGAGTATGCACAGGCCTACTCCCAAATTCTCTCAGCTCAGAATAAGCCACGGCTTCATCATGTATATATTGATGCTTTTGCAGGAGCTGGAGTTCATAAATCCCGCTCAACAAAAGAGTTTATCCCTGGTTCACCACTCAATGCTCTGAATGTGAGCCCACCATTTTCAGAGTATCACTTCATTGACATAAACCAAGCACGCGTTGGAGCACTTCAACAAGTTGCCCAGCAACGTGCAAATGTATTCGTGCATGAAGGTGATTGTAACCAAGTGCTTCTTAAGGAAGTCTTTCCGAAAGTGTTATACGAAGACTTTCGTCGCGGGCTGTGTTTGCTTGACCCATATGGGCTGCATCTTGATTGGCAAGTAATCTATACTGCTGGCCAGATGAAGTCGGTCGAGATATTCCTTAATTTTCCGATCATGGATATTGGGCTGCTGCCGG
>Ga0326726_10001117_pt1 | contig 24818 bp, 21 predicted proteins | sample MHFenrmetagenome_2_FD_207603 | JGI IMG/M metagenome (GOLD analysis project Ga0326726, IMG submission 207603) | Lab enriched peat soil microbial communities from Michigan Hollow, Ithaca, NY, United States - MHF15MN | ecosystem: Environmental > Terrestrial > Soil > Wetlands > Peat | place: USA... | reverse complement strand
CACCCACCTGGCGACGTCTTCGTTCTTCGGATTGTCGATGCCCCAGAAGCCGAAGAGACCCCAGTTCTTCGTGATGTCGAACCCGAGCTGCCCCCAGCCGCCCGTGCTCCGGATCTTGCCGAACTGAGTGATCGCCCCGAACTGCTGACCGATCCCCTGTCCGTCATAGCCGTTTCCCTGGATGAGCACGGGTCCGATCTGGAACTTCGCGCCGATCTCGACCGCGGAGCCGATCAGCTTGTCGCTGTCGCCCGGGCCGCAGGGGCTCGTGGTCGCCGGGGGGATCGGATTGCATCCCGAGAAGCCCGCTCCGGAGAGATCCTTCACGTCGTAGTGACCGACGACGTATGTGCTCCACGTGCTGTTGTCGCCCATCTTGCCGCTGACGTTGAAGCGGGCCTCGAACTGCGGCCAGCTGGCGTTTCCGGCGGTCTGCCAGTTTTCACAGTTGAGGTTGTCGTTCGCGCAACCCGGGCCGTTCCAGGAGCCGGACATGATGGCGGTCGTGATGTCGGCCTGGACGGCCGAGTCCTTGTCCGTCAGCTTCTGGATCACGAAGAGGCCGACGAAGCGCCAGCCGATGTCGCCCGCCGACCCGTAGCCGAGCGGAAAGGCGATGTGCGACAGGGAGACCGCCGTATTGCCGAAGAGCGGCGCCCACTGCTGGCCGAGCTGAACCGTCGTGCTCCCGTTGGTGACCTGGAGATAACCCAGGCGCAGACGGGGCACAGGCTGCTCGCCTTCGAACGCGCTGTTGGTCGGGTTGGCAAAGCCGCCGAAGAAGTCCATCTCGACCACGCCGCCGGCCTTCCAGTCGCCTCCGATCTTCGGGCCGTCGAAGGTCAGGTTCAGGCGCGTGTTCCGGACGTCGCCGCCGCCGAACCAGCAGTCGACCTCGCACTGGGCCCCGGCGGGCCACTCGGCGTTCTGGCCGTTGCCGAACGTCGTGTTCTGGTTTTGCGCGAAGGCGGTGGCGCTGATGAAGCCTTTCAAGGTGAGGGTCCCGGCGCCTCCGAGCGAGACGGTGGCCTGGGCGCAGAGCGCCGCCGCCGCGAAGAAGGTGCATGCCGATACCAGCGCAGACCGAATTGGGGACCTCATAGGCGGTACCTTTCTCCTTTCTCTCCATTCCGACCCGTGACAGGGGCGGACTCGCCCCGACGTCCATGAACGAATCAGGTTGATGGGAGGAGTCATGGCGGGTGGCCGCTAGGGCCCTCGCAGGGGAGCGATGATCGCCCGCTTCTGCTCCCCGGCGCACTGACCGAGTCGCGCCCTTGCGCCATGACCGTCGTTCTCCGGCTGCTCGAGAATATCCTAACGCCGTTTTTACACTACTTGACCGAGCCGAACGTGAATCCCGCGATGAACCGGTCCAGGAACAAGTTGTAAACCACGCCGATCGGGAGGCTCGCGATCAGGCACGCGGCCATCAGGGACCCCCAGTAGTAGACGTCCCCCCGGACCAGGTATATCGGAACTCCGACGCCGACCGTCTGGTGGGAGGCCGACGAAATGAAGGTCAGGGCGTAGACGAATTCCTGGGTCACGAGGGTGAACGAGAAGATGACCACGGTCAGGATCCCGGACAGGGAAATGGGCACCATCAGCCTGAGGAAGGCCTGGAACCGGGTCAGGCCATCTACCATGGCGGCGTCCTCGAGCTCCCTCGGGATCGACTTGAAGAAGCCCATGAGGAGCCAGGTCGAGAACGGAATTGTGAAACTGGGATACACGACCACGATCGACCAGATGGTGTCCTGGAGGCCCAGGATCGCCACGATGCGGGACAGGGGAAGGAAGAGGAGGGTGGGGGGCACGAGGTAGGTCAGGAAGATCGCGATCCCCAGGCGCTCGCCCCAGCGGCCGGTCAGCCGGGCCAGGGCGTAGGCCGCCGGCACCGCGAGCAGCAGCGTGATCGCCACGACGAGCACTCCGGCGAATGCCGTGTTCCAGAGCCACCGCGGGAAGAGCGTTTCGCGGAACAGCAGGCGCAGGTGCTCGAGGGTCGGCGGCTCGTGGAAGAGAAAGGGGTTGTTCTTGAGGTTGTACAGGTCGCTCGTGCGTTTGAAAGTCGTAATCAGCATCCAGTAGAACGGGAAGGAGAGGGCCACCGAGAAGCCGACGAGGACGGCCCAGCGCACGGCGGCGGTGAGACGGCGGCGCCGGCTGCGCCTGACGGCCATCTATCCGACCTCCGCCCGGCGGGCGGTGCGCAGCATCCGCCAGGCGACGAGAACGAGCAGGGGCAGCAGGAAGATCGAGATCGCCGCTCCCTCCGCGAGGTCGCTTCCCAGCACGCCGGTGAAGAAGGCGAGCGAGGGAAGGACCTGCGTGGTGTCGTAGGGCCCGCCGCGCGTCAGGATGTAGATGACGGTCATGTCGGTGAACGTGAAGACGATCCCGAAGAGCAGCGCCACGTTGATGATGGGCAGCAGCATCGGCAGCGTGACCTGGAAGAGCGTCCGGAAGTATCCCGCCCCGTCGACGGCGCAGGCCTCGGGGATGTCCCTGGGGATCGCCGTCCATCCGGCGAGCAGGATCACCGTGGCGAACGGAAGGACGTGCCACGTGTGGACGAGGATCACCGAGATCATCGCCAGCGTCGGCTCCCCGAGCCACATGGGAGGCGAGAACTCGTTGACGAGGTGGAGCCGGACGAGGACCCAGTTGATCACGCTGTAGAGCGAGTCCAGGATCCACTTCCAGCCGATCGATCCGACCGAAACCGGGGCGACCCAGGGCAGGATCACCAGGAATCGGATGAGCCGCCGGCCCCGAAACGCGTCCTTCAAGACGAGAGCGAGGACGTTTCCGCACACGAGGACGAGCAGCTGAGAACAGACGGTGAACACGATCGAGTTGCGCAGGGCTCGCCGGAACGCCGGGCTCTCCAGCACCGACGAGAAGTTCGCGAGGCCGACGAAGTGGTAGTCCGTCGAGCCGACCTTGACGTCTCCCACGGCATAGTAGAAAGCCAGGAGAAACGGCACGCCGACCAGGGCCACCACGTAGACGATGGCCGGCAGGAGCATCGCCGGGCCGAGCCACCCCTGGCGCAGCCTCCGGGGCTTCACGAGAGCGGCGCGGGGGCCCGTCGCGTGCCGGCGGCCCGGTCGAAGAACTTCAGGTGCTTCTCGGCGACCTCGAAGGGCGCGGCGGCGTCGGGCGTGAGGCGCTCGCGATAGCTCGCGGGCTGGCGCGAGACCGCCTTCCTGCCGTCGAAGCGCCCGCCCTCGAGACGTCCGTACAGGATGCGCTCGGAACCCAGGTATTCCTCGTGGCCGAGGCGGAAGGACAGCTTCACGGTCGGGCCTGCGCCGGAGGCGAAGCCGACCGGAAGGAAGTGTTCGGGACGGAAGCCGACGACGGCCTCGTCGCTCTCGACGAGGTTCATCGGAGGCGAGCCGAGGAAGGTCGCGACGAAGGTGTCGGCCGGGTCGTCGTACACCTCCGCGGGCGTGCCGATCTGGCGGACGAGCCCCTGGTTCATGACGACGACCCGGTCTCCCATGGCCATCGCCTCGACCTGGTCGTGGGTGACGTAGATCATGGTCGTGGCGACGCGGCGCTGGAACTGCTCGAGCTCCTCGCGGGCGGAGGCCCGGAGCTTCGCGTCGAGGTTCGAGAGCGGCTCGTCGAGGAGAAAGACGCTCGGCTCCCGGACGATGGCGCGGGCAAGCGCCACGCGCTGGCGCTCGCCGCCCGAGAGCTCCCGCGGCCGGCGGGCGAGCAGGTGCCCGATCCCGAGCAGGTCGGCGGCCCACCCGGCCTTCTTCTCGCGCTCCGCGCGCGGCATGCGCTGCGCCTTCAGGGGAAAGACGATGTTGCCGAGGACGGTCAGGTGCGGGTAGAGCGCGTAACTCTGGAAGACCATTGCGATCCGCCGCTCGCGGGGCGTCAGGTCGTTGACGAGGACGCCGCCGATCAGGATGTCGCCGGAGGTGGGCTCCTCGAGACCCGCGATCATGCGCAGGAGGGTCGTCTTGCCCGACCCCGAGGGGCCGAGCAGGACCAGAAACTCGCCTTCGCGGCTCTCGAGATCCACGCCCACCACGGCGCCGGGCTGCCCCTGCCGGAAGACCTTGGTGAGCGCCCGTGTTTGGACGATCGCCATCAGGCGATCACTTCCACTTGTCGAAGATCCGCCTGATCTCCTTTTCGGCCGCGGCCACCGACTCCTCGGGGCTCATCACGTCCTGGGCCGCCTTGGCGAACATCGTCGGGATGACGAACGTGTTGAAGACCTCGTCGATCGAGGCCGTCGCGTAGCCCGGGTACCCGACGTTGGTGGCCCAGTCGAGGACGTTGCCGAGGACCTTGTACTTGTCGGGCGGGTTGGCCTTCGGGTCGTTCGCGAGCAGCTGGGTGATGTTCGGCACGGTCTGCGGGAAGCAGGGGAAGTTGTAGAACTCGCTCGCCTTGAAAGCGGCTTCGAAGGTGTCCATGTAGTCGATCAGGAACTGCTGGGCGCCCTGCTTGTTTTCGGCGAACTCCCAGATCACGTAGCAGTCCATGACGTGCTCGGCCGCGATGGCGCGGACCGGGCCCTTGAGCGCCGGCGTCAGCTGGATCTTGGCCGACATGTCCGGGTTGTCCTTTTCCGCCGAGCGGGTCACCGAGATGGCGTTGGCGACGAAGGACAGCTTGCCCGCGAGGATGCCGCGGTTGTTGGACGACGGGTCCCAGGTGAAGACCTCGGCCGTCTCGGTCTCCTTGTAGAGGGAGCGCATGAACTTGACGGCGTCGACCGTCTGTTTGGAATTGATCACCACGTTGCCGTCGGCGTCCTGCACGGAGCCTCCGAAGGACCAGAGCAGGGCGCGCATCGCCATGTTCGTGTCGAGCTCCTGCGAGAGGCCGATGCCCACGGGGTTGCCGAACTGGTCCTTGATCTTCTTGCCGCCGGCGCGCAGGTCCTCCCAGGTGACGGGGCCGTTGGGGAATCCCACCTTCTCCCAGAGATCCTTGCGATAGTTGCCCGGGTCCGGGACGTACGAGTCGGAGAACGCGAAGTAGCGCTTCGTCTTCGGGTTGAAGGTCGATTTCAGCGCCAGGTCGATCTTCTTGCCGTGCTTCTTCTCGACGGCGTCGTAGATGTCCTTGTGGTCGATCGTTTGTTTCTCGTACGCGGCCGGGGGAGCGAGGAACATGAAGAGGTCGTGACCCTTCCGGGCGGCCACCTCGGCGGCCGCCCGGGCGTTGATCTCCCCGATCGCGATGTGATCCACGATGACTTCGGTGTCGTGTTTCTGGCCCCACTCCCTGGTGAAGACCCCGTCGAACCACTTGTCGTAGCCCGGGACGAAGTGGCTCCACTGGATGATCTTCAGCGTCTTTCCGGCCGCCCGGGCGCGGTCGGGGAAGAGGAACGCCGGGCCCCCTGCCGCGAGGGCTCCGACTCCGGCAAGCCGGCCGAACTGTCGGCGGGTCATCCCGCGAGTGCGTTTCCTGGCCATGGGCGCCTCCTGTCTGCAAAGCGACCCGGGCGGGCCCGTCCCGCCCGGGACCTCAGAAGTCGTGCTGGATGTCCCGGTCCTTCGTCTCCCGGATGAAGAGGCTACCGAGCACGAAGCTCATGATCGCGACGATGATCGGGTACCACAGGCCGGCGTAGATGTTGCCCTGCGTCGCCACGATGGCGGTCGCGAGCAGGGGCAGCATTCCGCCGAACCAGCCGTTGCCGATGTGGTACGGCAGCGACATCGACGTATAGCGGATGCGGGTCGGGAAGAGCTCGACGAGGAAGGCCGCGATCGGCCCGTAGACCATGGTCACGTAGATCACCATGATGACCAGGATCAGGATCGTCATCGGCCAGTTGAGCGCGTCCTTGTCGAACTTGTCGGGGTAACCCGTCTGCTTCAGCGCGGCCTTGTAATCGTCCTCCTTCCAGCCCTTGAGCTCGACGTCGCCGATCTTCGTCACGACCGTCTGACCCTCGACGGCCGGCAGCTCCTGGAACGAAAGGCCGCCCTTGGTCAGAAAGTCCTTGGCCTTGTCGCAGTCGGAGTACCGGGTCTTGGGCGTCGGAAAGATGTGCATCGAGCAGTCGGAGGCGGCCACGCTGACCGGGGTCGCGGCCGCGTACTTTTCGAGGGCGGGGTTGACGTAATGCGTCAGGCCCTTGAAGAGCGGAAAGTACGTGAGCGCCGCGACGAGGCAGCCGACCATGATGATCCACTTGCGGCCGATCTTGTCCGAAAGCCACCCGAAGAAGATGAAGAACGGCGTGCCGATGACGAGCGAGATGCCGATCAGCCAGTATGTCGTCAGGTAATCGACCTTCAGGTACAGAGTGAGGAAGAAGAGGGCGTAGAACTGTCCCGTGTACCAGACGACGCCCTGGCCGGCGGTCGCCCCGAGAAGCGCCAGGATCACGATCTTCAGGTTCGACCACTTCGTGAAGCTGTCCGTCAGGGGAGCCTTGGAGCCCTTCCCCTGCGCCTTCATGGCCTTGAAGATCGGAGACTCTTCCAGCTTGAGCCGGATGTACACGGAAAAGGCGAGCAGGATGACGGAAACCAGGAAGGGGATGCGCCAGCCCCAGCTCTTGAAGACGTCGGCCGGCATCTTGACGCGGCAGACCCCGATGACGATCAGGGCGAGCAGGAGGCCGAGCGTCGCGGTGGTCTGGATCCAGCTCGTGTCGTAGCCGCGCTTTCCGTGGGGGGCGTGCTCGGCCACGTAAGTCGCCGCACCTCCGTACTCGCCGCCGAGGGCCAGGCCCTGGAGCAGCCGCAGGGCAACGAGGAGGATGGGTGCTGCGAAGCCGATCGAGGCGTAGGTCGGAAGCAGGCCGACCGCCGCCGTCGAGGAGCCCATGACGATGATCGTTACGAGGAAGGTGTACTTGCGGCCGACGAGGTCGCCGATGCGTCCGAAGACCAGGGCACCGAACGGGCGGACGAGGAAGCCGGCGGCGTAGGCCACGAACGAGGACAGGAGGGCGGCCGTCGCGTTGCCGGGAGGGAAGAACAGAGCCGCGAAGAAAGGCGCCAGGGTCGCGTAGAGGTAAAAGTCGTACCACTCGAAGACGGTGCCGAGGGACGAAGCGAAGATGACGCGCTTTTCGGCGACGGTGATGGTCCCGGCCGGCTCGACGTTGGCGGTTGCCATTCTTTCCTCCCCTATTTTCGATGTGTCAGGACGAAACCTCTTGAATCTCCGGGGACACTTCGAGCACTGGACGTTTGTCGTTCGCGATCATCGCGCGTTCTTCCGTAACGCCGGCCCCGGGCGGGGCCAGGGAAAGACTGGGCGGCGAGCGCCGGGAGGGCGCAGGCACGAGCCTTCGCCCGTCTCACTCGATGGTGGGAGCAACGGCCACTGCCATTCCGCCCGGTGCGTCATTTTCGAGAGGGCTCTTCGAGGGGCAAGTCTTTTGAAAGATCCCGGGCAAGTCAAGCAATTCCAGCGGCCAGCCACCGGTCGGCCGGGGTGCGCCCCATCGACGGCCCGCCGAGCGGGCAGGCCCCGGCGGTACTCACCACCCGCCGCCGAGGGATAACATGGCAGGCCATCGGGGGGGTCTATGGCTGCGAAAGAGGATGGGCCGGGTGGACGCCGCCGAAGCGATCCTCCGAGCCGGCCTGGCTCTTCCCGCGGCCGGTACCTTCGCGCCCTGATGCGTTTTCACCATGCCGCGGCGCGCGGAAGCCGTACGCTGCGGCCAGCAGTCACCGAGTCCAGGACCGGGTGAGCCCGTCTCACCGATCGAAGCACCAGACGGAGGCAGAGTCATGGCGGATGCGAAGACGACGTCGGCGGTCGCGGAGACGACCGAGCACCAGATCGCGGTTCACTGGAAGGAAGAGGAGTACTTCGACCCACCGGCGAAATTCGTCGCCCAGGCCAATCTGAAGGACGCCTCGATCAACGAGCGCTTCGCCGAGAAGAATTTCCCGAAGTGCTTCGAAGAGTACGCCGAGATGCTCAGCTGGTACCGGCGGTGGGACACGGTCCTGGACACGAGCGACCCGCCGTTCTGGAAGTGGTTCGTGGGCGGGAAGATCAACGCCTCGTTCAACTGCGTGGACCGCCATCTCGAGAAGCACAAGAACAAGGCGGCGATCATCGCCGTTCCGGAGCTCGAGAACGAGGACCCGGTCACCGTCACGTACCAGGAGCTCTACGTGCGGGTCAACGAGTTCGCCGCCCTGCTGCGCGATTTCGCGAAGCTCAAGGCCGGCGACCGCGTGACCATTCACATGCCGATGGTCGCCGAGCTGCCCGTCACCATGCTCGCGTGCGCGCGCCTGGGCGTCATCCACTCCGTCGTGTTCGGGGGGTTCAGCGGCGAAGCCTGCGGCATGCGCGCGGCCGATTCCGGCAGCCGCGTCCTCATCTACATGGACGGCTACTACCGCAGCGGCAAGATGATCGACCACAAGGCCGCGGCGGAGATCGCGGTCGCCACCGCCGAGAAGGAAGGCCAGACGATCGACAAGGTCCTGGTGTGGCGGCGGTATGCCGGCAAGTACTGCTCGGCCGCGCCGATGGTGAAGGGGCGCGACTTCTTCGTGGACGACGTCATCGGGAACTACCGCGGCCAGCGCGTCGAGCCCGAGCCGATGGACGCGGAGGCGCCGCTCTTCCTGATGTACACGAGCGGCACGACCGGCAAGCCCAAGGGCTGCCAGCATCGGACGGGGGGGTACCTCGCCTACGTGACGGGCACCTCGAAGTACATCCAGGACATTCACCCGGAGGACGTCTACTGGTGCATGGCGGACATCGGGTGGATCACGGGGCACTCGTACATCGTGTACGGGCCGCTCGCCCTGGCCGCGACTTCGGTCATCTACGAGGGCGTTCCCTCGTATCCCGACGCGGGCCGGGTCTGGCGCATCGCCGAGCGCCTCGACGTCAACATCTTCCACACGTCGCCGACGGCCATCCGCATGCTGCGCAAGGCGGGGCCCGAGGAGCCGAAGAAGTATCACTACCGTTTCAAGCACATGACGACCGTCGGCGAGCCGATCGAGCCCGAGGTCTGGCGGTGGTACTACGACGTCGTCGGCAAGCGCGAAGCCGTGATCGTGGACACGTGGTGGCAGACCGAGAACGGCGGGTTCCTCTGCAGCACGAAGCCCGGAATCGACCGGATGAAGCCGGGCAGCGCCGGGCCCGGGATGCCGGGCATCTACCCGATCATCAAGGACGAGCAGGGCCAGGACGTCGCGCCGGGATCCGGAAAAGCCGGGAACATCTGCATCCGAAATCCCTGGCCGGGCATTTTCCAGACGATCTGGGGCGACCGGGAACGGTTCGTGCGCCAGTACTACTCGAAGTACTGCAAGAACCCGGAGAGCAAGGACTGGCGCGACTGGCCGTACTTCGCCGCCGACGGAGCGGTCCTCCCCGCCGACGGCTACTTCCGAATTCTCGGGCGCGTGGACGACGTCATCAACGTCGCGGGCCACCGTCTGGGGACCAAGGAGCTCGAGTCGGCGTGCCTGACCGTGGAGGAAGTCGCGGAGGCCGCGGTCGTGCCGGTCGCGGACGAGGTCAAGGGACGGGTTCCCGAGGTCTACATCGCCCTGAAGCCCGCCTACGCCCCGAGCAAGGAGATCACCGACAAGGTGATCGCGACGATCGAGACGATGATCGGGAAAATCGCCCGCCCGAGGAAGGTCCACATCGTCCCCGACATGCCCAAGACGCGGTCCGGGAAGATCATGCGGCGGGTCCTGGCCGCAATCTCGAACACGCTCGACACCGGCGACATCACGACGCTCGCCAATCCCGACGTCGTGGAGCAGATCCGGATCTCCGTCCAGGGCAAGGAGCGGGTCGCGACGAAAGAGGGGCCGGAAGACCTCAAGCAGTTCGGCAAGGAAGAGTAGCGCGGCAGAGGATCTCCGACTGTCATGCTGGTCCGGGACATCCTGAAGCGTCCGGTCATCGCCGTGTCCGGCCAGACCACGCTCGAGGACGCGTACCGGACGATGCAGCAGCACGGCATCCGGCACCTGCCCGTCCTCGAGGGCGAGACCCTCGTCGGCGTGATCACCGACCGTGACCTGAGGCTGGCCACGAGCGCTCTCGCGCCGTCGCCGCTGTCGCCGGGCCGGCGCGTTTCCGAGGTGATGGCGAGGGATCCCCGGACGGCGGATCCGTCGGACGCGATCGAGGACGCCGCGCGCACGATGCGGCAGAGAAAGATCGGTTGCCTCCCGGTCGTGGACGACGGCCGGGTCGTCGGCATCCTCACGGGGCTCGACCTGCTGGACGCGCTGCTGCGGATGACCGGCGTGGACAAGCCCTCGGGCCGCCTGGAGGTGCGTCTTCGGGACCGGCCGGGCGAGCTCGCCCGGCTCACGAGCTTCATCGGCGAACGGGGCTTGAACGTGCATTCGATCCTGACGCACCCGGACGGCGCCGAGAGCGTACGGGCGGTGCTTCGCGTCGGCTCGATCGAAACCCGCCTGCTCGCGGAAGATCTGAGGCGCTCGCAGTTCGAGGTCGTGTGGCCGCCCGAGAAGCCATGGCCTCGGTGATCTACCACCCCGCTTACCGGAACTACAGCTTCGGAGACAACCACCCCTTCCGGCCGGTCCGCGTGGACATGACGCTCGACCTCCTGCGCTCGCTCGGGCACGCCGTCCGGCCCGTCGAGCCCGAGCCCGCCACGCGTCGGGACATCCTCGGGGTGCACGAGGACTACTACGTGCGCCGCGTGGAGGAGCTCTCCGCGGGCCTCGAGGTGCCGGATTGCCAGGACTACGGCCTCGGCACGCCCGACACCCCGGCGTTTCGAGGAATGGACGAAGCCGCGCGCTGGCACGTGGGCGGCACGCTCGCCGGGGCCCGCCTGATCTGCGAGCAGGGAGAAAAACGGGTCCTGCAGCTCGGCGGCGGCCTGCACCACGCCCGCAGGAACTTCGCGTCGGGGTTCTGCGTCTACAACGATCTCGCCGCGGCGATCCAGGCGCTGACCCGGCACGGGCTCTGGCCCGCGTACATCGACATCGACGTCCATCATGGCGACGGGGTCCAGCAGATCCTGTACGAGGACGGGCGCGCCATGACGATCTCCCTTCACGAGTCGGGCCGGTTTCTCTTTCCGGGCACCGGCGAGGTTCACGAGCTCGGGTCGGGCGTGGGCCGCGGCTTGAAGCTGAACCTGCCGCTCGAGCCGCTGACCGAGGGGGCGAGCTACCTCGAGGTTTTCGAAGAGGTCGTGCCGGCGGCTCTTTCCTCCTTTCGTCCGGGGGTGCTGGTCGTCCAGGCCGGCGCGGACGCCCACTTCGACGACCAGCTGGCCGACCTGATGCTGACGACCCGCGACTACGAGAGGATCTTCCGCCGCATCCTGGAGTGGGCCGACGCCTTCACCGCGGGGCGCGTCCTCTTCACTCTCGGCGGGGGCTATTCGCTCTCCGCGGCGCCCCGGGTGTGGGCGCTGTTGTCTCTGCTCGTCCACGACCTTCCCGTCCCGGCCGAGATCCCGGAGGACTGGCGCGGCCGATGGGGCGCGGTCCTCGGCGGCGAGCCGCCGCGGGCGTTTCACGATCCGAGCTCGCTCGCGGCCGACATTCCCAACCGCGAGGAGATCGCCCATCGCAACCGGCAGGTGGCCAGGCGCCTACTCGACGCCGCGGGCCCGTACTGGGCCGGGCGAAACCTATAATCGGTCGCCCATGTTCCAGATCATCGCCGACGGGCAGACGTACAGCGAGTACGTCCTGCTGCGCGACGGTGAAAGCGTCCTGCTGCGCGCGGCCACCGCCGACGACGTTCCCGCGGTCGAGGCGCTGATGAGATCGGTCTCCCGGGAAGCCCTGCAGATGCGGTTCATGGGGGCGGTGGCGTACGTCGCGCGCAGCGCGATCGAGTTCATGTGCACCGGCGAGCCCCGCGACCGCCTGAGCCTGCTCGCCATCGCGGGCCGCGACGAGGCCGCGCGCGTCGTCGGCACCGGCACCTACACCTCGGTCGGCGTCGGGGGAAGGGCCGAGGTGGCGTTCCTGGTGCAGGACGAGTTTCAGGGGCGGGGCATCAGCACGCTCCTGCTCGAGCGCCTGGCCGGCATCGCCGCGGGGGCCGGCTTCACCGGTTTCGAGGCCGAGGTGCTCTACGAAAACCAGGCCATGATCAACGTCTTCCGCGACTCCGGGTTCGAAGTGCACCAGGCGGTCCAGGGAGGCAGCCTCCACGTCGAGTTCCCGGTGAGCGGCCAGGCGTCCCTGCGCGAGCGGACGGAACTGCGCGAGCGGATCGCGACCGCCAACTCGATCGCCCCGCTGCTGCGGCCGCGCGCGGTCGCGGTCATCGGCGCTTCGCGGGACCCCGCCGCGGCGGGCAGCCTGATCTTCCGGGCGATCCTGCGGAGCAATTTCAGCGGAACGGTGTATCCCGTCAACAATCAGACGGCGTCGGTGCACGGCGTCCGTGCCTACCCGTCCGCGCGGGAGCTTCCCGAGCCCGTCGAGCTCGCCGTCATCGCCGTGCCCGCGAAAAACGTCCTGGACGCCGCGGCCGATGCCCTGCACGCGGGCGCCCGGGGCCTGCTGGTGGTGGCCTCGGGGTTTGCCGAGAGCGGTCCGGAGGGCGCGGCTCTCCAGAGGGACCTCGTCGAACTGGTGCGCTCCAAGGGCGCCCGCCTCATCGGACCCAACTGCCTGGGCCTGATGAACACGCACCCCGACGTCCGCCTGAACGCGAGCCTGGCGCCCCTGCTCGCGCCGCGGGGGCGCATCGGCTTCTACTCCCACTCGGCCGCGCTCGGGCTGGTGATCCTCGACTACGCCGCCGAGCGCGGCCTCGGATTCTCCACGTTCGTGTCCGCGGGCAATCGCGCCGACGTCTCGGGCAACGACCTCCTGCAGTTCTGGGAGGAAGACGCTTCGACCGACATCGCTCTGCTCTACCTGGAGACCTTCGGCAATCCCCGGCGCTTCGCCCGCACCGCGCGCCGCATCGCCTACCGCAAGCCGGTCCTGTGCGTGAAGGGAGCGCGCAGCCGCGCCGGCGGGGACGTGGCGCGCGCCCACATCGGGGCCGTCGCTCAGAGCGATACCAACGTCGAGATGCTCTTCCGGCAGGCCGGGACGATCCGTGCGGACACGCTGGAGGAGATGTTCGACGTGGCCGTCCTTCTGGCCCACCAGCCCCTGCCCCGCGGCAACCGCGTCGGCATCACGAGCAACTCGGGCGGTGTCCTGACGATCTGCGCCGACGCGTGCGACACGCACGGCCTCTCGGTCGGCGCCGGCGCCGCGATCGACCTCGGGCCGCTCGTGCCCGTGGACGCCTACGAGCGAGCGGTCCAGGAGACCCTGGAGCGCGACGACGTGGACGCCCTCATCGCCATCCATGCCTGCATCGGCGATTGCGACCCGAAAGTCGTGGGCCGCGCGATTCGCCGCGGCGTGCTCCGCGCCGAGCGCCGGTCCGGCGTGACCAAGCCGACGCTGCTCTGCCTGATCGGAGGGGCTTCGGACGTCCAGGCGCACCGGGCCGAGGGCGCGGGAGTCGCGGCCTCGCGCCGCGTCTTTCCCTCCTACCGGTTTCCCGAGTCCGCCGCCCTGGCTCTCTCGCGCGCGGTCCAGTATGCGGCCTTTCGAAGACGGCCGGCCGGGCGCCTCTGCTGGTACGAGGACGTCGACGCCGTGGCCGCCCGTCAGGAGGTCACGGGGATGCTGGGCGGCGCCTCGGGTGAAGCGGCGCGCGTGGAAGGCGAGTCCGCCCGCAGGATCCTGGGCTTCTTCGGAATCCGGGCCGACGCGGCGCCGGCGGCCTTCCCGGCCGCGGCCGAACGCCTCCGTCTCGATGTCACCTCCGATCCGAGCTTCGGGCCGCTGCTTCGCGTTCGCCCGCCCGGAGGCCCCTCCGTGGTTCGCATCACGCCGTTGACGGACAACGACATCCGTGAAGTCGTGGAGGCCGCGGCGATTCCGAGGGATTGCGGGGTCGAGGAGTTGCTCGGCCGCCTGTCCCAGCTCATCGAGGAGCTGCCGTGGCTGAGCAGCCTGGAGGCGGACGTGGCCTGCCGCGCCGGAGGGGACGAGGGCGGGGCCCGGCTCGGCGCCGAGGTCCGCATCGCCTTCGGCGCGTCGCCCGCTTCGCCGGCTCTCGCCGCGCCCGGGCAACGGGGCGCGCAGACGGGTTGACGCGCTGCACGAAAACGAGTGCATCGGGCGCCCGTCCCGGGCATACAATCGAATCTGGTGAGAGCATCCGGAAGCGTTCTGGACGGCCAGATTCTTGGCCGACTTGATCGCTGGCGGAAAGCGCGCGCCGTCTTCGTCCGCCCCGATGGGCCGGAAGCCGAGCGCGCGGTTGCCGCGGCGTGCGGGCGCAGCTGGGTTCGCGCGTCGGTCTACGGCAGGGCCCGCCGGCTCCTGGTCGAGCGGACCCCCGAGCTCTTCCTCGAAGAGCTCGAGAAGAACCTGGGCCCTCTGGCCGAGCGCGTTCGCGTCGCGCCCGAGGACATGCGCCAGACCAAGTGGGACGCCATGAGCCGGCTGCAGCCCCTGCCGCGAGCCCGGCGCGAAGTCGAGGCGCTGTGGCTGGCCGACGAGCTCACGACCGGGGAGTTCTTCGTCGAGTTCCAGCCGATCTTCGACCTCGCCTCCGGCGCAGTGGTCGGCTACGAGGGGTTGCTGCGCGGCCGCGGGCGCGGCGGCCACGCGCGCCTGGCCGCGGAGATCTTCCCGGCGGCGGAGTCGCTCCACCTCGACCACACGTTCGAGCGCTTTTCGTGGAGCTGCGTGCTGGAGGCCGCGCGAGCGCTTCCGGCCGAGAAATTGATCTTCCTGAACGTCAACCCGCGGCTGATCGAACGCTCGGAGCACGGGCTCGTCGCGCTCGGCGAGGAGACGGAGCGGCGAGGCATTCCGTTCTCCCGGCTCGTGCTCGACCTCGTCGAGGTCGAGACGTTGCCCGCGCCGCCCGGGCTCGCTCCGGCCCTCACCGTTCCGCGCGACCTCGGCGCGGTGATCGCCTTGGACGACGTCACCTCGGGGTACGGCGCCCTGCAGTTCTGCCACGCGCTGCAGCCCGAGTGGATCAAGGTCGACAGCGAGGTCACGCGCGGCATCGCGCGCGATCCCCGGCGGCGAGCCATCCTGAAGTTCCTGGCGGATCTCGGCAAGGAGTTCTCCTTCACGCTCGTCGCCGAGGGAATCGAGACGGCCGAGGACCTCGACGTCTGCGCCGCCGAGGGAGTCGGCGCGGCCCAGGGCTACTTCCTGGCGCGGCCGGTGGCCGAGCCTCCGGGCGCGTCGCCCGAGTTTCGCGAGTGGGTCGCCGCGCGGCCGCCGGGCCAGCGCACGGCCTGACAGGCTGCGGAGAAGGGGTGCGGGATGGCGTCACGAGCGCCGCGAAAAGGGTGATGTCGAGCTCCGGTAGCAAGACCTCTCGGCCGCCGTCGGCGCAGCGAACGCCCGCGGCCGAAGCCCTGGTGTCCCTGCGGGTCGACGTGTGGCTCGACGTGGCCTGCCTCTATCCGACGAGGACCCAGGCGAAGGCGGCGTGCGAGGGCGGCAAGGTGGACGTCGGCGGCGCGCGCGCCAAGGCTCACCGCGAGATCCGGCCGGGCGACCGGGTCGGCCTGGCCGGGCCCGACGGGACCCGCCGGGAGCTGCTCGTGCGCGGCCTGGCCGCGCGATCGATCCCAAAGGCCGAGGCGCGCAAGCTCTACGAGGACGTGACTCCGCCTCCCGCTCCCGAGGTGATCGAGGCGCGCCGTCTGGATCGGATGCTCGCGCCGCGCGGCGACGCCGGGCGCCCGGACAAGCGGGAACGGCGCGAGCGGCGTAAACTCAAGGGCTGGTGAGAGGGGATCGATGAGGCGCGCGCACGCGACCTGGCTGGCCGCGATCGTTCTCGCCGCCGCGGGGGCGAGCGCCCTTGCCCAGGCGAAGTCGCCGGAGGAGATGGCCAGATCGATCGCCGAGCGGTGGAAGCCGATCCTCGGACTCTCCGACGACCAGACGACCCGGTTCGAGGCGATCGCGCTCGTCGCGGAGAAGAAGACGGCGGCGGCCCGAACGGCGTCGGGCGGCGACGCGGCGAAATTCCGCGACGCCCTGAAGCCGATCCTCGAAGAGCGCAACGCCGCCGTGGAGAAGATCCTGACCCCGGGACAGGTGCAGAAGTACGAGGCCGCGATGGCGCTGGCGCGCAGGAAGGCCGCCGAGAAGCCCACCGCCACGGCGCCCGGCAAGCCGCCGGGCTAAACTGTCGCCATGGACTTCGATCTCCTGTGCCCCTGCTGCAACGCCCGCCTCAAGGTCGACCCCGAGCTCAAGGCGGTCATCCATCACGAAGCCCCGAAGACGCCGCGCAAGTTCTCCTCGGTGGACGACGCGCTCGGCGCGTTGAAGGGCCAGGACGAGGAGCGCGAGAAGAAGTTCGCCGCTTCGATCGAGGCCGAGAAGTCGAAGAAGGACGTCCTGAACAAGAAGTTCTCGGAGCTTTTCGAGAAGACCAGGGGCGACACGTCGAAGCCGGTTCGCGACATCGACCTCGATTGAGCCCGAGCGCGGCCCGCCGCCTCCGGCGCGCAGCCTCGCTCTTCGCCCTGGCGCTCCTGTGTCCGGCCCGGGCGCGGGGTTGGATCTACTCCGAGCACCGGGCGATCACGGCCCGCGGCATCGAGACGCTCGACCCGCGCCGGCAGGGCGCTCTCGACGAGCTCTGGGGCCTCGCCCGCGAGGGCCATGCGACCCGCCTCTGCGCGGCGCCGGACGCCGGCGATCAGGGAGGGAAGCCCGCCTGCCTCGATCTCTCGGCGTGGCCGTCGGTCAACGGCGACCACTCGTGCTCGCCCGAGGACATGCTGAGGGTCATCCTCGACAGCGACTGGATCCTGAGGGTCGCGCAGGTGGCCGAGAAGACGGGCGCCAGCGTCTCCCGGGCGCGCAACGAGAGCGAAATCCGCAACGCGCAGATGAACGGTGATCTCGGACTCGAGCGCGCCGATCCCGACTACAGCGCGCGCGCCACCGCCAACAACGCCCACCACATGCTGCCGCGCTCGGGCAACGACCTCGGCCAGTACATCGCGGACACGCTCCGGGCCGGCGTCGAGCCGAACGTGGTCGGGCTCTACGTGCTGTTCCATTCGGCGGCCCTGCACGCCGCGGCCCTCTTTCCCGAGGACGCGGGCTCGCCGGCCGATCGCGCCGCCCGGGCGCGGCTCATCCTGGCCCTCGAGTCCTTCGCGCTCCACTTCCTCGAGGATGCATATGCGGCGGGGCACATCGCCGGCTCCTGGGGGCCGACGGCCGTGCGCAAGGGCACCCACGACTACTACAACGAGCACGGAATCGACGCCGACACCTGGGAGAACGAGTCGCTGACCGTGTTCGGAGACGGCCACATGCGGCCTCCGGACCTCGAGAGGGCGGGCGACGCCGTCCGCCTGTCGCTAGCTCAGGTTCTCGATGCGCTCAACCCGGATTCCCAGATCCGGTGCGACGCGGCCTCGCTCGCGCTGCCGCCCGAGGTTGCCGGCGAGACCTTCGACGTGTGCACGGCGACCGCGATGCCGGGCTGGACCGTGCCGGCGGCGCTCGGCGCCGACCTGAAGGCGGTTTTGCGGGAGACACCCATGCCGTTTCGGGGCCCCGGCTACGCCTCGCTGCCGCGGTTTCGGGCGGAGATCGGCCCCTTCGTCGGCATCGCGAGCGGGGTCCAGGCCGAGGGCGCCGACGGGGGATTCTCGGCCGGCCGTGAAGGGGGCGCCGTAGGCTCCCTCGACGTGGGCCTGCGCGTCGGACTCGGCCTCGACGCGCTGCTCGGGGACTCCGGAGACGGCCAGGTCTTCCTCCAGGGCGGCATCGTCCTGCAGTCCCGGTCGAGCGGCGGTTGCGGGACGGGATGCCCGAGCGATCCGCTGCTGGCGCAGTTCGAGCCGGGGCTGCCGGCACGCTCGGCGCTCTCCTTCCGGGTGCGCCTGCCGTTCTGGCTCATTCCCGGCGACCTGCTTCTCGCGTCGCCGGTCCTCGCCCTCACGAATCCGAAGCTGCTCGAGAAGATGGCCATCGTCGCCGCCGATGGCGGTCTCATTCCCTGGCAGACGAAGCTCTCGACGCCGGTCGGGTCGCTGCAGTTCGTCGCCGGGCGGGAAGTCGCGGTCAACCTCTACGGGTATCTCGGCGGGAAGGACGCGTTCCTGGCGGTGTCGGGGCGGACCGTGAACGGCGCGCCGATCTACGAGCCCGTCGCGTTTCGCTCGATCGAGTGGGACTTCCCGGTGCTCGAGCTGCGGCCGCTGCGGGAATACGGCACGCGCTACAGCTTTTCGACGCTCGTGCAGTTCGGGGCCGGGTTCGACACGCCGATCGACGCGGAGTCGCTCGTGCCGGGGCAGCCGGTGCCTCCCCTGAAGACGCGCTACTTCGGCTTCGTCCGGCTCTTCTTCGACGGCCGCCGCTACTTCTGACCGTCGCCTTCGTTTGCTCGGGGACCTGCCTGTGGCACCGGCGCGCGGCTCGTCCGGATGCGGACTCGACCGCGCTCCTGGTCCCCTCGCGCACTCCGGCTCCCGCCGCGCGAGTCGGCTCGCTCGATGACTTCGCGAGCCTTGGTCGCGCGGCGAAGTTACTTTTGGTAGGCCATTTCCCGGAGGAGGGCGATGCGTTTCCCGATCGGCGGGTGGGTCGACAGGAGCCCGGCGAAGAAGCCCTGCTGCTCTTCCGGCGTCCCGCCGCGGGGATCCTCGATGCAGAGGTGCGCGATGCCCTGCTTGATCGACGGCGTCGGCGCGACCGCCGCGGCGATCTTCTCGAGCGCGGAGGCGAGCGCCAGCGGGTTGCGGGTCAGCTCGGCGCCCGAAGCGTCCGCCAGGTACTCCCGCTGCCGCGACACGGCGAGCGAGACGATCTGCGCGATGACCGGCGCGAGCACGATCGAGACGACCCAGATCGCGGCGAAGAGGATCCCGAGTCCGCCCCGGCCGCCCCGGTCGCTCGAGCTTCGGCCGCGTCCGCCTCCCAGCCACAGCCCCCGGCGGCTCCAATCCGCGAGGAGGAGGATCGCGCCGGCGAGCGCGGCGACGACGGTCATGAGGCGGATGTCGTAGTTGCGCACGTGGGAGAGCTCGTGCGACACGACGCCCTGCAGCTCGTCGCGGTCGAGCGCGTCGAGCAGTCCCCGCGTCACGGCGATGGAGGCCTTCTCGGGGCCGCTCCCGGTGGCGAACGCGTTGGGATCGGAGTCCGGGATGACGTAGATCGCCGGCTTCGGGACGCCGCCCGCGATCGCCATCTCCTCGACGACGTTGTCGAGCACGCGCTGCTTTGGGTCGGACCGATCGAGCGGGGTCGCGCGGGTCGATTCGAGAACGGCCTTGTCGCCCTCGGAGAGCGACCACCACGCCGAGAGGCCGCCGATGCCGAGCGCGCCGAGTGTCGCGAACGGAATCCCCGGCGAGAAGCCGCCGGCGTAGAGCAGGCCGTCCGCGCCGAGGCCGAGAAACGCCAGGAGTCCCACGAACCCGGCGATGAAGAGACGGGTGCTCGAAATGTTGCGGCGCTGCTGGTCGTAGAGGTTCGTCATGGGTGACGGGTCCGGGGTCGCTGACGGCCCGCGGCCCGACTCAGGACTTGGTCTGATCGGAACGGATGTTGAGATCGACTTTCGGGACGGCCCGCTCGGCCTCGTCCTTGAGCTCGAAGAGCTCGACCGGCTGGAACTTGAAGGTCTGGGCGATCAGGTTGTCGGGAAAGAGCTGCTGCGCGGTGTTGAAGCGCGTCGCGATGTCGTTGTAGAACTGCCGGGCGAACCCGATCCGGTTCTCCGTCGACGAGAGTTCTTCCATGAGGGTCTTGACCTGCTCGTTGGACTTCAGGTTCGGGTAGTTCTCCGCCAGGGCGAAGAGGCGCGAAAGGGTCTGGGTGAGAGCGTTTTCCTTGCCGGCGGCATCCGCGACGCCGCTGGCCCCGACCGCCGAGTTGCGCGCCTGGATCACCTTTTCGAGCGTGTCCTGCTCGAACTGCATCTCGCCCTTCACGGCCGCGACGAGGTTCGGGATGAGGTCGTGGCGGCGCTTCAACTGGACGTCGATCTGCTTCCAGCCGTTGGAGACCTGGTTGCGCAGCGAGACGAGGTTGTTGTAGCGCCAGATCGCCCAGATCGCGCCGAACACGGCGATCAGGACCAGAAGCGTGAGACAGCCCCCGATAGCGGCCATTGTCCGAGTATCCCTCTACTTCTCTCTACGCAAACCGCGGGTTTCTGTTTCCTCGGCGGGCCGCCGACGGCGGCCTCAAGTATTCAGGCCCTGGCGCAGCTCCCGGGCGAGGATCTCGACGCCCGAGCGCGTGCCGCCCGTGAGCTTCTCCTTCCAGACGGTCTCCGTCTCGAAGCGGCGGTCGCCGATCGATTCCGCCCACGGACGCAGGGCCGCGTCGAGCTCGCCGGCGGACCAGACGTCCCCGCCCCGCTTGCGGACCATGGCGATGACGTAAGGCACGATCCGGATGAAGGCGCGCAGCGAGGTCGAGCTCTTGATCGAGTACTTGCGGCCGGCGAAGGCGACCGGGAAGGCCCGCGCCGCGGCCTTGAAGTAGTTGAGGAAGAAGCGGCGGGAGTTCTCGCGGAACTCGCGCGCGATCCGGCCGCCGGCCGTGTCGATCGCGGTAAAGACGTCGCGCAGCTCGTCGGCCAGGGAGGCCTGGGTCACCGAGCCCTTTCCGATTCCGAGGACCTTGATCGAGCCCCTGAGCGGGGATCCCTCGTCTTCGTTCAGGGTCCGGATGACGTCGTGGGCCGCGGCGAGGTTGTCGTCGCGGTAGAGCCGGCGCCCGGCGAGCGAGATCAGGTGCGAGGGGTTCAGTTTCGTGTGCTTGCTGTTGATGGTGACGAAGAGCTCGACGACCTGGTCGGCCGTCAGGTTGTCGAAGACGACGGCCGGCACCTGGAAATCCTTCAGGCTGTGCTTCTCGGCGAGCTGATGGAGGGCGAGGAGCCGGTGCTGTCCGTCGAGGGCGCGCAGGATCCCGGACTCCTCCGGAAGCTTCAGCGACCCCGTGTCCGAGCGGCCGCTCGATGGCGCGAACTCGAGGCGCTTCTCCGAGACGAGGAGCACGCTGCCCGGAATGGCCGGCAGGGTTCCCGAGTCCGCGCACTGGAGGTAGTAGGCGACGAGCTCGTCGATCTTCTTCTTGATGATGGGGCGCTGGAAGGCCTGCTCGGAGGCGGCGATCCGCTTCTCGAGGAACTCCCAGTTGACCCGCCCGGTGGCCGCCTTGGAATGACCCCTGGTGGTCTGGCTGCCCGGCCCGAACGAAAGGACCTCGAACCCGACCAGGGACTGGAGATCCGCCCCCGAAAGCAGGGCCTCGTAGAACCGCACGCCGAATTGGTTCAGGCGGAGCGAGGGCACCGAGATCATGGCCACCTCCTAGCCCGGAGTCAGAACGGTCGTCCGGCCGGGGGGAGAGCCCGGGGCCGGGGCGGGGGAAAGGGTATACCGGGCGCCGCCCGGTTGAACCCATGAGAATTGGGGGGTGCCGGGAAGGGGTCGACGCCCCGTCCTACGGCGGGGAAACCGTTTTCCAGTCCTCGCCGGACATCATCTGGGCGTGAATCTGGCTGGCCCCGATGAGAATGCCCTTCAGCTCGGCCGTCAGGATCGCGGCGAGCTCCGGGAGCGCCTCGGGCCGGGCCACCGGGACCGAGCACTCGACCGTGGCCTGGCCGAGCGAGGCAAAGAACGGGGAAGGGCGCCGGGTCCAGTCGGAGTCGCTGCGTCGGTGCTTGGTCATCAGGAAGGCGGCCAGCCTCCGCTCGTCCCACGGCTCGGCCATTTTCCAGGAGAAGTTGGCCCGGAGGCCTTTCTGTTCCGCCGTGGGCGTCTCGTCCGCGATGGCAATCGACATGGAGCGTTTCAAACGATAGCATTCCCGCGTTCGACCGACACCGTGAAAAAAGCACTGTTTGCGGGGCTGCTCTTGCTCGCGGGTTCCGCTGTGCCCGCCGCCGCGGCCGGCGACGAGAAGATCTACGCCTCCCACCTCATGGTCGACCAGGAGGTCGTCGTCGCCTCGCGGATCGGAGGCATCGTCGAGACGATCGTGGTGGACCGGGGGACGGCCGTCACGCAGGGCCAGGTCCTCGCGACACTCGACCCCCGCGAGGCCGACGCGAACGTCCGCGAGGCGAAGGAGGACATGGAGCTCAAGAAGGCCGAGTTCGACCGCGCCCAGTCGCTCGCGGCCTCGCACGTCCTCTCCACCTCCGACCTCGATCAGAAAAAGGCCGAGTACGCGGTCGCGGTCGCGCGCTGGGAAAAGGCGAAGACGCTGCGCGACTACACGGTCATTCGCGCGCCCTTTGCGGGGATCGTGACGGAGAAGTACGCGCGGGTCGGCGAGAAGGTCATCGAGGACAAGAATGACCCCCTGTTCAAGGTCACGGCGGTCGAGCCTCTGCTCGCCCGCGTGTACCTGCCCGAGCAGGACCTGCTACAGGTCAAGGTCGGAGACCGGGTGGACGTGGTCGCCGAGCACTTTCCGGACGTCAGGACGACCGGCGAGGTCCAGTTCATCAGCCCGTCCGTCGACGCGGGAAGCGGGACGTTCCAGGTCGTCATCCGGGTCAAGCGCGACCCGGGGCGTTCGGTCCTTCGCCCCGGGACCTCGGTGAAGGTGCGCTTCGCGAAGACGCCGTCTCGCTAGGGGCGACGGAAAGGGCCATGGCCGGAAGACCTCGCTCCTCGGCCCGCCTGCGCTCGACTCTCGAAAAGGTCCTCGTCCACGACGTCAAGAACGTCTCGTTTCGCCTGCGCCTGCTTCTCTCGAACCTCGACGAGCACTGGGACGACCCGGACTTTCGACGGACGGTGAAGGAGCTGCTCGCTTCGACCGTCGACAGGCTGGAAAGGGTCGTCGGACGCCTCGCGACCGAGCAGGACGCGGTCCTGATCAAGGTCCCGCTCGACCTGAACGGCCTCATCCGGGAGATCGTGCAGCGGCCGTCGCGGCGCGGGCGCTCGGGAGGCCGCGCGCCGTCGGTGCGCCTGGCCCTCGGCGCCGTGCCGAGTATCTGGGGCGACCCCTTCTACCTGGGTGATGCCTTCGCGAGCCTCCTCGAGAACGCTTCCGAGGCGGCCGCGCCCGACGGGAAGGTCCTGGTGCGCAGTTTCCCGGCGGGGACCGTCCGCCGCCCGCGCGCCGTCGTCGAGATCATAGACAACGGAGCCGGTATGACGCCGGAGTTCCTGCGCGACCGTCTCTTTCAGCCTTTCGCGACGACCAAGCCCGGGGGCGTGGGCCTCGGGCTCGCGACGGCGAGCCAGATCGTGGGCTTCCACCGGGGCTCGATCCGGATTCTGTCCCACCCTGGCGGCGGGACCCTGGTGCGCGTCTCGTTTCCGGCGAACCCGCAGGAGCCGGCGTGACGGGCAACGGGGAGCGATCGCTCGGCCGGCTGGTCATCGTGGAGGACGACCCGATTCTGCTCGAGCAGCTCACCTGGGCGCTCAAGGGGAAGTTTGCCGTCTCCGCCGCGTCAGACGCGAGAGAGGGGCGGATCCTGTGCGAGGCCGAGCCCGACCTCTACCTCTTCGACCTGCGCCTGCCCCCCTCGAACCAGGTCCGCGAGGGGCTCGATCTGCTGCGCCACGTGCGCCGCCGCGACGCCGAGGCGACCGTCGTGATGATGTCGGGCGAGGGGGAACGGGCCCACGCCCTCGAGGCGGTCGCGCTCGGCGCCTTCGACTTCTTCCAGAAGCCGATCGACAAGGCGGAGCTCGTCGCCATCTTGAATCGGGCGCTCGAAAGGCGCCGGCTGGTCGTCGAGAACCGCGAGCTGCGCCGGGAAGCCAGCGTCGCGGCCGCGCCGGCCTCCGAGCGCCTGGTCGGGCAGAGCGCCCCGATGCGCCGGCTTCTCAAGGAGATCGAGAGGATTGCTCCGACCGACGCCACGGTCCTGCTGCAGGGAGAGAGCGGGACCGGCAAGGAACTGGTCGCCCGCTCGATCCACGCCGGCAGCCCGCGCCGGGACCGGGCCTTCGTGGCGGTCAATGCGTCGGCGCTGCCCGAGTCGCTCGCCGAGTCGGAGCTCTTCGGCCACGAGAAGGGCGCCTTCACGGGCGCCGTCGCGTCGCGGCCGGGCCGCTTCGAGCTGGCTCAGGGCGGAACCCTCTTTCTCGACGAGATCGGGACCCTCTCGGCTGGCGTCCAGGCGAAGCTCCTGCGAGCGATCGAGAGCCGCGAGATCGAGCGGGTGGGAGGCGGCCGGCCCATCGCCGTGGACTTCCGGCTGATCTCCGCGACCAACGAAGATCTCGAGGCGCGAATCGCGGCGGGGACTTTTCGCGAAGACCTCTTCTACCGGGTGAACACGATTTCCATCGCGATCCCGCCGCTGAGGGAGAGGAAGGGCGACGTGGCAGAGCTGGCGGAGCACTTTCTCGCGCGCGTGTGCGCCCGGGAAGGCCTTGCCCGCAAGACGCTCTCGCCGCAGGCGCTCGCGCGCCTGGAGGCGCACCCGTGGCGGGGCAACGTGCGCGAGCTGGCCCACGCCCTCGAGTCGGCCGTCCTGTTTTCCGAGGGCGGCGAGATCGGGGAGGAGGATCTGCCCAGGGCGCTGCGTGGCGCCGCGCCCACCCGGGTGACCCCCGCGATGACCTTCGAGGCCGCCGTCGCGGACTTTCAGAGGCGGATCCTCACCGAGGCGATCGCGGCGGCCGGAGGCGTCAAGGCCGAGGCCGCCCGCCGGCTCGGCCTCGATGCGAATCAGATCAAGTATCTCTGCCGGAAGTTCGGTCTCTAGGGAGGCAAGCGGATGAAAAACTCATCCATGAGCCCGGGAAAATCTCAACCCTCTTCGCGGAAAGTCAGCCGCAGTCGTGCTCGCTT
>Ga0326726_10001116_pt1 | contig 24821 bp, 17 predicted proteins | sample MHFenrmetagenome_2_FD_207603 | JGI IMG/M metagenome (GOLD analysis project Ga0326726, IMG submission 207603) | Lab enriched peat soil microbial communities from Michigan Hollow, Ithaca, NY, United States - MHF15MN | ecosystem: Environmental > Terrestrial > Soil > Wetlands > Peat | place: USA... | reverse complement strand
ATGTCGGAACATCAGAGACAGAGGCTGATGTGCGGTTACTGGGCGTGGAATCCATTGGTCCTGGGGAAAATGGTTGGCTGCAACTTGATCTGCACGCGCCTATTGTTGCGGTCCGCGGCGACCGGTATATCCTGCGCCGTCCATCTCCAGCAGAAACAATCGGCGGGGGCATAGTGGTGGATCCCCAGCCAAAAGGACGTCACAAAAGGTTCGACAAAGCGGTTCTGCAAGCGCTTTTTGCGCTGGCACAGGGGTCATCCGACGAGGTTTTATTACAGGCGAGTCTCGCTCTCGGACCTGCACCGGTCAAGGACGTGATCTCCCGTTCCCGGTTGGAAGGTTCCGATGTTGAGTCATCCCTGAGGAAGCTCATCGACACTGGGCAGTGCCTCCTACTCGAAGATATATTAATTTCCGCTGTGCGATGGTCCCAGCTAAAAGAAGCTGCGATAAGCTTATTGTCTGCCTATCATCAGGCTTTTCCGCTCCGGCATGGCATGCCTCGTGAAGAGCTAAAAAGCAAGTTGAATCTTGTTCCCCATACTTTCAACCTGATCCTGCAGAAAATGGTCTCGGAGCGTATCATTACAGAAGGTCCGAATTGGGTTGCTCTCCAGCAACATAAAGTCAGTTTTTCACCTTCCCAGCTCGTGAAAATAGACTATTTGATGGGATTGTTTGCAGCAACTCCCGTCACCCCACCTTCGGTGAAAGAATGCCTGGCGGAAGTGGGCGATGATGTTTTCAGCGCCATGCGAGAGGCGGGCGAGTTGGTGACAGTTTCCGATGAGGTCGTCTTCAGAAAAACTGATTATGAGAGCATGGTAGATCAACTCCGCCAAACGCTTCTGCAAAAGGGAAAAATAACACTGGCAGAGGCGCGCGATCTACTCAAAACCACTCGAAAGTATGTGCAACCATTGCTGGAGCATCTGGACAACCTTGGCATGACGGTACGAGTTGGGGATTACCGGTGCCTAAAAAACTAGGAGAACAAATATGTGCGGAAGATATGCATTGACCATTGACCCTGGCGATTTACGAACTGCCTTTCCAGAATTTATTTTTCCGGAACAAGGTGCGCCGCGCTACAACATCGCCCCAAGCCAGCCAATCCTAGCCCTGCCCAACGAGGGAAAAAATCAAGCCAGTTTCTTTGTGTGGGGTCTCATCCCCTCATGGGCAAAAGACCCATCCATCGGAAACCGGATGATCAACGCCCGCGCTGAAACTTTGTCTGAGAAACCGGCATTCCGATCAGCGTATAAATATCACCGCTGTCTGATCTTTGCGAATGGCTTTTTCGAATGGCAGGCTCAGCCTGAGAAGAAATCAAAGGTACCCCATTTCATCCAGCTCAAATCGGGGGCAGCTTTCGCCTTTGCCGGTTTATGGGAACATTGGCAATCCTCAGATGGCTCAGAAGTTCGTTCAGCTACGATTATTACCACAGATCCAAACGAGTTGATGGCAAGCCTCCATAACAGGATGCCGGTCATCTTGCCATCAAATACCTACGCGCAATGGCTCGATCCTGCACCACAGTCGCCTAACCGTCTACAAAACCTGCTTCTTCCTTATCCAGCTGACGAAATGGAGGCTTATCCTGTTTCGACCCTGGTCAATAGCCCAGGTAATGACGTGGCGGAGTGCATACAGCGGGTGTAATCCATTTACTAATATTTTCCACAAATATCCCATTAATCGGTCGCTTGACTACCATTTCCTGACATGTTATGATGGCGGCCTATGGATAACAAGCCTTTGGAGGAATTTCCTCAGGTTAACGAGGAAAAAAGGGGAGAACCATCTGAAGATCAACCCAGTCTAGTTACAAGGTGGATGGAACGCCTGGCCCATCTCGGCCTGGGGGAAATTTCGTCCAGAATAGGGACAAACGTCCTAGCCCTTGCGTTGGTTGTTGCTGTGGTCTGGTTGCTCCAACGAGCAAAACTTGGCGAACCCTCCAATCTGCCTGCGTCAACAAATGTCACGCCTATCCCCACTTCCCCAGTATCTCAACTCCCAGTAGAAATGGCACTGTCGCTGGACGGAATCCCTCGCCAGGCTGAACTGCATACCATTATCCCCAGCCGTCCGCGTATTGATATAACTATTTATACGGTTCAGACAGGCGATTCAATTTTTAAGATTGCTGATAACTTTGGGTTAAGACCGACCACGATCTTGTTTGGCAATTACAATATTTTAAAGGATTCACCAGATTTAATAACCGCCGGCCAGAAACTCAATATTCTTCCCGTGGATGGGACATATTATGAATGGCAGGGCACAGAAAGCCTTACGAAAGTGGCAGCAGTCTTCGGCGTCGATGCAGAGAGTATTATCAATTATCCCGGCAACCATCTCGACCCGGATACCATCGGCGATCTTAGCCATCCGAACATACCAGCCGGGATTTGGTTGATAGTTCCCGGGGGGACGCGCGAATTTACCTCGTGGACGGCTCCAGCACAATTAGTGCAAGATAATCCATCTACCTTCGTCTGGGGGCCGGGAGTATGTGGTGGGATAAGTTATGTGCAGGTTGGTTATGGCTACTTCATCTACCCAACCACTGAACACTGGCTCTCAGGGACTCCTTATCGCCCAGATTTAAGGCACTTCGGGGTAGATTTTGCCGGCGCACAAGGGAACGGAGTGTTCGCCGCAGACGCGGGTACCGTGGTGTATTCCGGCTGGAATGACTGGGGATACGGGAACCTGGTCATCATTGATCACGGGAACGGATGGCAATCATTGTACGCACATCTTAGCCAGATTAATGTCTCGTGCGGTCAAAACGTGGGGCAGGGGGATATGGTTGGCTTGGTAGGGATGACTGGTGGAACTTCGACCGGTCCACACTTGCACTTTGAGTTGATGAATAAAACCCTTGGGTATGTAAATCCCCTTGATTACATGCCCGCGCCATAAGAATCCTTGCAAAAGACTTTGTCCTCGACTATAATCTCGCACACCCCGGGCGCGTAGCTCAGCCGGTTAGAGCGCATCACTCACATTGATGAGGTCGGGGGTTCGAGCCCCTCCGCGCCCACAATCTAAAAAGTCTTTGAGGCTTTTTTGAATTAAAGGGTTCGAGTGCTGCGCGATCCGCGCCCACAATCTAAAAAGTCTTTGAGGTTTTTTTGAATTAAAGGGTTCGAGTGCTGCGCGATCCACGCCCACAATCTAAAAAATCTTTGATGCTTTTTTGAATTAAAGGGTTCGAGTGTTGCGCGATCCGCGCCCACAATCTAAAAAGTCTTTGAGGCTTTTTTGAATTAAAGGGTTCGAGTGCTGCGCGGTCCGCACCCACAATCTAATAAGCCCTTGAGGCTTTTTTGAATTATAGGGTTCGAGTGCTGCACGATCAGCGCCCACTATCTAAAATGCCCTCGAGGCTTTTTTATTTAATTAAAAGGTTCGACTGCAAGGCGACCCATCACCACACCCTGTAAGGTAGTCGTAGCTCGCGCAATCTATTTTTCCCCATTTATATGCATTGGATTATTCATCATAAAAACGCCTCCTATCGAGGCGTTTTTTTAAGGTATAAATTTAAGGCAACAGTATTAATAACCGGGAAGGGTAAATAGCGTAATCCAAATCCCGGATTGCGTTGGAGAAAAGCTCGCCATCCGTATGTGCCGGTGAAGGATTCTCAAGGTGTATCTTTATCCAGGTAGCTTTCTGCTCAAAAATGCCTTCCATCTCTACATAGCTTCCCGCACCAGGTTTCATGGCACGTGGTAACGTGGACAGCATCGCACGACGCGTAGATCGATAGCCATAAACAAAAGTCAATTTCCCATCGAAAGGATCGGCATGCGGAATCATATAAAACACCCCACCCGAGCGAGCGCCGTTCCCTATTGTCACCAGAGACACCGGTCCAGAGTATTCGCCGTCGTCCCAATTTATCTTTGCCACCCATTTTGGACGTTTCATAATTGCCCAAACTGCAGCCACCAAATATCGAAGTATTCCGCTGATCCACTTAATCCGAACTTGTTTTGTGGTTACATAGGGTTCAAGACCAACCGCCGAATTATTGGCAAAGTAGAGGTCGTTCACCCTGCCAATATCCATGTGTTTTGAATTTCCTTTCTTAATTATTTGGGCAGCAGATTGCAAATCCAATGGCAGCCCCAAATTGTATACAAGGTCATTGGCTGTTCCCAATGGGAGGATACCTAGCGGTCCCAAGAATTCCTTTTCGGATTTAGCAGCATGTGCCAGCCCATTAACAGCTTCGCCAATCGTCCCGTCACCACCGGCGGCAATGATCGGGGAATAACCCTGGCGGACCGCTTTTTCCGCAAGCTCGACTATGTGCCCTGGTCGTTCGGAGATGGCCAATTCGAAATCTACTCCTGCAGCGTTGAGGGCAGATTCTGCCTCCGGCCAACGAGCCTTGGCCTTCCAACGATTTGAGTAGGGATTTAATATTACTTTAGCAGTCATAATAGCCTCATTCACTCTTTAATAATTAGCAGGAGTCCCTCAGTCAGGGTCAGAGAACAAATAGTTGGATAAAAGTAAATTCAACCAAATATTGAAGAAGGAGCAATGCTTTACTTCTTATCACCCGTTGTCAAAAAGTGGACTACTCCAGAATTTCTTTCCAGGATGAAGCTTTATCTAATATTGATTTTTCAGCGAGGGTCAGCTGCACATCCAATGCCCCAAGATTGTCCTTCAATTGCTCCAAAGAATTCGCCCCAATTATCGGGCTGGTAATAAGAGGGTCAGCCATAAGCCAAGCCAGAGCAATTTGTGAGGTACTTGCAGCCTTTTCCTTGGCCAATGCATCCATCTGATCCAATAATACCCAATTACGCTCATTAAAATAGCGTTTTGCCCCGCCGGCACGAGCTGATATCGGCACCAAGTTACGGCGGTATTTCCCGGTCAAGAACCCACCCGCGAGAGGGCTGTAAGGAATGACACCAAGATGATATGTCTTGCAGACAGCCGCCAATTCGCGCTCGAATTCGTCGCGATGGACCAAGTTGTAGTGCGGCTGCATACAATCGAATCGGGAAAGACCAAATCGATCCGATTCCCAGAGAGCTTGCATCATTTCCCAAGCCATAAAGTTGGATGCGCCCATATAGCGAACTTTACCTTGTTTAACAAGCTCATCAAATGCGCGCACAGTTTCTTCTACCGGAGTTCTTGGGTCCGGCCAGTGGGCTTGATAAATATCAAGGTACTCTGTCTGCAAGCGTCGCAGGGAATTCTCGACTGCCCGCAGGATGTGATTACGGGAAAGTCCTTCATCCTCTGGACCGCCGCCCATATTACCGCGTACTTTAGTGGCAAGAATGATTTTTTCGCGAGGAATTTTATTTTGTTTCATCCAACGCCCGATTATCTGTTCAGCAACCCCTCCTGGGTTCCCATCCGCCCATCGGGAATATATGTCAGCAGTATCAATAAAGTTTATACCCACTTCGTACGCAGTCGAAAGGAGACGTATTGACATAGATTCATCTGCGGTCCATCCAAACTGCATGGTTCCCAAGCAAAGTGGTGAAACTTTCAAATCGGTTAAACCAAGTGCACGATACTCCACAAAACGCCTCCAATAAATTAATGCTTAAAAATCAAATTTTCTATTCATGCTTCAAACTGATATCATTTTATCAATTATCGTCAATGGGGTACCATTGATTCAAGATCGTGGCGTAATTTGAATTCTGGTTTTTCCAATATTTTAGCAGAACCTCACCATTTTACCTGGATTATCAAGATATTGCTCCATATCAGACTCCGCGCTATAATCTCCTGACAACAAGGAGCGTTGCTATGCCTGAGCAAACAAAACATGGATATAACCCTTTCGAAGGTAAAATTCCTGAAGAAACCCGACAGCATTTCCGCGCAGCCCGGGAAGAGTTTCATAAAAGCATCGAGGGGATACTTCCTCCGGAATTCGCCGAGCACCGCCGCAATGCTCGGAAAGAAATGCTGCTAGCCTGGAGAAGCATGATTGATGCCACCCTAGAAAGGATGGAAGAACCAAAGAAAAAGGTTTAACCAACAATCAAGACCGCCCAGAAAAGCACAGGGCGGTTTTTTTCTTTTAAGAATGATACCGCCGAGAGCTAGAACGGCTAAAGAAGAGGGTCCAAACCAAATCTAAACCTGAAAACGAAAATAGGATATATGCCAGTAGATCCCTTCCATCGCCGTAGAGCATAATCCCACCAATTAAAAGAGCTGTAAATAATACGCTGCCTGTCAGACGGTTGACGGCTCTTTCCAAAACAACCATTTGCCGGCTAACCCCAGGCACCTGGACGGTTATATCGCCACGTTCCACCTGACTCAAGACTCGTCCCAATTTTGTCGGGATTGCAATCAATTCTTTGAGTACATTACCCAGTTCGTCCAGCCAAACCCTCCAATTGGAACCGACTTCCTGGGAGACCAGCTTGGTTGCATAAGGTGCTAGCTGGTTCCACAAATTGAAATCTTTATCGAGCCCAACACACATTCCAGAAAGGATGGCTACAGTCCTTCCGAGCATCAACAAGTTTTGCGGGAGTTGGAAGGGCATGTTATACATCAGATCACGGAACCGGTCCGCAAAACGAATCATCTCCTCGGGACTTAGCTGACGAATATCATCCATGGACTTTCCCCAGAACATGTCAAACATCGAGGCGCTCATTTGCTCAAGTTGTTGTAGATCCGTGCCTGGCAATAAAGCATGAATTGTCTGGAAGGAGCGAATTAAGCGGGCAGCATCCTGCATTCCCACGGCAACCAGCATTTCCCGGAGACCGACACGCAGGTTATCAGGTACATGCCCCACCATCCCGAAATCCACAAAAGTGAGCTGCCAGGCGGGTTTCGCATCTTCCAGGTTGCCTGGCAATGGCGTTACAAATAAATTACCAGGGTGTGGATCGGCATGAAAGAAACCATCCACAAATATCTGTTTAAGGTATGTATCGAGTAGAACATTGGCCACTTCGGCACGGTCGATACCGGCAGTGGTAATTGCATCATAATCGGTTATTTTAATGGCAAACACGTCTTCCAATGTCAGTACGCGGCGGGTGGTGTGACTCCAAACCACGCGCGGCACATGGACTCGCGAAACATCTTTAAAATATTCAGCAAAAATCTCTGCATTTCTACCCTCAGCGAGATAGTCCACTTCCTCGCGAATTGTAGCTGAGAATTCCCCCACAAGACCGGAAACGTCCGCCCGCCTGGCAATGGGAGGATATTTTGCCAACCAGGTCCCCACCTGCCGGATAGCCGATAAATCCACTTCGATTAACTGTTCAATAAAAGGTCGCTGTATTTTAACGACAACATCACAAAAATCCCCCTTTGCATCAGGCACGCATAAACGAGCCCGGTGCACCTGACCTAGCGACGCCGCTGCCATTGGTGTCTCATCAAAAGATATAAATTTCTCTTCGAGGGGAGCGCCCAAACCAGCTTCAGCTTCCCGCCGGATATCTTCAAATTTTTCAGGGGGCACTTCATCCTGTAAACCGGACAATTCTTCAGTGATTTCCGCCGGAAGGACGTCCAACCGGGATGAAAGAAATTGGCCAACTTTGATCATCACTCCCCCCATCTTGATTGCCAGGATGCGAAACTGCGCGGCAACGCGCCGATATCTATCTGGACGTGTACGGCGTGTCAGCCCTCGAAACCCAATCCGAGCAAGGATTAATTCCCAAAAAATAAAACCAAGAGTGACACGTGAAAAAAAGAACATGATGCGCCAATAACGGCGACGCAGTTGTGAAGATTTCATGCGACCTCCAAATAACAGGTCGATTGTAACACCAAGGTGAAAACAATCCTCAGCAGAGAAACCGATAAGTATTCTCTTACCATGGAGAATTAGAATCATATCGGTAGAGTTTTGTAGTAAATATAGAAATATTCATAATCTCAAAAGTATTAGAAGCGAATACAATTTAAATAACCGATCCTTTCCTTATTACAAATAAGAAATTGTAGGAAAATCATGAACAACGTCAATGAATTCGTGCTACAATTTAAAAGCCTTTTTACTTCATACTATTTTCTTCAGGGAGAGAAATATGAATGAACTTGTAAATCTCGTGTGCTAAAAAGATAGGACTCCCAGCCGCGACAGCTCAGTCGATTCCAAAAAAAGTTATGGATATCCTAAAACAGAAACTGCCCACCCCCGTGTGTGCATAGAGCGATATCTAGTTGCGTAATGCTGCGGTAGTCAAGACTGCAGAAAAAGTTCTTGTCAATCTAGCAGCGAATTTGGAGAATAAGAAGAAATAATGCGGAAAACTTTTCAACAGAAATATATTATATTAATTCATAAGACAAGGAGAAAACCATGAAAATAAGTGATATTGAAGGAATTGGACCTTCTTATGCCGCCAAGCTAGCCAAAGTAGGAATTCGCTCGGTGGAGGCTCTCTTAAAAAATGCCGCAACCGACAAGGGTCGCAAAGAAATTGCCAAGACTACGGGGATAACCCATACTATAATCCTTGAATGGGTGAATCGGGCCGATCTTTATCGGATTAAAGGAGTCGGCAGCCAATATTCCGACTTGCTCGAAAAGGCAGGGGTAGACACGGTAATAGAGCTTTCCAATCGGGTGCCGGATAAGCTGTACGCAAAGATGGTTGAGGTCAACAAAGCCAAGAACCTGGTTAATGGAATGCCGGGTGTAAAACAAGTCAAGAAGTGGATCGCCCAGGCTAAAAAACTACCCAGGGTCGTCACTTACTAGTTCCCGACAAACTGCTGGTTAATTCCCTTCGGTAATCCTAAACCGCCAAAGAAACATTCCAGAATGGCGTCAAATTTGGATGCCAGTCTTCCCGCATTTTTCGCCCTCAATCTTGTACTGATAATTGCGGTATAAAAATAAATGGGTCATTAAAATAACTTTGACAAATCCCCCTTCACCTGCTATACTGATTTTTGCCTCGAAAGAAGATCGTGTTGGTGGACTATTACTAAAATTTAAACTTTTACTGCCAGATGGCAGTTGGATATCTTACAAATTACCTGTTCCGCAAACCCCTGCATTTTGCATGGGGCGTTTTATGTTTTATATAATGGGCGGGTAAATAAATATAAGGAAAATAAATGAGTAAAGAACAAAAATTAAGGATCATTCCAATTGGGGGGTTGGGTGAAGTTGGAAAAAACATGATGGCCTATGAATACGGCAACCGGATTTTAGTGGTGGACGCCGGGCTAATGTTCCCTGATAACGATATGCTGGGGGTAGATTACATCATCCCAGACTTCCAGTACTTGCGCGACAATGCCAAGCGGGTGGATGGTATATTTATTACCCACGGTCATGAAGATCACATTGGCGCCATCCAGCACCTCCTGGCAGCAGTCCCTGCGCCTGTTTATGCCACTCCTTTAACTAGAGGATTGATCGATGTAAAACTGGCACGTAACGGGTTATCGAATAAGGCTGATTTAAGGATGGTGCAGGCCAGCGAAACTGTACGGATTGGGCCCTTCCAAGTGGAAACTTTCCACGTCTGTCACTCCATCCCGGATGCGATCGGCCTTGGCATTACCACTTCTGCCGGACTAATCGTCCACACTGGGGACTATAAGTTTGACCAAACGCCCGTAGATAACTGGCCGACTGATTTCGCCAAATTGGCAGAGTTTTCGGCACGCGGTGTGGCGGTTTTATTGGCCGATTCCACGAACTCGGAACGTCCCGGCTGGACACCTTCTGAGAGAGTGATCGGCCCAGCCTTTGACGAGGTTTTTCGGAATGCATCCGGTCGGATCATTATCGCAACTTTCGCCTCCCTTATTGCCCGAATGCAACAAGTGGCGGATGCAGCAGTACGCCATAATCGCAAAATTGCGTTCGTTGGGACAAGCATGGTGGATAACGCAAAGATAGCTCAAAAAATGGCTTACCTGGAAATTCCCGAAGAAACGCTGGTCAGTTTGGAAGAAGCACTGCACCTGCCAGATAAAGATGTGGTCTTGATGTGTACCGGATCACAGGGTGAACCGTCGTCCATCATCGGGCGACTGGCAACCGGCACCAACCGACAATTCGATGTGGAAGCTGGTGACACAATCGTGCTTTCATCCCATCCCATCCCCGGCAATGAGGAAGCCATCAGTAAAACCATTAACCGTCTTATGCGGCGTGGAGCCGAGGTGATTCATGAGGCAATCTCCCCGGTCCATGTTTCAGGACATGCCAGTTCAGAGGAAATGAAACTCCTGCTAAATCTGGTTCGGCCCACTTTCTTCATGCCAATCCATGGAGAACTGCATCAATTGAGACGACATGCCAACCTGGCAAAACAAGTTGGCATTCCATCCGAGAATATCGCTGTCGTCGAAAATGGGCAGGTGGTGGAAATATCCGAGGGCAAATTATCATTAGCAGAGCGAATGCCCGGTGGGTACATTTTCGTCGAGGGTGAAAGCGTGGGTGAAATTGACCGGGAAGTGATGCGCGAGCGGGAACAACTGGCTCGTTCGGGGATCGTTCTCATTACGGCAACTCTGGATAAATATTCCAACCGCCTACTAAAGGAACCCGAGGTCATCACGCGTGGTTTTATCTCCCCGGAAGATGCAGAAATCCTCGTTCCTGCTGTCCAAAAGAAGGTGACAGAATTGGTAAATAACAGCGGATCAGATGATGAAAAAACTATTACAGATGCAGTAAGAAGTTTGCTCCGCAACCAGACCGGCCGCCGGCCGATGATTTTTGTGGCAGTGACTAAAGCCTGAATCTGAATCTCTTTGTCCTATTCCGCTTCACGGTTTGTAATAAAGTATTCCAAAAATAGATATGATTGCGTTCCCAAAATCAGGTGGTCATCGAATGTACGAAAAGCTGTCAGGATGAACTAATTTTTACCAAATATTACATTTAACAATGAACAGAATCAACCTTCCCAAGAGGTTAAGTAAGTTGGGATAGCACCCCTTCCATAATCCATCTACCTGCTGAGTCGCAACTGGAAAATCACAGTCCCGTACGATGGAATTTCCAGCAGTGGAAGGTAATTGTTAAAGCCACCGACATCAGTGAAATTCAAATCAGAATACTCTACAGGAACAGCAAGTATAGGGATGACATGGTAATCACCTGGGGGAATGTTGCTTTTATCGAGTGACAATTTATATTCGTTGACTGGCGCACCGGAAAGGTTTATTATCACCATCACAATTTCATCTTTGCTAACGCGGAGAATTGTATACAACGCTGATTGATTTGAATGAACTGCAATCAGGTTCCCGACACGGAGAGCTGCATGTTCGTTTCGAATCTGGATAAGAACCCGGTAGTGGGACAAGATGGAATTCGGGTCAGTCGTTTCAGCAGCGACATTGTTGGTCTCCCAATCCGTACCGACCGATTCCCAAGGAATGGTGGTGGAAAAACCGCTGTACTGTTCTGCTGACCACTGCATTGGGCGGCGGATATCTTCATCCGGCTTTTGTCCTTCCATACCCACTTCTTCGCCAAAGTAGATAAATGGAACCCCCGGGGAAGTGAGAAGCATAGAAGCTGCAATCTTGACCTTATTCGGATCATTTTTCAATTGGGTCATCAACCGGTCTTGATCATGGTTGGTCAGGAAAGGGGCAAACTTAATAGGGGGGATAAAGCTGTCAGATATCTTTTCTCGCTGAAGAGCAATCGCAGCATTGCCGAGGTTGGCAGAAGAGATGAACGCAGATGCCAGACCAAAATCAAATGCCAGGTCAAGCTGATCGCCTTGAGTGTAGGATGCCATTGTGATTGGGTGTTCACCCGCCAATTCACCGACAGTGACAGCCATTGGGTTAATCCCTTTGTAGAAGGAACGAAATTGCTTAAACCAAGCGTGTGTTTCCGGTGTGTTCGCCTGGAGCGTGCCGTCTTCGATCAGGTGTCGGGCAGCATCTAGCCGGAAACCATCAATTCCGGTCGTCTCAAGCCAGAATTTGACCGCATTCTCCATTTGTGTCGTCACTTCCGCGTTGCGATAGTTCAAATCGGGCATGCTTCCCGAGAAAATGGCGTAATAATAACCAGTAGTAGTTGGATACCAAACCTGCTCGCCCCACGGTCCACTGTAAATGGGTTTTGTGTCTGACCAAATATAGAAGTCGCGATAGGGCGAGTTCGGATCCTGGGCGTCGATAAACCAAGGATGTTGACTGGAGGTATGGTTCAAGACCATGTCGATGATAACGCGGATGCCTCGATTATGAGCTTCGCTGACCATGGTTTTAAAATCAGCAATAGTCCCGTAATCGGGGTTGACAGCGAAGTAATTCGTTACGTCATAGCCGTGATAAGAGGGAGAAGGGGTAATAGGCATCAACCACAATCCGGTTACACCCAAATCCTTTAGATAATCGAGTTTCCCGGTAATGCCATTGAAATCGCCGATGCCATCGCCATTACTGTCGCAAAACGATCGAACGAATATTTCATAGAAAACAGTGTCATTCCACCACGGGTACCCGTCCGTGCCCTGCGATAGGGTGGGCACTTGTGCGACCGGGGTTGCAACCGGGATCACGGTCGGTGAGGGGGAAGGCAAAGATGTCGGTGGCGAGGGCGGTGTGGCAGGTTCGGGTTGGAAAATAAGAAACACTGCCAATCCTATAGCTGCAAGGAGAACCAATGCGCCGGCCATTGATAGATATTTCTTCATTTTTATCTCCCGAAATTGAACAAATCGATCCCAACAGCTTGCGCCACCATCCAGACCTGATCACTCTGGAAAGCGATATGAATTATCTCAGCACCTGATACACCGTAGATAGTAGTAAGAAAAGTCTGCCGTGCTTTCCATCAAATCGGGTTACTACGCATTACGCATCCAGAATTGGTTGGCAAGACAGACTCAACGCAAAAAATTCCTGGATGAACTTCTTTAACCCAGTCCACAATATTGTTTGCAATGCCGGAATAATCGGTACGGAAAAAAGGACTAGAAGAACCTTTCATCCGGGCAAGACAAGCACCCGTGGTAGCCAATCGGAGAGTGCCGGATGAAACGAATAACAAATGATTATCGGATGCTTCAGTAGAATATTCTTTTCAAGTTCCACCCCGGATATCGAGGTGGTTATTACCGAGTCCGGTGCCACACCGGACAGTCCATTCATAGGATAAATTAGTAAAGTTAAAAACACCTAGCATTGTTTGGGCTTGATCAGGCTCGAGATGACTTCATTAAATTATTTTTTTTATAAAATTCCGCATACCTATTGGTGTGCGGAATGGCGACAATTTATTCGGATTCTATATGCCAAGTGCTGCCCAACCGGCATATTTACCTATATCAGCAAGTTCAGCCTCGATGCGTAAGAGTTGGTTGTATTTTGCAACGCGGTCAGAGCGCGCCGGAGCGCCGGTCTTGATTTGCCCCATATTCAGGGCTACTGCCAGATCGGCAATGGTACTATCTTCTGTTTCACCAGAACGATGAGAAGTGACTGCCCGCCAACCAGCCCGGTGGCAGGTCTCGACAGCTTCGATGGTCTCTGTCAGAGTGCCAATCTGGTTGAGTTTCACCAGGAGGGCATTGGCTGCCTTCTCTTTGATCGCGCGGCGGACACGTGTCGGGTTGGTAACAAGCAGGTCGTCACCTACAATCTGGATCTTGTCGCCAAGGGTTTTAACCATCAGCTTCCAGGAATCCCAGTCATCCTGGGCCAGACCATCTTCAATGGATACGATCGGGTAATCCTTGACCCATTTTACCCAAAATTCGACCATCTGTTCGCCGGTCAGTTTCTTACCTTCCTTGCGGAGGTTATAAGTCTTTTTTTCTTCATCGTAGAGCTCGGATGCAGCAGGGTCGAGGGCAATCGCCACCTGCTCGCCGCGGCCTGCTTTAAATCCAGCTTTGCTTATGGCTTCCAAAATTACTTCCACTGCTTCGCTGTTGGCCTTGAGCGACGGGGCATAGCCCCCTTCGTCTCCAACCAATGTGACATATCCTTTGTCTTTGAGAACAGATTTGAGCGCATGGTAGATTTCTGCACCCCAGCGCAGACCTTCAGCAAAGGAGGGGGCACCACATGGCATTACCATGAACTCCTGTGCATCCGTGGACTGCCAGGCTGTATGCGCTCCGCCGTTTAGGATGTTCATCATCGGAACCGGTAATACGTGGGCATAAACCCCGCCAATATACCGATAGAGAGGCAAGCCCAGCGCAGCCGCAGCTGCTTTGGCGACCGCCAAGGATACACCCAGAATGGCGTTGGCTCCAAACTTGGATTTGTTAGGGGTTCCATCGAGAGCCAGCATTTCAGCGTCAATGGCTTTCTGATCAGCAGCATCCCAGCCAAAAAGGTCATCGGCGATTTCTTCATTAACAGCCGCGACTGCTTTCAGCACACCCTTGCCGTTATAGCGTTTTTTATCACCATCACGCAGTTCGAGCGCTTCGTGCACTCCAGTAGATGCACCGGAGGGAACTGCAGCTCGGCCCCACGAGCCATCTGCAAGGATGACTTCAACCTCGACAGTTGGGTTGCCGCGCGAGTCAAGGATTTCCTGGCCAGTGATAATTTCGATCGTAGTATCCATAGAATAACTCCCTTTGTTTAATTTCGGATATAGCGTCCGTAATTCCCAAGCTACCGAGTATAACTCACTTTTCCGCCTTGATACCCGCTCTATTCCTCGCCTCCTTTAGCAGCCCCACAAAAAGGGGATGGGGGTGCATTGGGCGTGAAAGGAACTCCGGGTGGAATTGGCTACCTACCATGTATGGATGGTCCTTTAATTCGGAAATTTCCACCAACAAGCCATCGGGGGAAATCCCAGAGAAAGCCATCCCGCATTTCTCGAAATCTTCCCGATAGGAATTGTTAAATTCCCAGCGATGCCGATGGCGCTCCTCAACCAACTTTTCGCCATAGGCTGCTGCGGTCTTCGTCCCCGGTTGAATCACGCAGGGATAAAGGCCAAGGCGCATGGTACCACCCATATCGGTAATGGCGCGCTGCTCAAGCATCAGGTCAATGACGGGGTGTGCAGTGCTTCGATCAAATTCGGTTGAGTTGGCATCTTCATAACCCAATACATCCCGCGCGAACTCCACGCACATCACCTGCATTCCCAAGCACAGACCAAGATATGGGACCTTTTCCTCGCGAGCATATTTTGCAGTCTGGATCTTCCCTTCAATGCCCCGCGACCCAAATCCTCCGGGGACAATAATTCCATGCGCAGATTTGACGATATCCCAACCCTTGCCCTTCTCCAAGTCGCTTGAGAGAACCCATTGAATTTCTGCCTCCAGCCCTAATGAGAGGGCAGCATGGTTGACAGCCTCCCTCACCGACATATAAGCATCCTTCAACTCAACATACTTACCAACCAGGGCAATTTTTACAACCGGCTTAGGCTTGCGAACTTCTTCCACCAGGCGACGCCATGGAGCCCAGTCTGGTTTTATGGTTGCTTTGAGCCCCAGCCGTTCCACAAGATAATCCCCCACCCCCGCTTGTTCGAGCAGGATTGGAACTTCGTACAAAACCGCTGATGTGACCATTGGAACAACAGCACGTTTATCCACGTCACAAAATAGTGCGATCTTTTCACTTAACCCATCTTCAATCGGGTAATCGGAACGGGCAATGATCATATTGGGAGAGATACCAATCGAGCGTAATGCTGCCACCGAATGTTGGGTTGGTTTTGTTTTCAGTTCCTGTGTCGCGCCGATGAATGGTAGCCAGGTCACATGAACAAAAAAGGTATTTTCCCGTCCCACTTCGTTGCGCAACTGCCGCAAAGCCTCGAGAAACGGCTGAGATTCTATGTCGCCCACCGTTCCGCCGATCTCAAGAATGACGATATCCGCCCCGGATTCTTTTGCGGCCAATCCAATACGACGCTTGATTTCGTTGGTAATGTGCGGAATAACCTGAATCGTCCCCCCCAAATAGTCACCGTGGCGTTCTTTTGCAATCACCTCGGCATATACCTGCCCGGTCGTGAAGTTACTGAAGCGACCCAAACGAATGTCTACAAATCGTTCATAGTGACCCAGATCCAGATCAGTTTCCGCGCCATCATCCAATACGTAAACTTCGCCATGCTGGTAAGGAGACATCGTCCCGGGGTCCACATTAATATAAGGGTCAAGCTTCTGGACCGTCACATTGAAACCGCGTGATTTGAGCAACAAACCCGTGGCTGCTGCAGTAACCCCTTTACCAACCGAACTGACAACACCACCGGTAAAGAAAATATATTTAGTGGGCATAATCACCTCTCAAATAACAAAGGACGTGGGGAGGGCCATTTAGTGGCTTCCTCCCCACGCGGGTTGACGTGTGTAACCAAGAAGTGTAGGTAATTAGCTTCATCCGACCAGTTTGACCAGGTCCTCTGCGGCCCGGCGCATCTCCAGGAAAATGATCCCGAGCTTGGCCTCCTGACGGGCAAGTGCAGTTAATACAGCTTCAGAGCCGACAGATGTAAGAACAATAAAGCCATTACTCCCCTTGATATAGACCTGGTGTAATCCACCCCGTCCAAGCTCTTCAGCGATCCGTTCACCCAAGCTGAGCATCGCAGCAGACATGGCGGATACTCTGTCCTCTTCCACCTCTGCGGGCAGAGCCGACGCCATGATTAAACCATCCACCGAAACGATAGCAGAGGCCTCAATGTCCGGCGCCGCCGCTTGCATGGAGCGCAGGCGGTTAACCATCAGTTCGCTGCGATTTTGATTCATTCTCAAACTCCAAATTCCAATTTTCAGAAGACTTCTTCATTATAAGGGAAACTTGAAAATTGTGTACGTTTTTCAAGGCACAGATGTTTTTTTAAATCTTTTTATCAGCAACTTCCAAAATGCCCGCCGCAGGAAATTCCCAGCCAATGCTCCAATAAAAAAAGCCAGAACCAATCCGCCAAAAAAAACCATACAGGTCAAGTCAGTCAACACATTTCCAGAAAAAGATCGCGTAAATAACTGGTCTTTTAGGAGGAGAAAAACTGTAATCCATAATCCCAGGCAAAAAACAACAACAATAAATGTTAGCGCACTTACAACACGTCCCGCGCAGGTATGCTCCAATGCCCGGTCAGCCTGACTGGTTGCGGTCTTCTTACCAGAATTCCATAACTCGCTAAGTCGGGTTCTCATTTCAATCCTGATTGACCTGATAATTCGGTGCTTCTTTCGTGATGATGACGTCGTGAGGATGGCTTTCAATGAGCCCAGCGTTGGTTATGCGAACGAAACTGGTCTTTGTGTGCAAATCTTCGAGGGATTTTGCTCCAGCGTACCCCATCCCTGAACGAAGCCCGCCAATGAGTTGAAAGACAAAATCGTGTAATTGACCTTTGAATGGAACTCTTCCTTCGATCCCCTCCGGAACAAGTTTCCCACCTTCGTTATTCGACGATAAAGAAGGGTTTACCTGCCCGCTTGCGTACCGATCCCTCCCATATCCCTGCATGGCACTCAAACTGCCCATCCCACGGTACTCTTTAAACCGTCGCCCTTCGAGCAACACCACCTCTCCCGGCGATTCATCCAAGCCTGCAAACAAGCTACCCAGCATGACCGTGTCAGCGCCGGCAACGATAGCCTTGATAATATCACCGCTGAACTTGATACCTCCATCTGCAATAATCGGGATTTTATATGGAAGGGCTACCCTTGAACAAGCGTAGATGGCAGACAATTGTGGCATCCCAGCACCAGCAATAACGCGTGTGGTACAAATTGACCCAGCTCCGACTCCAACCTTTACGGCAGCTGCACCAGCCTCGATCAGTGCCCGTGTTCCTTCGGGTGTCACTACATTCCCAGCAATGACCGGAAGTTTTGACCATTTCCGATGAATTCGACGGATGGCGTTAACCACTCCCCTGGAATGACCATGGGCAGTGTCAATTACGATAACATCCACCGAGGCATCCATAAGATTTCCAACCCGGGAATCCAAATCTGACCCAACGCCCACAGCAGCCCCGACCAGCAAACGACCGCGAGCGTCGTGGGCTGCGCTTGGATAGTCGCGCTCCTTCTGAATGTCCTTGACTGTCAGCAGCCCTTTTAGATGACCAGAGGCATCCACGAGCGGGAGTTTCTCGATGCGGTGTTCCTGAAGAATGGTTTTCGCGTCCCGGCGAGAAATCCCCACAGGTGCCGTTACCAGCGGCTGAGGAGTCATGAATTTACTGATCGGTTGGAAAAAATCAGAGGGTTCGACGAAACGGATATCCCGGTTGGTCAGGATGCCAACCAATTTTTTATCCTGGTCCACGATGGGAACCCCACTAATCTTGTAATTGGACATTATATTCTCCGCCTGTTGCAGAGTCGCATCGGGAGGCAATGTGATTGGATCTGATATCATCCCCGATTGTGACCGTTTGACCGTGTCAACTTCATGTGCTTGTTGTTCTACAGAAAGGTTGCGATGGATAATCCCGATCCCTCCTTCGCGTGCGAGGGCGATTGCCAGGCGGGCCTCGCTGACAGTATCCATCGCTGCTGAAAGCAGAGGGATATTCAGTCGTAAGTCTGCCGTTAAACGGGCGGTAACATCTGCTTCTGCAGGCAGGATTTCACTGTATGCCGGGACGACTAAAACGTCATCAAAAGTCAAGGCTTCGGAAGACTGGAAGAGTGTCTTGTTTTTGTCCATAATTCTCCTGTTTTAACACCGGCATTGTCTGGACGATTTTACATCAAAACGAATGAATTGGAATTTGCTTTTTATTTCATTATCAAAGAGTAAAAGCCAGTATAAGGACATGCTGGATTATTATGAATTTGATTTCCTTCGGATATGAAATTTATTCCCAAAAAGAGACGGGAAAAACACCATTTATAGGAAACCATGCTAAATGGAGATCCAAACCTCGCATCCTCTAAGATTCCCCAGGAGCTTATGAAGCACCTGAAAATTGATTGACAATATTGTAACTTACCAGAGATGAAAGATTCGCTTTACCATACAATTCATGGATATAATACGATAATAATTAAACCTTAAAAACCGAATTATCCGATAATGGCAAACCCGGTGAAAACCGGGGACGCAAAGCTACGGGTCTAACGTCACCCAAGTGACCATGACTGCCAGGCCGCCGAAGATGAAGAGAAGAATTTTTTACTTTTAGTTTTGACGGGCTTGGTGTTATCCAGGCTCGTTTCGTTTCCAAATGCCATTTCGTTCGATAAAGGCAAACCCGGCGAAAGCCGGGGACGCAAAGCCATGGGTCTAAAACCGGGAAACCGGTCAGGATTGCCAGGTTGCCGAAAACGAGGAGCACCCTTGCGCTGCAAGCAGACTTCCCGTTTTCACCATTTTTACGGGAGGTTCTGCCATGAAGGTCCGTATATTATTAAAAGTATTTGCTTTAATTCTGTTTGTTCCCGTCCTCCTTTTTCCATATATACGAGTCGAAGCTGTAAGCGGGGAATCGCTCCCAGCATTTAACGATTTTGCCGCGACTGTTTCGAATGGTCAGGCAGGGGTAGTAAGGGGAGTATATGTTCCTGGAGTGATGGCGTATAGAGTTATCCAACAGTCTGCAGGTGACCCGGGTTATGTCTCGCCCATTGCTGGGGTTGTCACACAATTTAGGATGGCGATTCCATTCGGAGTGATCGGCCTGCTTGCCCATGATAATCTGGCAGGAGTGAATTTCCCCAATTTACATCCCGGCCAGGAAGTAAAAATCATTTATGGAGATGGCAAAGTCTCCCTCTATACTGTCAGTAGTATTAATCAGTACCAAGCAATAGACTCTCACAGCACCCTAAGCAATTTTGCCCACCTGAATTCTGGAACAATTTATACTGCCGCACAGATTTTTGAAATGTACTATCAAGGCGGGGACCAGGTCACATTCCAAACTTGTATCGCAAAGGATGGTAATTTAAGTTGGGGGCGGTTGTTTATTACCGCAACTCCAGGTGTGCCAATTCAAACCCTCACTCCAACTAAAAATATCTCCCAATATCTTCTGCTTTACAAGTAATATAATTTAGATAAAGACTTCTTTCCTGGCTCGCACCTTTTAGCGAGGTACTTCCGCAGGTTTTGGATAGACAAAAAAGGAAATGCCAAGGAAAATCTATAGTCTGGTGACCAAAAAATGGGGGTATAACGTCACTGCTCAGTAGATTGTGACAATTCTCATTCAGTACATAGATTAGGTTGACCGGTTTTAGAGAATAACGATCCATCACTGCAAAAAACATTCACGCGGTGATGAGATTTGTTAAAATATGTTGACCCGCACCTCCCTTCGTGTTAGACTCAATCCTTGACTTTCTATGTGTCTTTTAATGCTATCCCTCGTCTTTTGGATCGTTTCTTTCTCCCCTGTCCAGGTGGACGATCCAACCATCGATTCACCACATCCCGGGGATGTACTTCAGGGAGTTGTAGCAGTTACAGGGTCCAGTGATGTTGAAGGATTTTTGTCGGCAGAAACCTCGTTTTCCTATACGGATGATCCGACCGGAACCTGGTTCCTGATATCGACCAGTACCCAACCAGTCTCCAACAATAGACTGGTGACCTGGGATACAACAGTCATAACCGATGGAAATTATGTGATGCGATTGCAGGTAAATCTGACAAATGGAACATCACGCGAATTCCTCGTTCCGCAGCTGCGGGTACGCAATTACACACCCGTGGAAACGCCAACACCGCTACCTCTTGCCCCCGAGGCAACCCCCCTTCCCACCAGCATGTCTACCATGACTCCCTTCCCGACACCAACCGCGTTAGCACGAAACCCTGCGACACTGGGCCCGATGGACGTGTCCGCCAGTATTCTTTATGGAGGAATAGCGGCGATCTCGATGTTCATTATCATCGGCATATACCTTTGGCTGCGACGGAAATAAATATGACCGATACCTATTTAATTGTTGGGCTCGGAAATCCTGGTCGTGAATATCGCGAAACCCGCCATAATGTTGGCTTTATGTTGTTAGACCTCCTGACAACAAGATTAAACGTGCACTTCACCCGGATGCAAGCCAAGGCGCTCGTGGCAAGTGCGAATTTCCAAGAGCGCAAAATCATCCTTGCGAAACCGCAAACATTTATGAACCTTTCCGGCCAGTCTGTGCAGGGGTTGTTGCACTTTTATAAATTACCATTAGAGAACTTGCTTATCGCTCACGATGATCTGGATTTATCGCTGGGCACAATCCGTATTCGTCCTGATGGCAGATCGGCGGGGCAAAAAGGGATGACATCCACCATCGACCGGCTGGGTACGGATGAATTCCCCCGTTTGCGACTGGGGATAGGACGACCACCGGGACAGATGCAAGCTCCAGATTATGTCCTGCAGGACTTCCCGGAAACTGAAATTCCTGTCATCGAGCAAACTCTTAACCGTGCTGTGGAAGCTGTTTTGACATGGGTTACCGAAGGGCTGGACACAGCGATGAATAAGTATAACGGGATGAATTCATAAGGGCGCGCGAGTCATCCCAAACTCATAAAGTAGCGGGAAAAGAACCCCCCCCCATCATCATGAAATTTCTGCTCGAACAAATCCGTCGTCTACCTGCTTATCAACATTTGTTAATGGACCTTCAGACCGGGATAAAACTTCCCGGCCTGGCATTACCGCGCGCCGCACGGTTGCCCGTTCTTTCCTGCCTGAATAAGGACCTGGGATTTCCCATCCTTTTTGTTACAGACCGCGCTGACCATGCTCTCCGGCTGCACGACGAACTGGGTTTCTGGGCTCCGGAAGTATCCCGATACATATTCTCGGAGCCAAACCCGCTGTTCTATGAAAACGCTGCCTGGGGCAGCGCAACACGCCGAGAACGCTTGCAAACCCTTTCTGCGCTTTCAGCTTACCACCTGCCCTTTATGGAAAAACCATCAAATGCACCGATCATCATCACAACCGCCCGAGCCTTGATGACGCGTACTCTGCCCAGGCGTGATTTCCTTAAAGGGAGCAAAATCCTCAAAGCCGGGCAAACCTTACCGCCTGGATCCTTGCTGGAAATGTGGTTGAGTATTGGTTACCAGCCAGTAGACACCGTTCTCGAACCGGGTCAATTCTCTCATCGAGGAGGATTGCTGGATGTATGGCCACAATCTGAACCTTATCCGATCCGCCTGGATTTCTTCGGTGATGAGATCGACGCCCTGCGGCAATTTGATCCAGGCTCACAGAGAACTGTCGAGAAAATGGAGTCCATTCTCATTACTCCAGCCCGGGAGTACATCCTAAGAGAAGATGACCGTACCCGTCTCTCTGAAATCTCTGAATTCCATATACCGCTCCTTCATTCAATGCCCTCCAATCTGCTTGATTATCTTCCGCAGAAATCGATCATCCTGGTAGACGACCTGAGTATGCTCGAGAATGCGGGGGAAGAGATAGAAGAGCAAGCAGTAAAACTTCGCAGCGAGTCGATATCTGAGGGAACATTGGCGGGGGATTTCCCAATTCCATACATCTCATGGTCTGAGTTGGAAGATGGGATGCAAAGCTACATCTTCATGGAGCTGGGTCATTCGTCGGCTGAGGAATCTTCCGGCAGCCTTGCCTCTCACTTCAACCAGATCGAACGCTTCGGGGGTCGCCTTAAGCCATTTATTGAATATTTAGTAAAGATTATTAGCGATAATGAGTCGGTTGTTATAGTTTCGCGGCAAGCCTCCCGACTGGAAGAGCTTTGGGCAGAACAAGATTCCGGATCAATCGAATTTGCTCCGGGAAACCCTCAATTTCTCGAGGCTTCTCTCTCCGAAGGCTGGAAACTCATATCCGACTCTCAAATTTCAAATTATCTCATAACAGACTCCGAAATATTCGGTTGGGAGCGACCTCAACCGCGCCAGCGACCGCACCCGGGCGCTGAAACACCCGAATCCGCCTACGCAGACCTGCACCCAGGTGACTGGATTGTTCATGTGGATTACGGGATTGGGCGCTATGTTGGTCTGGTCCAACGAACCCTGGATGGGCTAGGACGGGAATTTTTATGCGTCGAGTATAAAAATGGCGATCAGGTTTACGTTCCCATTCACCAAGCTGACCGGCTAACCCGTTACATCGGACCGGACAGCTCACCACCTGGACCGGGGAGTTTAGGGTCACAGGAATGGCCGGAGACAAAGCGCAAGGTTCGAGAGGCTGTCCAGGAGGTTGCCCAGGAGTTACTCGACCTTTATGCCCGCCGCCATATCGCCGAAGGTTTCGCTTTCAGTCCTGATAACCCGTGGCAGGGAGAGTTGGAGTCAAGTTTCCCATACGTCGAGACCGAAGATCAAGTTAAAGCGCTGATCGATATCAAACGCGATATGGAAACGCCCCGCCCGATGGATCGATTATTGTGCGGTGACGTGGGCTACGGCAAGACCGAAGTGGCTTTGCGAGCAGCATTCAAGGCAGTCATGGATGGCAGGCAGGTGGCAGTTCTCGTCCCGACCACTGTCCTGGCACAACAGCACTACGATACGTTCAGGCAACGGCTCTCTGCCTTCCCGGTAACAGTCGAGATGCTTTCACGTTTTCGCACTCCCAGGGAGCAAAACCAAATATTGTATGCGCTGACCCAGGGAGCGATTGATATTGTCATCGGCACGCACCGTCTTATCTCCGCAGATGTCCAATTCAAGGACCTCGGGTTGGTCATAATTGATGAAGAGCAACGTTTTGGTGTTGCACATAAGGAGCATTTGAAGAAATTACGGACCGAGGTGGATGTACTTACCCTAACTGCCACTCCCATTCCGAGGACCCTTTACATGGCACTTACCGGTGTTCGTGACATTTCTAATTTAAACACGCCACCCGAGGAACGCCTCCCCATCATTACCCACGTTGGACCTTACTCTCCAAAACTGGTCCGACAGGCCATCTTGCGGGAATTGGAACGCGGTGGGCAGGTCTTTTTTGTCCATAACAGGGTCCAGACAATCGACGCCATGCGGTTGCACCTGGAGAAGCTCGTCCCCGAAGCGCACATAGCGATTGGTCATGGCCAAATGCCGGAGAACGAACTTGCCAGCGTGATGCATCATTTCACTGCCGGGGATGTGGACATCCTACTATCAACCTCAATTATTGAATCAGGGCTCGACATCCCGAACTCAAACACACTCATCGTGGACCGTGCAGATGCTTTCGGTCTCGCCCAGTTATATCAATTGCGTGGACGCGTGGGAAGAGGCGCAGCGCGAGCTTACGCTTACTTTTTCCGGCATAATAAATTGCGTCCCACACCAGAAGGCCAGGAAAGATTGGAAGTCATTGCTGAGAATACACAGCTGGGGGCCGGGTATTCGATTGCAATGCGCGACTTGGAAATGCGCGGCGCTGGAGAATTGCTAGGAACCCGTCAATCGGGACATATTGCCGCCGTGGGATTTCATCTTTATACGCGTCTCCTGGCTGCAGCAGTCAAGCAGGCTCGCACACTTGGCAAGTACGAAGGTTTGAATGTTGATTTAAAATCCCCCAGCCTGGATTCCATCCAGCCGATGGGTTTACCAGTCAATGTAGACCTGCCGTTCGCCATCGGAATTCCCGAAATCTATGTCCCGGATACGAATCTACGTCTCCGTCTCTACCGGCGCCTGGCTGATGTGACTGACGAAGCCGCCCTGGAAGCCCTCGCTGCTGAATTCACCGACCGGTTTGGTCCACTCCCGGAGATGATCACCAACCTGTTCTACCAGATGCGTGTAAAGCTGCGCGCTGAAAAGGCCGGCTTGACCTCGATTGGGATGGAAAGTGGACAGATCGTCCTAAGGTACCCCCCCGCTCCAGAAGGGGTTGAGCCCAAGCGCTTGCCAGATCT
>Ga0326726_10001115_pt1 | contig 24823 bp, 23 predicted proteins | sample MHFenrmetagenome_2_FD_207603 | JGI IMG/M metagenome (GOLD analysis project Ga0326726, IMG submission 207603) | Lab enriched peat soil microbial communities from Michigan Hollow, Ithaca, NY, United States - MHF15MN | ecosystem: Environmental > Terrestrial > Soil > Wetlands > Peat | place: USA... | reverse complement strand
CGCTCCGAGTGCACGTACGCGACCTTGGCGCCCGGATTCGCGGCCGCGATCATGTTGCCGACCGCTTGCATCAAGTGCGTCTTGCCGAGGCCGACCCCGCCATAGATGAACAGCGGGTTGTAAGCGCTACCGGGGTTGCGCGCGACTTGCAGCGCCGCGGCGCGCGCGAGCTGGTTGCTCTTGCCCTCGACGAAACTATCGAACGTGAAAGCCGGGTTGAGTCGGCTGCCGAGTACCGGTCCCGCGACACGGACCTCCGCCTCCACCTGCGCGGGCGCTTCGCGTTTGATCGCCGTTCGAGTGCCGACCTCGACGACGACCTCACCGCCTTGGTCGCTATGCGTGCTCCACCAGGACCGTATCTTCTCGAGGCAATGGCCCTTGACCCAGTCGACGACGAACCGATTCGGCGCGAGCAGGCGCACGAGCTGCCCGTCCTCGACGAGCTGCAGCGGTCTTATCCAGGTATTGAACTGCTGCTCCGACAGGTCGGCCTCGAGGCTGCGAACGCATTGACTCCAAAGCGACAAGCAAACCGCCGAGTTCTCTGCCACGGAAGTCTCTTTGATTAAGTGTGAATGGGCGCGGGCGGGGAATTCTCGTGAGTCTAATCTGGCCCCGCTCCGTTTATCCACAGCTTAGCGAGCGCGCGTCGGCGCCTCAATCACCCGCCACGACTACGCCGCGAGTATTGACGCGCCAAAGCACGCCGCGTACAGTTCGCGGCTCTCGAACGCCCTACATCCTTTTGTTTTCACTGCAACTCTTGCCCGCTTCTTGACGTCGCCATGAAACGAACCTTTCAGCCGAGCAATCTGCATCGCAAGCGCACTCACGGTTTCCGTGCGCGCATGGCCACGAATGGCGGTCGGAAGGTGCTGTCGAGCAGACGCCAGAAAGGTCGTGCTCGGTTGTCTCCCTAACGCTGCGGGATCAGCGGCCGCCGCGCGCTCCGCAAGATTCTCGCCCCGCCAGCGTCTTCACACCGCGAAGGACTTCGGCCGGGTATTCGGCGATCCCGTGCGCTCGAGCGATCGGTATTTCACGGTGCTCGCGCGTTCGAGCGGCGGCGGCGTCGCGCGGCTCGGTCTCACGATCTCGCGCCGCATCGCGAAGAACGCCGTGGACCGTAATCGCTTGAAGAGGCTCGCGCGCGAGTCGTTCCGTTTGCAGCCCGCGCTGCCCGCGTGCGATTTCGTAGTCCTCGCGAAGGCCGGTGCGGGCGAGGCCGAACGCGGCCCGCTGCGCGAGAGTCTCGATGGGCACTTTGCGCGCTTGACGGCGCAGATCTCGGCCAGCAGCCATGGATAACCTTCGCCTCTTTCTCTGGGCTGCGTTCCTAGCGCTCGCGTGGCTCGTCTATACGACCTGGACGACCGAATTCGCGCCACCGCTCGAGCCCACGCCGCCGCCCGCCGCGAGCCAGTCACCGGTCGCCGACAACGGCGCGGAAACGTTACCGTCTCTCGATCCTGCGACGACCGCCGCGCCGGCGACCACAGCACCGACAGAGCCCGCCCCGCAGCCGGTTCAACTCGTTCGCGTGCAGACCGACGTGCTCGATGCGTGGATCGACTTGCACGGCGGCGACCTCGTGCGAGTCGATCTGCCGACGTATCCCGTCAACAAGAACGACCCGACGCATCTCGTACGGCTCCTCGACTACGAGCCCGACACGCGCTGGGTATTTCAGACGGGCCTTCGCGGCGTCGGCGCCGATGGTGCCTCCGAGCCGGACCACGTCGCGACGTTTCGCGCGGCGAGCTCGAGCTATCAGCTCGTCGCCGGCGAGAACGCGCTCGTCGTGACTCTCGATTGGGCCGAGGACGGCGCGCTGAAGGCGCAGAAGGTTTACACGTTTCATCGCGGCGCGTACGCGGTCGACCTCGAGCTGAAGGCGAGCGCGGATTCGCCGTGGCGCGGCGCGCCCTATGTGCAGATGACGCGCCTCTACCACGCCGTCAAGCGAAGCTACACCTCGGTCGAGTCCTATTCGTTTTCCGGCCCGGTCCTGTTCGACGGCAGCGAATACAAGAAGCTCAAATTCGACGACATCGCGAAGACCCCCGTTACGCAGACGGAGAAGGGCGGGTGGCTCGCGGCGATCCAACATCACTTCCTCGCGGCGGCGGTTCCGCAGGCCGACGACAGCGTGCGCTACACGGCGGCCGCGCGCGGCCCAGACTTCGTGCTGAGCGCGCTCGGCGCCGTGCGGACGGTCGACGCGACGATGCCGCTCGACTATCGCATCACGCTGTTCGTCGGCCCCAAGCTCCAAGACCAGCTCGCGGCCGCGGGCCCGAAGCTCGAACGCGCCGTCGACTACGGTGCGACGCTCGGCTGGATCGCGCGTCCGCTGTTCTGGTTGCTCTCGGCCGTCGAGCGTTACGTCGACAACTGGGGCGTGGCGATCGTGCTCGTGACGTTCCTGATCAAGCTCGCGTTCTACCGGCTCACGGCCGCGAGCGGACGCTCGATGGCGAAGATGCGGCGCGTCCAGCCGCGCATGAAGGCGATCCAAGAGCGCTACAAGGACGATCGTCAGGCTCAGAGCCAGGCAATGCTCGAGCTCTACAAGAAGGAGAAGGTGAATCCGGCCGCGGGCTGCGTGCCGGTGCTGATCCAGATGCCGTTCTTCTTCGCGTTCTATTGGGTGCTCGTCGAGAGCGTCGAGATGCGGCAGGCGCCGTTCATGCTTTGGATCAACGACCTGTCGTCGCGCGATCCGTATTTCGTGCTGCCGCTGCTGATGGGCGTAGCGATGTTCTTCCAAACGCGCCTCCAGCCGCCGCCGCCCGATCCGATGCAGGCTCGAGTGATGCAGATCATGCCGCTCGTGTTCACGTTCTTCTTTTTCCTGTTCCCGTCGGGCCTGGTCCTCTACTGGCTCACGAACACGGTGCTCGGCATCCTCCAGCAGTGGCGCATCAACAAGATCGTTTCGCGGGAGGCGACGCCAACCTAGCCGCCCGGGCGAGCGCGTGAGCAGCCGTGCGCGAGCAGCGTGACGAAACGATCGCAGCCCTGGCCACGGCGCCCGGCGCCGGCGCCGTCGCGATCGTGCGGCTGTCGGGCCCCAAGGCGCGCGCGATCGGCGTCGCGCTGACGGGCGTCGATGCGCGGCCGCGCTATGCGGAGCTCTGCACGTTTCGCGGCCCGTCCGGCGAGGCGCTCGACCGCGGCCTCGTCCTCTATTTCCCCGGGCCCCGCTCGTACACCGGCGAGGACGTCGTCGAGCTGCACGGCCACGGCGGCCGCGTCGTCACCGACGCGCTGCTCGCGCGCGCGTACGCGCTCGGTGCCCGGCCGGCGGAGCCCGGCGAGTTCACGTTGCGAGCGTTCCTGAACGACAAGGTCGATCTGCTGCAAGCGGAAGCCGTAGCCGACCTCGTCGCGAGCGGCTCAATCGCCGCGGCGCGCGCCGCGCTGCGCTCGCTCGACGGTCAGTTCTCCGCGCAAGTGGCGGCGCTGCAATCGGCCCTCACGCATCTGCGTGTGAAGGTCGAAGCGTGGCTCGACTTTCCGGACGAGGAAATTCGCTTCGACGCCAGCGACGAATGCGCCGCCGCGCTCGACGCGCTGCTCGCCGATCTCGCCGCGCTCGCGCGCGCGGCACGCTCGGGCGCGGTGCTCCGCGACGGGCTCAGCGTCGCGATCGCGGGGCCGCCGAACGCGGGCAAGTCGAGCCTCCTGAACCGGCTAGCGGGTTACGACGCGGCGATCGTGACCGACATCCCGGGCACGACGCGCGATCCGCTCCGCGAGCATCTCACGCTCGACGGTTTGGCCGTCACTCTCGTCGATACGGCGGGGCTTCGCGACTCGGCCGACCCGGTCGAGCAAGAGGGATTGCGCCGCGCGCGGCTCGAAGCCGGTCGCGCGGATCGCGTGCTCTGGGTCGTCGACGTGCGCGAGCCGCTCGACGTCGCGCTCGCGGCCGCGCGCGCCAACCTCGGCGACGCGCCGTTCACACTGCTGCGCAACAAGATCGATCTCGCTCCGGACCAGGTCGCGCGAGCGGATGCCGATCGACCGGGCGGCTCGCACACGACCGGCGCAACCAGAGCAGGCGGCGCGGATGGCCCTCCGGTGCTCGCGATCTCGGCGCTGACGGGCGCCGGGATCGACGCGCTGATCGCGCACTTGCACTCGGTCGCCGGATACAACGCCGCGGCCCCCGGCACGTTCAGCGCGCGGCGCCGCCATCTCGCGGCGCTCGAGCGCGCGCGGACCCGGCTCGCCGCCGCGCGCGCGCAGCTCGACGGCGCGCTCGAGCTCGCGGCCGAGGAGCTGCGCGCCGCGCAAGCGGCGCTCGGCGAGCTCACGGGCGAGCTCACGAGCGACGACCTGCTCGGCGAAATATTCGCGACGTTCTGTATCGGCAAGTAGAGCGGTGGGACGAATCGACGCGCGGCCGCTCGGCGACGACCGACTGATGCAAATCCAGGCGAAACTAGTCGCGAATCCCGACGACCTTCGCTCGCTCGACGCGGCTCGGAGGCGTCGGCGAGACCTCGACGCGGTCGCGCCCGAATTGCTTCGCGAGATACATCGTGCGCTCCGTGCGCGCGAGCAGCGAGTCGATCGACTCGCCGATCCGATGTTGCGCGACGCCGATCGATACGGTTGCGCTCTGGCGCTCGGTGAGCGGCGATTCCGCCACGCCGAAACGCAGCGCCTCGGCGAGCGTCTCGCCCTGATGCACGCTGCACGGCCGCGCGATCACGAGTAGCGCGCCGCCGTCGTAGCGCCCCAGCGTGTACTCGGAACGGTGCCAGGCCGGCTGGTCGAGCACAGCGCGCAAACGCGCAGCGAGCCCCGCGATCACGGCATCGCCGGCTGTGGCGCCGCGGCCGTCGTTGATGGTGCGGAGCCGGTCGAGGTCCACGAGGCAGAGGCAGAACACGTTGCCGGTCCGCTGCGCGCTCGCGGCCAGCGCGTGCAACAGCGACAGCACGCTCGGACGCGTGAGCGCTCCCGTGAGTGGATCGAGCGCTACGAGCTTCGCGGGATCGAGGGACGGTTGCGACATGCGTTCGAATTCGTGCCAGACGACGTTCGAACGCACTCTGCCAGCGCGACACACGCTGCTGCGTGACCGCGCTCGCAGAAGCGGGCCGCGTGCGTTTACATAAGCCGAGCCGCTGCGCTAACCGAGAATTGCTTCGCGCCGGTAGAGCCGACCCGCGACCCAGGCGAGCAGCGCGGCGAAGACGAGTGTGCTGCCGGCAGAGAGCGCGACAAGGCGTGGATCGAGCGGCTGCGCTTTGATCAGCGTCGTGACGAGCAGGTGTTGGCTCAAGCTCGGGATCCACATGAGCTTCGGCGACGATTCGACGTTCGTGATTGCCGCGAAGATCACCGGCAGCGTCGGCACGAGCAGCATGAACGAGAGGTAGGTCTGCGCCTCGCGGTACGTCCGCGTGAACGACGCGATCAGCGTCATCAGTGCCGCGCCGAGGGGTGCGATCGGGCACAGCACGAGGAACGCGACGAGCGCCGAGCCGATGCCGAAGCTCGAGGTCATCGCGAGCTTCTCGAGCGGCAGACGCTGCATCACCAAGACGTAGGCCGCGAGCGTGATCGCGAGCGCGGCGAGCATGTAGACAATCGTCGCCGCCATCTTGCCGAGCAACAGGCTGTTGCGCGGCACCGGCAACGTCAGCAGTGGCTCGAGCGATTTGCGCTCGCGCTCGCCCGCGGTCGTGTCGATCGCGAGGTGCATGCCGCCGGTCAGCGTCGCGAACAACAGGAAATAGGTGAGCGTCCCGAGCAGCAGCACCGAGCGCCCGGCTGACGTCGAGACATCGCGGTCGTCGAGTATCAGTGGTCGAAGCAGCGTCGGATCGACGCCGTGCGCGACGAGCCGCAACGCGCCGATCTGCTGCGCGTACGCGTTGATCGCTCCGCGCACGCGAGCAACGCGTCCCTGCGCGCGTTGCTTCGAGCCGTCGAAGATGACCGTTACGTGCGCCGCGTGCGCAGTGCCGAAATCCTCGCCGTAACGCTCGTCGATCGCGAGGACGAACTCGCTCTTGCCCACGGCGACCGCGTCCGCCGCGTCCTCGACGGTCTTGATATCCGGGACATCGAGCGGATAGATCTCGCGCGCGCGCAGGTAGGCGAGCAGGTTCGGCGCGCCCTCGGCGCCGACCATCGCGACGTCGAGGCGATCCTCGGCCGAGGACACCGTCTGCGAGACCATCACGTTCATCAGCACGACGAACAGCAGCGGCCCGATCAGCGGGCCGATCAGCAGCGAGCCCAGCGTGCGCCGGTCGCGGGCCGTCTCGACGATCTCCTTCAAGCAAACGATCAGAACGGGCGACCTCATGACGCCCCCGCGGCGCTCGCGGCGCTGCTCACGGCGGCCTCGACGAAGATCTCCTCGAGCGTGCGGCCCGGGAAGCGCTGCGCGAGCTCGCCTGGGCTACCGGTCAGCGTCACGCGGCCCGTCGAGATGACCACGAGGTCGTCGACGAGCGCCTCGACCTCCTGCATCACGTGGCTCGAGAGCAGCACGCAGCGCCCTTGCGCGCGGAGCTCGCGGAGCCATTCGCGCAGGTGCCGCGTCGCCATCACGTCGAGACCGTTGGTCGGCTCGTCGAGCATCACGTGCTGAGGGTCGTGAACGAGCGCGCGCGCGAGCGCGACTTTCGTGCGCTCGCCTTGCGAGTAGCCCTTCGCCTTGCGGTTGGCGACCGCGCCGAGCTCGAGCCGCGCGATCAGCTCGTCCGCGCGCTCCGCGATCCTCGGCTCGGACAAGCCGTGCAAGCGCCCGTAGTATTCGATGTTCTCGCGCCCCGTGAGCTGCGGATACAGGCCCGAACTGTGCGGCAGCACGCCGAAGAGGCGCCGCGCCGCGAGAGCGGACGTCGCGAGGTCCACGCCGCCGATCCGCGCGTGGCCGCGATCGGGCGCGAGCACGGTCGAGAGGATCCTGAGGCACGTCGATTTGCCGGCGCCGTTCGGGCCGAGCAGGCCCGTGATCTTGCCGTCGGCCGCCGCGAAGCTCACGCCGTCGAGCGCGCGAACCGCGCCGAACTGCTTGCCGAGTGCTTCGACCTCGATCACCGTGCAGTCGCCTCTCGAGCGTGCGCGCGCGCGCTCACGGTGCGGGCCCGAGCAGCGACAAGAAGAACGGCGTCGGCGGCTCGAGCGCGAGGCACGCGGGGTCGAGCGGCTGCTCCGGACGCTCGAGGAACGTGCGTAAGAGACGCGGGACGCAGCCGACCGCGATCTGCCCGTGCCCTTGGTCCCGGCCGACGAGCTGCGTCGCGTGTGCGAGCGTCGCGGCCGCGCGCGCGGCGTATTCCGGCGGCGTGATCGGATCGTTGCTGCCCGACAAGAGCAGCACGGGCCGGTCCGAAACGAGCGGCATCTTGAGGTCTGCGTCGATCGCGCCGGCCGGCCAGCGCCCGCAAATCTCATCGAGAGCATCGACGATCGTCGTGCCGAGATACGTCTTGTCGAGGCCGTCGCGCGAACCGGCCGCGGCGAACGGCGCGTCCTCGGTGCATATGACCGCGTTGCTCATCGGGAAGCTCAGCGACTCGGGCAAGCGCCGCAGCGTCGTCGACGTCTGGTTCGCGAGCGGCGCGTAATTGCCCGCGTGCGCCTCGTGCAGGAGCGTGGGCAGCAGCGCAACCGTCGCCGAGCTATAGCTCAGCAGGCGCACGAGCGCGCGCAGCTGCGGCGCGGCGAATTTACCTGGGTCGCCCGCGGCTCCGCCGCCGGCGTCGGTCGCGTATGGCGACGCGGTCGTGACGGGCTCCTTGTCGAGCCGCGCGAGCAGCTCGCGGAACTCGGCCGGCAGGTCCGGGAAACGCGCGTGGCAGCCGTCGTCGGCCGCGCAACGCGCGAAGATCCCGTCGAGCGCATGCTGCGCCTCGCGCGCGATGTCGGGGCCGAGCGCGAGCTCCGGCGGCACGACGCCGTCGAGGACGACGCTGCGTGCGTGCTCCGGGAAGCGCCGCAAGTAGTGCTGCGCGACGCGCGTGCCGTACGAGACGCCGTAGAGATTCCATTGCGCGATGCCGAGCGCCGCGCGCACGCGATCGAGGTCCTGCACCGCCACCGACGTCGTGTAGAAGCGCGGATCGTGCTCGAGCGCGCGCAAGCACTGATCGATATAGTTGGCGAGCCGCGCATCGCCCGCGGTGTCGAGCGACAGGTCGTCGGGGACGCCGCAATCGAATCCCGCGGCCGAGCGCCCCGTGCCGCGCTGGTCGACGAGGATCACGTCGCGCTCGCGGCGTGCGGGCTCGAACGCGCCTCTGAGCTGCAGATACATGTCGATGGTGCTCTCGCCCGGACCTCCGGCGATCAGCACGAGCGGATCCGGCCGCGGCGTGGAGCTCAGCGACGGCACGCGCGCGACGAAGAGGTCGATGGTGCGGCCGCCCGCCGCGGACGGGTCCTCGGGCACCGCGAGCTTCCCGCAGCGCGCGAACGCTGCGGGCAGCATGTCGGCCGTGAGGCGACACCGCTCGAGCGCGAGATCGGCTGCTGCCGCGGCGCCGGGCGGCAAGAGGGCCGCGGCGGCGCCGAGCGCGAGAGCAAGAGCGAGCGCGAGCGCGAGCGAAAAGCGATGGAGCATGCCGGCGCATGTTCGCCGAGCGCTCCGGACTTTGCCAGTGCGCGCGGCGCCGGACCGCCGCCATGCTCGCGCCGGCGCCGGCGATTTCGAGGCATCGTGAGAGCGCTGAACCTCGCCGGGCGAGAGCGGTCATTCTCTTAGCAGGACTAGCTTTCCATGGCATAGGACGTGCATTTCTCTAACCGTTGCACAGGAGGGACCAAGAATGAATAGGCAACCGGACCCACAGGCGGTGCGCGACCTCGCGTACTCGCTTTGGGAACAGCGCGGCAAGCCCGACGGCGATGCCGACGGACATTGGTTCGAGGCCGAGCGACTGCTCGGCGCAGGACGGCGCACGGACAACCAGCGCGTGGACGAGTCCGTGCGGGAGTCGTTCCCCGCGAGCGACGCGCCGGCGAGCGGGCTGCCCGACAAGCCGCCCGCTAATGCCGACTCGAAATGGGCCGCGGCCGACGCCGCGAAGCAGCCGCGCAAGAGTCGAGTGCGGCCGCGATTGCGCACGGGATCGGACGGCGATTCCGACGACGACGCGGCGCCAAGGTCTGCCGAGAGACCGAAGCTCGGCTCGAGCGACGCGCCGGGCGGTTGAGCTAACGTCTTCGATGTAGTCGGATCGGGCCCGGCCCGCCCGCACGCGACTATTCGAGTCATTGCCCTGAAACAACGGGCACGGGTTGGTTTTGCAGATTCTAAAAAGGGCGCGAAAAACGTGTGAGACCGTGACGGGTGAGGCGCGAGCGCTGGCCAGCCCCGCGGGCTGACCCTAGAATCGGCCGCGTCATGGACTATCCCACGTGTTACGACTGCATCGTGGTCGGCGGCGGCCACGCCGGAACCGAGGCCGCGCTCGCGGCCGCGCGCTTGGGGTGCCGGACGCTCCTGCTCACGCAGAACATCGAGACGCTCGGTGCGATGAGCTGCAACCCCGCGATCGGCGGGATCGGCAAGGGTCACCTTACGAAGGAGATCGACGCGCTCGGCGGCGCGATGGCGCGCGCGATCGACCGCGCCGGGATCCATTTCAGGATCTTGAATGCGAGCAAGGGCCCGGCCGTGCGCGCAACGCGCGCGCAGGCCGACCGCGCGCTCTACAAGCGCGCGATCCGCGAGCTGCTCGACGAGCAGCCGAACCTGACGCTGCTACAGCAGAACGCCGACGGTCTGCTGCTCGACGGCGCTCGCGTGCGCGGCGTCGTGACTCAGACCGGAATCAAGATCGCGGCGCGTACGGTCGTGCTCACGGTCGGCACGTTCCTCGACGGCAAGATTCACGTCGGCCAGGTGAATTACTCGGGCGGCCGCGCGGGGGATCCCGCGTCGATCGGCCTCGCGCGCGGGCTCCGTGACCTCGGCCTCGCGGTCGGACGCCTGAAGACCGGCACGCCGCCGCGCATCGACGGCCGCACGATCGACTACACGAGCCTCGCCGCGCAGCCCGGCGACGAGCCGACGCCGGTGTTCTCGTTCTTAGGTATCCGCGCGGAGCACCCGCGCCAGGTGTCGTGCCACATCACGCACACGACCGAGCGCACGCACGAGATCATTCGCGCGGGGCTCGACCGCTCGCCGCTCTACACGGGCGTGATCGAGGGCGTCGGTCCGCGCTATTGCCCGTCGATCGAGGACAAGGTGGTCCGCTTCGCGGACCGCACGCGCCATCAGATCTTCATCGAGCCCGAGGGGCTCGACACGTTCGAGATCTACCCGAACGGGATCTCGACGTCGCTGCCGTTCGACGTGCAGCTCGATCTCGTGCGCTCGATTCCGGGCTTCGAGAACGCGCACGTGACGCGGCCGGGCTATGCGATCGAGTACGACTTCTTCGACCCCCGCGATCTCAAGAGCTCGCTCGAGACGAAGGCGATCGAGGGCTTGTATTTCGCGGGCCAGATCAACGGCACCACGGGCTACGAGGAGGCGGCGGCGCAAGGCATCGTCGCGGGTCTAAACGCCGGCCTCGCCGTTCGCGAACGAGAGCCTTGGCACCCGCGCCGCGAGGACGCGTACATCGGCGTGCTGATCGACGACCTCGTCACGCGCGGCGCGAGCGAGCCGTACCGGATGTTCACGAGCCGCGCCGAGTATCGCTTGAGCCTGCGCGAGGACAACGCGGACCTGAGGTTGACGCCAAAGGGCCGCGAGCTCGGCGTCGTCGACGACGAGCGCTGGCGCGCGTTCGAGGCGCGGCGCGACTGGCTCGCGGCCGAGGCCGCGCGCCTGAGCGACGTCGTGGTGCGCCCGACCGACGTCGCTCCTGGCAGCCCGCTGAGTCCGCTCGCGCGCGACGCGACCGCGTACGCGCTGCTGCGCCGGCCCGAGCTCGAGTATCGCGACATCGCGGCGTTACCGCGTGTCGGGGAGTCGCCCACGCTTGCAGCGCTCGAGGCCGAGGCCGCGGAGCAATGGATCGGAAGCCTCGAGATCGAGGCCCATTACGCGGGCTACGTCGCGCGCCAACGCGACGAGATCGAGCAGCAGCGCCGGCACGACGCGACCGCGCTGCCCGCCGATCTCGACTACGCGCGCGTCCAGGGCCTGTCGAACGAGATCCGCGAGAAGCTCGCCCGTATCCGCCCGCACGACGTCGGCCAGGCCGCGCGGATCTCGGGCATGACGCCGGCGGCGATCTCGCTGCTGCTCGTGCATCTGAAGAAAGCGAACCGCCGGATCGCCTGACGAGGCCGTCGCGGGCGCGTTATCTTGCCCAGCGGAGTGTGTTCGATATGAAAAGGATCTTTCGCTGGGCGGTAGCCTGCGCCGTGGTCGCGGCGATCGCGGCCTGCGGCTCGGGCGGCGGCGCGACGTCGAGCGCCGTCAAGGTCGGCGGCGAGACCGGCACGGAGCTCGCCGACGTGCAAGTCTTGCGGCTCGGCAACGGCGCCGAGGTGCCGACGCTCGACCCGCAGAAGAACCAGGCGGTGAACAGCGCGGACGTTCTGCGCGACCTGTTCGAGGGGCTCGTCGGCGAGAGCCCGACGGGCGATCTCGAGCCCACCGGAGCCGAATCGTGGACCGCGAGCCCCGACGGCAAAACCTACAGGTTCTCGCTGCGTCGCGACGCGCGCTGGTCCGACGGCAGCCCGGTCACCGCGCACGACTATGAGTACGGTTTCAGGCGCGCCGCGGATCCCGCGACGCTGAGCGTGTACGGTTTCATCATGAGCCCGATCGTCAATGCCGACGACGTGACGGCCGGCCGCAAGCCCCCGAGCGAGATCGGCGTGCGCGCACTCGACGACTACACGCTCGAGATCGATCTCGTGAACCCGACGCCGTACTTTCTCCAGTTGCTCGCGCACGAGACGCTATTCCCCGTGCAGCGCGCGAACGTCGAGAAGTTCGGCGATCAGTTCACGCGGCCCGGCAACCTCGTGAGCAACGGCGCTTTCATGCTCGCGGAGTGGGTCGTGCAGTCGCACATGAAGCTCGTCCGCAACCCGCACTACTGGGGGAACGCGAAGGTAAAGCTCGACGAGGTTTGGTATTACCCGACCGAGGATACGGACGCCGAGCTCCAGCGCTATCGTGCGGGGGAGCTCGACTACACCTACGTCGTATCGGCGACCAAGCTCAAGTGGGTCAAGGAGAACCTCGCGAGCGAATACGTCGTCGCGCCGTACCTCGGCAGCTACTACTACGGGTTCAACCTGATCCGGCCGCCGTTTCAGGGCAACCTCAAGCTGCGGCGCGCGCTCGCGCTCGCGGTGAATCGCGAGATCATCACGAACCAGATCCTCGGCGCGGGGCAGAAGCCCGCGTTCGGCTGGGTGCCGCCGCTCGCGCACTACGAGAGCCAGGAGATGCCCGAGGCGAAATGGACTCAAGCCGAGCGCGAGGCCGAGGCGAAGAAGCTCTACGCAGAGGCGGGCTATTCCGCCGAGCATCCGCTGCGCACCGAGATCCTGTACAACACGTTCGAAGACCACAAGCGCGTCGCGGTCGCGATCTCGTCGATGTGGAAGCAGGTGCTCGGCGTCGAGGCAAGCTTGCGTAACCAAGAATGGAAGGTGTACGTCGACACGCGCAACGAGAAGAAGGAGACGCAGGTCTACCGGCACGGCTGGATCGGGGACTACAACGACGCGTTCACGTTCGCGGAGCTCATGCGCTCGACGAGCGGCTCGAACGACACGAGCTACAACAGCCCCGAGTACGACCGGCTCGTGGGCGCGAGCCAATCGGAGCTCGACCTCGACAAGCGCGCGGCGCTGCTCGAGCAGGCGGAGCGCGTGCTGCTCGAAGACATGCCGATCCTGCCGTTGTACTTCTACGTGACGCAGCACATGAAGAAACCGTGGGTCGGCGGCTGGGAGCCGAACATCCTCGACCACCACGCTTCGAAGTACCTCTACGTCTTAAAGCACTAGAGACACCTTGCTTCGCTACTCGCTACGGCGTCTGCTCGGCGCGATACCGACACTGCTCCTGCTGATCGCGATCTCGTTCTTCATGATTCGCGCGGCGCCCGGCGGGCCGTTCTCGGCGGAGCGCCAGCTCCTGCCCGAGATCCAGGCGAACTTGAACGCCGCGTACCATCTCGACGAGCCGCTCTACGCGCAGTTTGGCCGCTATCTCTGGGGCCTCGTGCACTTCGACTTCGGTCCGTCGTTCCAATACCGCGACTACACGGTCACCGAGCTCATCGAAACAGGGTTTCCCGTTTCGCTTCGGCTCGGCGGTGCGGCGATGCTGCTCGCTCTCCTGATCGGGACGTTCGCGGGCTGCATCGCGGCGCTCAAGCAGAATCGCGCGCTCGATCACGGCGTCATGGCCGTCTCGATGACCGGCATCTCGATCCCGAACTTCGTGATGGCGCCCCTTCTGATCCTCGTGTTCGCGGTCTATCTGCACTGGCTGCCGGCCGGCGGGCTCGGCGATGCGAGCAACCTCGTGCTGCCGGTGATCTCGCTCGCGCTGCCGCAGATCGCGTACCTCGCGCGGCTGACGCGCGGCAGCATGATCGAGGTGTTGCGCAGCAACTTCATCCGCACGGCGCGCGCGCAAGGATTGCCGACTTCGCAGATCGTGCTGCGCCACGCGCTCAAGCCCGCGCTGTTGCCCGTCGTGTCGTTCTTGGGACCCGCGACCGCGGCCGTGATCACGGGCTCGGTCGTCGTCGAGCAAATCTTCGGCGTGCCAGGGCTCGGCCGCTTCTTCGTGACCGGCGCGCTGAACCGCGACTACACGCTCGTGATGGGCGTCGTCGTGTTCTACGGTGTGCTGATCATCGCGTTCAACTTCCTCGTCGATCTCGCCTATGCGTGGCTCGATCCGAAGGTGAAGCTCGGATGAGCGCGGCAGCGTTCGACGCGGACCTAGTCGCGGGTCGGAGCCTGTGGGCCGATGCGTGGGGCGCGCTCAAGCGCAACCGCGCGGCGACGCTCAGCGCGTGGATCATCGGCGCGCTCGCCGTGCTCGTGATCGTCGGGCCGTGGTTGTGCGCGTACGCTTACGACTTCATCGACTACGCGAACGCGTCGACGGGCCCGAGCCTCGCGACGAAGCACTACTTCGGCACCGACACGCTCGGTCGCGATCTACTCGTTCGCACGCTCTACGGCGGGCGGATCTCGCTGCTGATCGGCGTCGTCTCGACGGCCGTGAGCCTCGTGATCGGCGTGAGCTACGGCGCGATCGCGGGCTACTTCGGCGGCCGGGTCGACGCGCTGATGATGCGCGCGGTCGACATCCTCTACGCGCTGCCGTTCATGTTCTTCGTGATCCTGCTCATGGTGTTCTTCGGCCGGCACCTCGTGCTGATCTTCGTCGCGATCGGCGCGATCAACTGGCTCGACATGGCGCGGATCGTGCGCGGCCAGACGCTGAGCCTGAAGCGGCGCGAGTTCGTCGAGGCCGCCGAGGCGCAGGGCGTCGGCGCGTTCGCGATCATCCGCCGGCACATCGTGCCGAATCTGCTCGGCGTCGTCGCGGTCTATGTGACACTCACGATTCCGAGCGTGATCCTCGTCGAGTCGTTCTTGAGCTTCATTGGGCTCGGTGTGCAGGAGCCGATGACGTCGTGGGGCGCGCTCGTGCACGACGGGTCGGTCACGCTCGAGAGTGCGCCGTGGATGTTGATCTTCCCGGCCGCGTTCCTCGCAGTCACGTTGTTCTGCTTCAACTTCGTCGGCGACGGGATGCGCGACGCGCTCGATCCGAAGGATCGGTGATGCGATGAACGTGCTCACGGTCGAAAAGCTCGACGTGCGGTTCGCGACACCGGACGGCGAGGTGCACGCGGTCAAAGAACTGTCCTTTGAGCTCGGCGCGGGTGAGACGCTAGGGATCGTCGGCGAGTCCGGCTCGGGCAAGAGCCAGAGCGTGATGTCGCTGCTCGGGCTGCTCGCCGCGAACGGTCGCGCGACCGGCGCCGCGCTGTTCGAGCTCCGCGATCTGCTCGCGTTGCCCGAGCGCGACCGGCGCGCGATCCGCGGCCGCAAGATCTCGATGATCTTCCAGGACCCGATGACGTCGCTGAACCCCTACCTGACGATCGCGGCGCAGATGCTCCAGGTCGTGCGTGCACACGAGCGCGTGAGCGCAAAAGCGGCGCGCTCGCGTTGCATCGAGATGCTCGAGGCCGTCGCGATCCCCGAGGCCGCCGCGCGCTTCGACCGCTATCCGCACGAGCTCTCGGGCGGCATGCGCCAGCGCGTGATGATCGCCACGAGCCTGCTGCTCGGGCCGAAGATCCTGATCGCGGACGAGCCGACGACGGCGCTAGACGTGACGGTTCAGGCTCAGATTCTCGAGCTCATGAAGGATCTGAAGCGCCGCTACGGCACGTCGATCATCTTGATTACGCACGACCTCGGTGTGATCGCGGGCGTTGCGGACCGCGTGCTCGTGATGCATGGCGGTGAGCTCAAGGAGCAAGGCACCGTCGACGATGTCTTCTACCGACCGCGGCACGACTACACGCGCGCGCTGCTCGCGGCCGTGCCGCGGCTCGATGCGCCGCTCGCGGCGCACGAACGGCGAGACTCGACCGGTCGCGCCGCACCGCTCATCGACGTCGCCAGCCTCAAGGTTCATTTTCCGGTCGCGGGCGGAAGGGGATGGTCGCGTCGGACGCTCAAGGCCGTCGACGGCGTCGACCTCGCGCTCGCGCCCGGCGAGACGCTCGGGATCGTCGGCGAGTCGGGTAGCGGCAAGTCGACGCTCGCGCGCGCGATCCTGAAGCTCGTGCCCGCGAGCGCGGGCCGCGTCTGCGTGTTCGGGCGCGAGCTCGGCGGCCTCTCGCGCGCCGAGCTCCGACCGCTCAAGCGTGACCTGCAAGTCGTCTTCCAGGACCCGCTCGCGTCGCTAAACCCACGGATGACGGTCGGCGACATCGTCGCGGAGCCGCTTTGGACGCACAGGCCGGAGCTGTCCAAGACCGCGGTGCGTGCCGAGGTCATCGACGTGCTGCGACGCGTGGGGCTCAGCGGTCGCGAGCTCAATCGCTACCCGCACGAATTCTCGGGCGGTCAGTGTCAGCGGATTGGAATCGCGCGCGCGCTCGTGCTGAAGCCGAAAGTCGTCGTCTGCGACGAGCCCGTGAGCGCGCTCGACGTGTCGATCCAGGCCCAGATCGTGAGCCTGCTGCTCGAGCTGCGCCGCGAGCTCGACCTCGCGCTGATCTTCATCGCCCACGATCTTGCCGTCGTGCGCCGGATCAGCGACCGAGTGCTCGTGATGTACCTCGGCCGCGTGATGGAGGTCGCGCCGAGCGCGGACCTCTACGCGCAGCCGCGACATCCGTACACGCGCGCGCTGATCAGCGCGGTGCCGTTGCCCGACCCGCGGGCCGAGCGGGCGCGACCGCGCGAGATCTTGCGCGGCGATCTGCCGTCGCCGATCGATCCGCCGAGCGGCTGCCGTTTCCGTACGCGCTGCCCCCATGTCATCGATCGCTGCAGGAACGAAGTACCATTGCTCCGGCCGTTCGGGTACGCACAAGTCGCATGTCATCGGGCCGAGGAATTGGCTAACATGCGCGCCTGAGAAGGGAGTCTCCGAGGTCCCGCCCGCTTGTTTCGAACCAAAATCGTCCTTTTTCTAGCTGCCGCGAGCGCGCTCTCGGCTTCCCTAGTTACTCTCTACGCGGCCGCGCAGGCCGCCGCGGGAGCCCCTGCGGTTCCGCCGCCGCCCCTCGCGCCGCTCTCGATCCAGGGCGACGCGACGCGCGGCGCCGTGCTCGCCGAGACCTGCAAGGGTTGCCACGGCGTGCCGGGCTCGCACAACGCGTATCCGTCGTACTACGTGCCGAAGCTCGGCGGGCAGAACCTCGAGTACATCGAGATCGCGCTCCAAGGCTACCGGCGCGGCACGCGCAGCCACCCGACGATGCAGGCGCAGTCCTCCTCGCTCAGCGATCAAGACATCGCGGACCTCGCGGCGTTCTTCTCCACTTGGGTCGGCGAGCCCGAGACCGGGAAGTCCGACGCGAGCACGCACGAGGTCGATGAGGGCAAGAAGAAGGCGGCCGTCTGCCAGCAATGCCACGGCGAGGCCGGCGTCGCTTCGGCGAAGCAGTGGCCGAATCTCGCGGGCCAACACCTTTCCTATCTCGAGCAGGCGCTCAATCAGTACAAGAGCGGGCAACGCGCCGACTTGCTGATGGCACAGCAGGTCTCGATGCTGGACGAGGCGGCGATCGAAGAGCTCTCGGCGTACTTCTCGGCTCAGCCCTACCTGCATCAGACACCCGTCGATTAGCGCGGCGCCGCGGCGCGTCGATAGCCGCGGCGCGGCAGCGCGCACATAACCGATTACGATTCGAGCGCGCGCGGCGGCATACTGCGCCGATGGCGCGCGTCGAATCGTCTTTGGCAGCGGCCGACGTCGGGCGGCGCCTCCGCGGCGCGGGCCTCGAGCTGCCGAAGGCGCAGAGCGAAGCGCTCGCGCGGTTCCTCGAGCTCCTGATCCGCTGGAACCGCGTCTACAACCTCACGGGCATTCGCGATCCGCAGGAGCTCGTCGACCGGCATCTCGTCGAGAGCCTCGCGCTGCGCCCGCTGCTGCGCGGCGAGCGAATCGCCGACGTCGGCACCGGCGCCGGGCTGCCCGGTTTGCCGCTCGCGATCACGGAGCCCGAGCGCGCGTTCACGCTGATCGAGAGCCGGGCGAAGCGGGTCCGCTTCCTGCGCCAGGTGATCGTCGAGCTCGGCTTGCACAACGCGGTTGTCGCGCACGGTCGGGCAGAGCACTTACGTCCCGAGCAGCCGTTTGCTACCGTGCTCGCGCGCGCGGTCGCGCCGCCGGCCGAGCTGCTCGAGATCTGCAGAAATTTGACTGCGCCCGGCAGCATCCTGCTGTTGCTCACCGCCGCGCATATGCAAGCGCAATTCGCCGGGCTCGCGCCCGATTTCGTGCTGCGTGCCGTCGAGCTCGAACGCGGCGCGCCGAGGCTCAAGAGCTCGATCGTGTTGTTGGAAAGGACGGAATGACCACGGTCATCGCAGTCGCGAACCAGAAGGGCGGGGTCGGCAAGACGACCACCTGCGTGAATCTCGCGGCATCGCTCGCCGCGACGCAGCGCCGCGTGCTGCTCGTCGATCTCGATCCGCAAGCGAACGCGACGATGGGCTCAGGTCTAGACAAGAACTCGCTCGAGCACACGATCTGCGACGTGCTGCTCGACGATCTGCCCGCGGAGCAGGCGCTCCAGAATCCGCCCGAAGGTGGCTTCACGATCCTGCCGAGCAACCAGGAGCTCACGGCCGCCGAGATCGAGCTCGCGACGCGGCCCGACCGCGAGTTTCGGCTGAAGCGTGCGCTCGAGCCGTTGCTCGAGCGGTTCGACTACGTGCTGATCGACTGCCCTCCCGCGCTCAACATGCTCACGGTCAATGCTCTGACGGCCACCGAGTACGTGCTGATCCCGATGCAGTGCGAGTACTTCGCGCTCGAGGGCTTGAGCGCGCTCGTCGGTACGATCGACAAGATCCGTGCGACCGCGAACCCGAAGCTCCAGATGCACGGGATCCTGCGCACGATGTTCGACCCGCGTAACAACCTAGCGAACGAGGTGTCGTCGCAGCTGATCAGCCACTTCGGCGACCGTGTCTACCGCACGGTCATTCCGCGCAACGTGCGGCTCGCCGAGGCGCCGAGCTTCGGCCGCCCGGTGCTGTTCCACGACAAGTACTCGCGCGGCGCGCTTGCGTACCTCGCGCTCGCGGGCGAGGTGAACCGCCGCTCGGGCGCGCCGCTGCCGCGTCCGCAGCCCTGAGCGCGCGCCCGCCGCTCCGCGCCGCTGGCCGTTTCGCTGCTACAATCCGCCGCACCTTCCGCTCTGGCGGGCCAACTGGGTGAATAAAAGAAAGAGCCTCGGGCGCGGTCTCGACGCGTTGCTCAGCAGCGCGGCCGGCTCGGCTGTCGCGCGGGCCGGGACACCCGCGGTCGAGAGCGGCGCGGCGCCGGCCGACACCGCGCTCCGCGAGGTCCCCCTCGATCTGCTCCAACGCGGCCGTTATCAGCCGCGCGTCGACATGCGCGACGAGTCGCTCGCCGAGCTTGCCGAGTCGATCAAAGCGCAAGGCGTCGTCCAGCCGATCGTCGTGCGGCCCCTGGCTTCGCACGGCGACGGCGAGACGCGTTACGAGATCGTCGCGGGCGAGCGCCGCTGGCGCGCCGCGCAGCTCGCGGGCCTCCATGCGATCCCGGCCGTCGTCCGCGATATCCCGGACGAGTCGGCGGTCGCGGTCGCGCTGATCGAGAACATCCAGCGCGAGAACCTGAATCCGATCGAGGAGGCGCGCGCGCTCTCCCGGCTCGTGGAGGAGTTCGGGCTCACGCACGAGGACGCCGCGACGGCCGTCGGCCGCTCGCGAACGACCGTCACGAATCTGCTGCGACTGCTCGAGCTGCCGCGCGCCGTCCGCACATTCCTCGAGAGCCGCGAGCTCGACATGGGCCACGCGCGCGCCTTGCTAGGGCTGCCGACGCCGGAGATGCAGTTCGAGATCGCGGAGCGGATCGTGAAGCACGGCTGGAGCGTCCGCGAGGCGGAAGCTGCCGTGCGCCGGGTCGCCGGCACGTCGAGCGCGAAGGGCGGCGGCTCGGTCCGCGAGGCGCCGAGCGACCCGAACGTGCGTCGTCTCGAGACCGATCTTGCCGAGACTCTAGGCGCAGCGGTGAAGATCGAGCATGGCCCGAAGGGCGGGCGCGTCGTGATCCGCTACCACGGCCTCGAGGAGCTCGAAGGCATCCTCGCGCACATTAAGTAGTTTCCGAAATATTCGACGGCGGCGCGCGGCGTTACCGTTGAACGAGGGCGGGTGACTTGCTTAGAATGCCGCCCGGCCGCGGCGCCGCCGTAGCCTTAGCCGATCCGACCGAGCCACGGGCGTAAGCCCGCGGGAAAGGCTCGGCGCAATAAGAGGCCGCTGTGCCGATTGCCGTCGAACGCGTCGTGCCGTTGACTTTGCTCGCGCAGGCGGGCGTGACCATGGTCCTAGCCGCAGCGCTGTGGCCGAGTTTCGGCGACACGGTCGCGGTTTCGACACTGCTCGGCGGCGCGGCCGCCGTGGTCCCGAACGGGTTTCTGGCCGCGCGGGTGCTGACGCCGAATCGACCCGTGGATGCATTGTTGCGCGGGGCCTGGATCGGGGAGATCGGCAAGATCCTTCTGACGGCCTTGGCGTTCGGAGTGATCTTCGGTTTCGTGAGGCCGCTCGCGCCGCCGGCGGTGTTCGCGGGCTTCATCGCGGCGCAGGTGGTCGTGTTCGGCGCGCTGCTCGTCGGCGATACCGGCCGAAGCGGCGCAGTCGCGAAGAGTGCTGACAAGAATAGCCAGAGAATAAAGAGCTGAGGAATGGCGGATCAGACGACAGGCGGTCACGGCGAAACGGCTGGCGAATACATCCAGCATCACCTGACGAACCTGCAGGTGTGCCCCATCGACCAGCACTGGGTCTGGAACAGCGCCGAGCACCCCGCCGTCTGCAAAGGTAACTTCTGGACGATCAACGTCGACTCGATGGCGTGGTCGATCGTGCTCGGGCTCGTGTTCTGTGTTCTGTTCAGAAGAGTCGCGAAGAGCTTCACGACGGGCCGGCCCGGCAAGCTGCAAGCCGCGATAGAGATGGTTGTGGCGTTCGTCGACGACTCGGTCCGCGGCACGTTCACGGCCCCTCCGAGCAGGATGGTCGCGCCGCTCGCGCTCACGCTCGTCTCCTGGGTCTTCCTGATGAATCTCATGGACCTGATCCCGGTCGACTTCCTGCCGTTCGCGGCCGGACATGCCGGCGTGCCGTATCTGAAGATCGTCCCGACGACCGACGTGAACGTGACGTTCGGAATGTCGATCTCGGTGTTCCTGCTGATGATCTTCTATTCGATCAAGATCAAAGGGCCGATTGGCTTCCTCAAGGAATTCACTTTCCACCCGATCTCGCCGCCGACGAAGGGCTTGGGCCTCGTCGCCGCGCCGCTGGTCATCGCGTTCAACCTCGTGCTCGAGCTCGTGTCGTTCATATCGAAGCCGCTGTCCCTGTCGCTGCGGCTCTTCGGGAACATGTACGCGGGCGAGCTCATATTCATTCTCATCGGCTTGCTCGGCATCTATCAGCTGCCGCTGCACTTGCCGTGGGCGATTTTCCACATCCTTGTGATCGCGCTGCAGGCCTACATCTTCATGATGCTGACGATCGTGTACATGAGCCAAGCGCACGACACGGGTGATGAGGCGCACTGAGTTTCTCGAACGACAAGACCCTTCTCGACTGGAGACATAGATGAACATCGTGATTGGTATGACGGCAATCGCCGTGGCGCTCCTGATCGGCTTCGGCGCGCTCGGCGTCGGCATCGGCATGGGACTCCTTGGCGGCCGCTGGCTCGAAGGCTCGGCTCGCCAGCCCGAGCTCGCGGGCATGTTGCGGACCCAAATGTTCCTCGTCGTCGCGTTGCTCGACGCGGTCGCGATGATCGGCGTCGGCATCGCGCTCTACTTCGCGTTCGCCAATCCGTTCATCGCGCAGCTGCAGCAGGCGGGCGGCGGCTGACGACGGGCGCCGGCGTTTCACCGCCGGTGCACTTGCGAACACGAGGAGGATTCCGCGTGGATATCAACATGACGCTGATCGGCCAGGCGATCGCAATGGCGGTCTTCGTCTGGTTCTGCATGAAGTTCGTCTGGCCGCTGATCATGGGCTCGATCGATCAACGCCAGACGGAGATTACGAACGGCCTCGCGTCGGCCGAGAAGGCGCGGGCCGATCTCGCGAGCGCGAAGACCGAGGTCGAGAAGCTGATCGCGGCGGCGCGCGAGCAGGCCCGCGGCATCGTCGACCAGGCGAACACGCGCGCGGGCGGCATCGTCGAGCAGGCGAAGACCGACGGCGAGACCGAGCGCAAGCGCCAGCTCGACGCGGCGCGCGCCGAGATCGGCGCCGAGACGAGCCGCGCGCGCGAGGAGCTGCGCACGCAGGTCGCGAAGATCGCGGTCACGGGTGCCGAGAAGGTGCTCGGGCGCGAGATCGACGCGAAGGCTCACAGCGACATCCTGAGCAAGCTCGCGAGCGAGCTGTAAGAGCGGCGACAAACGAATGACCGACCAGACCACGATCGCGCGCCCGTACGCCAAAGCGCTGTTCGACGTCGCGAGCGGCGAAGGCAAGCTCGCGGCCTGGTCCGACGCGCTGAACGCGGCGGCCGCCGTGCTCGGTGACACGAACGCGAAGCGCGTGCTCGCGAACCCGTCGCTCGACGAGGGCAAGCGCGCCGACTTCGTCCGCGCGGTGAGCGTCGGGCTGAAGGGCGCTGACGTGTTCGAGACCCCGCAAGGCAAGGCGCTGCTCGCGCTGCTCGCGGAGAATGACCGTCTCGCGACGCTGCCCGAGATCGCGGCGCAGTTCGACGCGCTCAAAGCCGAGGCCGAGAACAAGGTCAACGCGAAGCTGATATCGGCGACGGCCGTCGACGCGGGCGTTGCGGAGCGGGTGAAGCAGGCGCTGAAGAAGCGGCTAGGCCGCGAGGTCGAGCTCACGCTCGAGGTCGATCCGTCACTGATCGGCGGCGCGATCGTTCAGGCCGAGGACATGGTCATCGATGGCTCGGTGCGTACGAGGCTAGAGCAGCTCGCGCGCGCGATGGTCAGCTGAAGCGTGGCCGAACGGGCGGCGCGGGTCGACGAATAGAAAGAGGACGAAAAGGCATGGCGATCAAAGCTTCCGAGATCAGCGACCTGATCCGGCAACGGATTCAAAACTTCGAGGCGAAGGCCGAAGCGCGCGACGTCGGCACGATCATCGCGCTGACCGACGGCATCTGCCGGATCCACGGTCTCGCGGACGTGCAGTACGGCGAGATGATCGAGTTCCCGGGCGGCAGCTACGGCTTTGCGCTGAACTTGGAGCAAGACTCGGTCGGCGCGGTCGTGCTCGGCGACTACAAGCACATCTCGGAAGGCGACACCGTGAAGACCACGGGCCGCATCCTCGAGGTGCCGGTCGGCGAGGAGCTGCTCGGGCGCGTCGTGAACGCGCTCGGGCAACCGATCGACGGCAAGGGCCCGATCAATACGAAGCTCTCCTCGCCGGTCGAGAAGGTCGCGCCTGGCGTGATCGATCGACAGTCGGTGAGCCAGCCCGTGCAGACCGGTCTCAAGGCGATCGACTCGATGGTGCCGATCGGCCGCGGCCAGCGCGAGCTCATCATCGGCGACCGCCAAACCGGCAAGAGCGCGGTCGCGATCGACACGATCATCAACCAGAAAGGCGGCGACCTTAAGTGCATCTACGTCGCGATCGGCCAGAAGAACTCGACCGTCGCGAACGTCGTCCGCAAGCTCGAGGAGAGCGGCGCGATGGCACACACGATCGTCGTCGCGGCAACGGCGTCGGAGTCTGCTTCGATGAACTACATCGCGCCGTACTCGGGCTGCTCGATGGGCGAGTACTTCCGAGATAAGGGCGAGGACGCCTTGATCATCTACGACGACCTCACGAAACAGGCGTGGGCCTATCGCCAAGTGTCGCTGCTGCTGCGCCGCCCGCCGGGCCGCGAAGCGTATCCAGGTGACGTGTTCTATCTGCACTCGCGGTTGCTCGAGCGCGCCGCGCGCGTGAACGCCGCGTACGTCGAGAAGGTGACGAAGGGCAAGGTCAAGGGCAAGACGGGCTCGCTCACCGCGTTGCCCGTCATCGAGACGCAGGCCGGCGACGTGTCGGCGTTCGTGCCGACGAACGTGATTTCGATCACCGACGGCCAAATCTTCCTCGAGACGGATCTCTTCAACGCGGGCATCCGGCCCGCGATCAACGCCGGCATCTCCGTGTCGCGCGTCGGCGGCTCGGCGCAGACGAAGGTGATCCGCAAGCTCGGCGGTGGCGTGCGCATCGCGCTCGCGCAGTACCGCGAGCTCGCTGCGTTTGCGCAGTTCGCGTCCGACTTGGACGCCGCGACGCGCAAGCAGCTCGACCGCGGCCGCCGCGTCATGGAGCTCATGAAGCAGAAGCAGTACCAGCCCCTCTCGGTCGCCGAGATGGCGCTGTCGCTGTACGCCGTCAACGAAGGGTACCTAGACGACGTGCCGGTCGAGAAGGTCGTCGAGTTCGAGACCGAGATGCACGCGTTCGCGCGCCAGAGCCACAAGGCCGTGCTCGACGCGATCAACGCGAAGCCCGAGTACAACGACGAGGTCGTAGCGAGCCTCAAGAACATCGTCGAGGCGTACAAGAAGACGTCGGGTTACGGCGGCGCGAGCGTGCCGAAGGAAGACGCGAAACCGGCGACCGACAAGCCCGCGGCTGAGAAAGCGCCGAGCGACAAGCCCGCGACGCCGCCGGCCGCGAAGGCGCCGGCCGAAAAACCCGCGAAGGCCGAGAAAGCTCCGGCCAAGAAGTAGCGACATGTCCAGCGGCAAAGAAATCCGGACCAAGATCGCGAGCGTCAAGAGCACGCAGAAGATCACGAAGGCGATGCAGATGGTCGCCGCGTCGAAGCTGCGCCGCACGCAGGTGCGGATGGCCGCCGCGCGCCCGTACGCCGAGCGGATCAAGACCGTGATCGGCCACTTGTCCGAGGCGAACCCGGACTACCGCCATCCGTACCTCGTCTCGCGCGACGTCAAACGCGTCGGCTACATCGTGATCAGCACGGACAAGGGTCTTTGCGGCGGCGTCAACGTGAACACGTTCCGCGAGGTGATCCGCGACATCCGCAAGTGGCAGGAGAAGGGCGTCGAGGCCGACCTGTGTCTCATCGGCGCGAAGGGCATCGCCTATTTCCGTC
>Ga0326726_10001114_pt1 | contig 24838 bp, 23 predicted proteins | sample MHFenrmetagenome_2_FD_207603 | JGI IMG/M metagenome (GOLD analysis project Ga0326726, IMG submission 207603) | Lab enriched peat soil microbial communities from Michigan Hollow, Ithaca, NY, United States - MHF15MN | ecosystem: Environmental > Terrestrial > Soil > Wetlands > Peat | place: USA... | reverse complement strand
AAACGCGTTCCATGAGAAGAAAACGAAAATGGAGTATCAGGTGATCCCTTATGCTATTTTTACGTATCCAGAGATCGCTGCGGTAGGGATGACGCAGGAGGAAGCAAAAAAGCATCATGAAATCCTAGTTGGCTCTGCTCGATATGCTGATGTTGCGAAGGGTTACGCTATGATGGAATATGATGGGTTTGCGAAAGCAATCGTCGATAAGCAGAGCGGAAAAATCTTAGGCTTCCATATCATTGGACCCTATGCGCCCATGCTCATTCAGGAAGTCATCAACGGGATGGCGCTAGGTGGAAACACCGCATTCATCTCCCATGGGATGCATATCCATCCTGCGCTGCCTGAATTGATTTTACGGACATTAGCGAATCTTAACGATGTGTAATGATTCACGGACATGATGTTTTGTAGAACGTTCTGCTGAAATAAAAAAAAAATATTTTTTTATTTAATATAGTTGAGTTTTATCGCCTCGTAAGGACAGATTTCATGACAACAGTAACATGCGATACATTTGGTATAATCAACTAATGCTCTATTGTTTCTGATTTGGATGGCTTGTTTTGGACAAATCTCAACGCATTGGCCACAGACAGTGCATTTCTCGGTCGGTATTGGTTGTTGACGATGGTTCTTCGAACCAGAGAGAAGGGAGATAACGCTTGAAGGTAACTGGAAACCAGTATAGCGAACATCCTGAGGTGCCAGGAGGGGATATTGTATCTCGGATGGCCAGAGGCGCCGAATCTTCGCTTGTCGAAGCGTTGGTATCCGTATTGGTTCTATACCAAGCATGTCACAGACCGCAATATCCATCGAAATAGCATCTTCTGACGCTAGGAGTACCCCAAGATTTACTGGTGTTCCACCTGATGGACCATCTCCTTGCATACCGGTCACACCATCCATGACGATGAGGTCTGGTTTTTTGACGGAGAGCACATCCAGAAGCATGTCTGCAAACGCGGCTCGTTTGAAGAAAAGCGAATGGTACTTTGCTTTTGTTAATCCGGGTACCGCACCGTACATGATCTTGGTCGCAAGGGTCATGATCATGTAGGAATGTGTTTTGATCTTTGGAACAGCGATGATTTTATCTGCATGCAGAACATAATTGCAAAAAGGGGTTTTTTTTAATTTCTTTCCAGAGGGAATATCAATCTTGGTAACACCAGTATCATAGTTTAGGTCGATTCCAAGGTCTTTTGAAACAGTGGCCAAACCTGATTTGTTATATGTTTTTTCGAGTCGTCTTTTGGTGAATTGCCCCGAGGGTGAGTCACCGATATAGGGGGCTGCTCCAATGTCTAAGATTGTTTCAGCGAGCGCATGTATCACTGCTGGATGGGTGACGACCGCTTTTTTTGGTTCGCTGGGGATGAGAAGATTTGTTTTTAATAATACTCGTTCGCCTTTCTTTATGTAGTGTTTCATCCCGCCAAGTGGTTCTAAAAGCGTTCGTATATTAATTGTTTCGTAGGTGCTTTTTTGGATACTGACGAGACATGTTTTAGTTGGTGAATCAGATTTCATGTATTGATTTCAACTCCGAGATGAATGGGGTGTGCGAAGATCGCAGGTATAGTGTTTTCTTTCTTTTAACTTGTATGGCTTTGTGCGAGTGTTAATGTTCCAAGAATCTGCTGATGTTTCCTGATTATTTTGAGGGTAATGTGTTCCCCGGCTTTTCGTTTCCAGATGGTATGGCGTACATCTTCCATTCCTTTCATCTGTTTTCCTTCGATTTCTACGATGATGTCCCCTGGTTTTAACCCTGCTTTGTCCGCTGGACTTTCTTCCTTGATTTGGACGATGAGTGCGCCTTCAGCGACAGCAAGCTGGTAATAGGACGCAAGGGTTGGGTTGATGTCTACTCCAAGGATGCCGAGCCATGGTCTGGTGACGCGACCGTGGGTGATGAGTTCGTTGGCGACGTCTTTTGCAATGTTGATGGGGATGGCAAATCCGATGCCGTGGGCAAAGGGGATGATTGCGTTGTTGATGCCGATGATGTTGCCGTCGGAATCGATGAGGGGGCCGCCGCTGTTGCCAGGGTTGATGGCTGCATCGGTTTGGATCATGTTTTCGAGTACTCCTCGATCTGAAGGGATGTTTCGTCGGATTGCTGAGATCACCCCGATGGTCACCGATGGTCCTCCCGATAATCCAAGTGAATTTCCTATGGCTATTGCCATCTGTCCGGGTCGTAATGTATCTGAGTTACCAAACTCTCCTGAGTAGAAATTGTCTCCATTTATTTTTATTACTGCGATGTCGGTGCTTGGGTCAGTGCCTATCACGTGTCCTTCATATTTTTCTCCGTTGCAGAGAAAAACAATGACTTTTTTTGTTTGTTCTACGACATGGTTATTGGTCAGGATATATCCTTCGGGGTTCATGATGATCCCTGAACCTGCTCCTTGGAATTCGTAGGCATTGAACCGATCATATCCCATGATGCGTTTGGTGACGATATTTACGACACTGGGGCTTACTTTTTCCACGGCTTTTGTGGTTTTTTCTTCGTCAAACATTTTTGATCCCCCATTTTTTTTTATTTTCTCTTTGTACTATATTATAATTAACAATTGTTAATTAACTTTTCTATACGAAGAAATGTTACAATAAATTGTTTACCTTTGGAGAAAAGACCATCATGACTTTTATAAAATCAGGGAATCAGGGAAAACTCTTCCAGAGTTTTGGCACGTAACGTTTTATTGGTACTCTTTTGATTCCCAAGACTATCAAAGGGTTTCTTACCATAATCGTGACCTGGGTAGACAATCAAATCATCTGGCAGAGGCATAATCTTCTGTTGAAGAGTCTGAAACATCACCTCAAGGCTACCACCAGGTAGATCGGTTCGTCCGCAATCTCCGATAAACAAGGTATCCCCAGTCAATATCGCTTTCCCATCGACAATAATGCATATCCCTCCAGCGGTATGACCTGGCGTCAACAGAAATGAGAGAACGATGTTCCCGACCTTAAGTTGGCTCCCGTCGGAGACAACAACATCTGGTTTTATTGAAAGTTTTTTTCCATCTTCTTTTGATGCGACAATCTTACAGGAGGGAAATTTCGTCTTCATCTGTTTTGCCTCGGCGGAATGATCGCTGTGATAATGGGTAAGGATAATATAGTCCAAAAGCAAGTGATTCTTTTCTAGGAACTGAAGAGCTTTTGCTGCGTTAAAACCAGGGTCGACTACCGCAGCTTTTTTCTGCTCAGAGCAATAAACAATATAACAAAAATTATCTGAACCGACTCTAATTTGTTCAAGAACCATAGTGATGCCTCATAAAAACAATAATCGAGATTTGTTCTTAATTCTTCTTAAGAAAAATTCCTGCAACGATACACAGTGCCAAAAGAATCATTTGTATAAAAAAAAAAAAAAAAAAAAGGAAAAATTATTTTTCTTCTTCCTCTTCGTCCTTTCTTCGTTTTCCAAGCAGTAAAAAGAAGAGCAGAAACATCAGAGCCAAAAGCGCAAGTAAAATTAGCAAGAAATTGCTGGATTCAGGAATTTTCCCGGAGGCATTTGGTGGATAAATTTCAATGATCTTCCGTGTCGTTGCAGCTGTTTGGTCATCAGACACAGTGACAGTTATATTGTATTCTCCAGGTTTTGTCCATGTGTGGTTTATCATAAATAATAATCCTTCTGCATGGTTGCCGCTTTCACTGTTGTTTCCATCGTCCCAGTCGATGATGAATTTGATATTACTGGTAGTGTCATTCACGATGATGCTGAAGGTATATGCAATGTTGATGTATCCCTCGCTAGGACCAGTTACATCTGGTTGTGATAGTGGCTTGCTTGCTTCGAGAACTGAAGCGACCGTCACATCTGAGCCTGTTTTCCCATGGTTATCTGTTACTCTAAGGGTTACATTGTATTCTCCAGCAGTAGTATAGACATGTGTTACAATTTCTCCTGCTGAGATTGTTCCATCTCCAAAGTCCCAGTAATACGATAGTACATCATGGTCAGGATCGGAGCTGTAGGACGCATTGAAGGTGATGTTTTCGTTTACCACCCCCGTATATGGTTCTCCTGCTGACGCGTTTGCTATTGGTGCTTGATTGTTGTTATTATTGTTCTCATTGTTTTGAGGTGGATTGTAATGTGTGGTTTTAGTCGGTGTGCCGATTGCTGGGTCTGAAAAGTTGCCTTGGTTTCCAGCGGTATCTACTGCTCGCACTGTATAGTGATAGGAATGGCCGTTGGAGAGTCCAGTATCTTGGTGAACAGTTCCAGTTATGTTGAGTATGAGATTTCCGTCTCGGCAGATTTCATAATGCTCAACACCGACATTATCTGTCGCCGGATTCCATGATAAATCAATTTTTCCATCTTTTACATCTATCGCTGAGAGGTTTTCTACCTTTGAAGGTGCTTGTCTATCGTCAGGGTCTAGGTAATTGGGTATTCCGTCTCCGTCATGATCTCCGGTTCCCTCATCTTGATCAAGTAATCCGTCCCCATCAGAGTCGGTATCGAGATAGTTAGGTAGCCCATCGTTATCAACATCTTGACCGAACTTGTTTCCATCGGTGACTTCAACTATTGTCAAAATGCCATCGCCGTCATCATCAGGATCATTTGCATCGATAACTGTGTCGTTGTCAGAATCAAAGGGACTGCCACCTTTTGTTTCTGTGTAATCATTTAGTGAGTCTCCATCGGAGTCAGGGTTTGTCTTGTTTGTTCCGAGGTTGTCTTCTATGTAGTTCTGTAGCCCGTCGCCATCGAGGTCTCCATTTGGTCCGTCTTCATCGTTTGAGTCGAGATAGTTTGGAATCCCATCACCATCGATATCACCTGTTCCTTCGCATACATCTCTTTTTCTGTCGCCATCAGAATTGGTATCAAGATAGTTTGGAGTTCCATCGTTATCGACATCCTGACCAAACTGGTTTCCATCGGTGACTTCAACTATTGTTAAGATGTTATCGCCGTCATCGTCACTATCAAGATAATTAGGTATCCCATCTGAATCAGTGTCGTCGTTGTTAGGGTTTCCATTTGAGTCAACGTCCTCATTGATATTTTTTACTCCATCTCCGTCAGCATCTCCATTGGGATCGACAATTCGTAACTCGAGGAGCTGTCGTTGAATGTTTTGACCCGCGTCTGCGATAATCCCTATGATATCAAAATAGGTGGGTGAATAGCTTTCTCCGTAAAGACTTGCATTTTGAACCATGGACCAGCCGTCACTGTTTAATCCTGAATTACCATAATCGAGAAGATACCAAATTGCGTACTGAATTTGCTTCCAATCTGCATTTTGGATTTTATGGTTTAAAATATAGTTAATTTTGCTCCAATTGCTATGCCACAGATAACTTGGCATGGATGTGTTGTAGATAGAATATAAGTGAGTGTTTGTATAATTGTAATTTGGATTGATGAAAATATTTTTGGCCGTACACCAATCAATATATGTTCCATTTTGAACATCATATCCTGAGGATATGCTTTTTAGTTGAGTGTTAAAATAGCTTTGTGAGCTTGGGTATTTAACGTACATCGTAACAGGTCCCAGTGGTAAATTCATTTCAACATGTGCTGAGACAGCACTGCATGCTGAGAGCATCATTAAGGTTGCAAGACTTATAATTATTTTTTTTGTCATTTTTCTCACTCACCACTGTAAAATCTATTTGTGAAGAAATGATTAATAAGTCTTGTTTGACAGTTCTTATCTAAAAAAAAGATAGTATTTCTCCAAGAAAAAAAAGATGAATTACTTGGTCACAAAACAAAGTTATAACTGGAAATGTTTGAGTTCTTAAGATGTAAATGGTGCATACAAAGATATTAAAAATAACTGTTGCCGGGGAGTATTGTATTAAATCACAGAACGCAACGATTTTAGGATTGTAAAATCTTTTCTTGATACACATCTTGAGACTTCTTTTAAAAGATATGTTGGTCGATAGTAAAACCGTTTAAACGCCCAGCGACAATACTCTGAGAGTTCTTCATCGGTGAAGTTGGTAAAGGTTTTCCCTGAGCCAGCATAGCAGAAAGAAGTCTTTTCTTCGATCATACCATTCTTAACGGCTTCCGCCCATAGTGAAGATCCACGCTGATACGAGAGCTGTCGGTAAAACGCCATATCGAGGGGGAGGGATAAGGAAAATTTCATCGTTTTTCTAAGATGTTGTTTTGTTTCGATAGGGGCACCAAAGATGAAATTCCCCCAAGTAATGATTTTCATTTCTCGTGCAAGATCAATCGCTTTCCTGATTTGAGAGAGAGTTATTTGTTTATGATAGTAGTCAAGGACATCCTGATTCCCAGATTCGATTCCAAATGAGATGAGCTTCACACCGGCTTGAGCCATTTTTCTGTAAAGCTCACGATTTGCGCTATCTACCCTTGCACCAGCAATGAACAAATCCAGAGTTGATCCCGCTTGTATGAGACCATTCATTATTGAATGAGCGTGTTGTGCATCTGCAAGGAAATTTTCATCCACTATCATGACTGAATTGTAATCATCCTGAATCTCACGAAATTCATGAAGAATGTTTTCTGATGATCTTTGGGAAAATGGGTCACTCACGACATGGGTTGTACAAAAACGACAGCGAAAGGGGCAGCCTCTGCTAGTCATTATGGAAGTGAAGCGAGGTCTGCAAAGACGGATCCCGTTCATCGTCCCATACTCATACTTTTTTACGAGATGACGCGCAGGAAATGATAATTCGTCTAATTCCTTTATCTCAGTTGGCTTTTTCATCGTCTTTATCTGGTTGTTTTCCCGATATGAGATCCCCGGGATTTCAGAAAACATCTTTTTTCCATCTATTGCTTTTGCTACTTCTGTAATGATGTGTTCGCCATTGTCTTCGATGCAGATATCTGCAGATGGGATGTCTTGCAACGTATGTTCCCGATGTATCGTACAATAGAGTCCATGGATGATAATAGGTATATCAGGTTGATTACTATGAATAAAATCAGCAAGAGATTTGGATTCCTCTAGATTACCTGGGTATACATTAATGATGACTGTATCGATTGTTGACAGCAGGGTGCGTATCTTACCTTCTGGATTTTCTTCAAAGCTCACATCAATGAGATCGACCTGATGACCTTCGCTTTCCAATGAACTTGCAATATAAAGGAGTGAAAGAGGTGGAGAAAAAGGTGGTTGGTTTTTTATTGAAGTTTTCTTTGCGAACAATAAGGACATGCCTTTTGTTGTTCTCAATAGAAGAAACTTCGACATTGTTGGAGGATAAAACCCCGGGGTTTTATATGATTTTCTTCGTTTGGGGTTACTTGGACAAGAAAAGAAAATGAATGAAGATATCTTTGTAAGGAGTTAATCATATATTTACCTATAAAAATTCTTTATTCTACTGTACAATCATATTGATGAATAACGAAGGAGGATGATTCGGACTTCATTATACTAGAAAAAAATTGAAGTTTTCCCCCGTAAAAATTAAAAAATTATACGGGGAGGGAGATTCGGACTTCATTTCACTAGTAAAAAAGTGATGTGTTCTCCTGTTAAAAGATTAAAAGTACAGGGGAAGGGAACACGAATTTATCAGTAAATTCGTAAAGATGGGCACGACAAGGATTGATGGATAACTTTCCAGTTATAATTCTATCTCCTTTATTTCATTATGAAATAATCTCTGCCCGTTTTCCTCCAAAGCAATGTATTGTCCTCGTGTTTGCTTTAGAACGACCGGCGTGAGGAACTCCTTTGGGAATGTGATATTCTTCGCCCTGTTTAACCTCTACTTCTTTGTCTCTAAACACAAGAGTGTATGAACCCTGAACAACGATAAAATATTCATCGTATTCATGCGTATGTTCAGATGAAATGACCGGTTGTTTGCATACCCAATATATCATCTGCTTTCCATCGATGCTTTCGTATAACCATCCTTGAACGCTCTTACTTTGGGATGAAGACGAGATGGCATTAGAGTTTGACTTCATGAATGTTGGAAAATCATTTAACAAGGTGTTTTCCTCCTTCAAATTTATATTTGTATCCACTGGTTTATGATAGAATATTCAATTAATAGTTTTTTTGGTTGATTAATAGGCGATGGCAATTGGTCAGTATGAATCTGATTACTTGATGGTTGATTATCGACCTTTGTAATGAAATGACTGATAGGATGCACTCCCAAGTATTTTGAACAATTATTATAAAAAAGTGCAGAGGATTCATATTAGTATCATATTTTGATAAAGCGGATATCGATGAAAGAAATATTTACTATCATTTCAATTATTCTTTACTTTCTTATAGGTGTCATCTGCTTTATCATGGCTTACGAATCCTTTTTTTCAAAAAAATTTCTTCCATTTCTTGAAGAAGCTTCGGGAATGTCTTGGGAAAGTGTGGATAAACCTCTTCAATTTGTAATAATAACGATTTTAAGAATTTCTGGGCTTGGATTTTTTGTGGTAGCGTTGTTACTAACGGTATTCCCAATTGTCAATTATTTCATATCTGATAATTTTGTTAAATATGCGATTCCTGTGATTTCTTTTATGTATTGTTTTGGGATTTTTCTTTTCAACTATAATTTATATAAAAAAACAAAAGCGAATACCCCTTGGAGAGGATCTCTTATTGTTATGTTTATAATTCTTGTTGGTATCACTATTTCAAGTATATAATTAATAAATGGTATGCTCCCATCGGGAAGGGAACACGAATTTGCCAGTAGATTAATTAAGATTGATAATAGAGGGAAAGAGATTTAGACTTCAAAATTAAATCACTTAACCAAATCACTAGTTTTCCACACCTGTATATAGTTCGTCAGAAAATCAGTATGAGTGCAATAAGTCCGACTACATCAGCGATATAATGGGTTGCCCAGGTTAGGGCAAGGTTTTTGGTCTTAGCATAGATGATCCCAAAGAACACCCCGTCAAGTGCGACACCCGCAACATCCATGAGAATGATTGGTAGGCTTCCTGAGGTTTCCACGGCGTGAACCAGGCCAAAGATGACCGATGTGAAGAGAATTGCGGCAGGCGTCCCAATAAACCAGCTCAGTTTTTCTTGAATCGTAACACGGAACACCACCTCTTCTATGAGTGTGAGAACAAGTGCTGCTGCAAGCAGACCGCCAATCGCTGATATGCCCTCCAGAGAGCCGAAGTTGATGGAGAGCCTGCCGGTGATGTGCTTCAGTAGCTCAGGGTAGTATCCAAACATGAACGCTATTCCCAGTGTCGGCGGCAGAATCTGGAATAGGAAAGCATCAATGCCAACGTAATACCATACTCGCCTAAGGTCCTTCATAAAACCATGCTTGAGTCCCAATTCTTGCCAAGATCGATGATGGCGAACCGGTTCGTGAAGCGCGTAGACAACTACCATGATATATCCAAAAATGTAGACATCCTTCCCGGAGTACATTGAGAGAATGAGAGTGAGGAGTAGTATCGTAATGACGAGAATCAGCTTGTAGAGTGCTTTTCTGTCATGGGGAGACGGTTCTCGCCTAGATTGTGCTGCCTCTTGACTTGATGCGAGTTCTAACGGACTGCTCATTTGTCACTCGACACCTGATTCAGTTGAATCTGGATTTCAATATTGCTTGATGGTTAATAAGCCTTCATTATTTGTTATTATTATTCTGTTCGAATACGTTTCTTATCCTTTTTGCAGATAATTTGAATGATTTTTAACCAAAATAATTAAAAAAAACAAGGTCTTTCTCCTGCTAAATAACCGTGCTAATAATTAGTGCGGGGAGGGAGATTCGGACTCGTATTTGTTAACAAATTTGATGGTACCATATCTATTGCGAGAGTTTTTAAGAAATTAAATGTTCCCGTTAGGACCTGAGTGTCAATTTACTAATAATTTTTTCCGATTGATTCATGCGGGGGAAGGGATTTTCAACAATCTGCCTATACATTCCCGAACTCATAACAAACCAAAAAGATTAAAAATACTTTAATCTTATAGGAATGTGTGTCTGTATTTGAGAAGTGGACTTGGATTAAACGAAATTGGACGTACATCCTTGAAGAAGCCAGTAAGTTGGGTCTGGTTTTTGTTGGAGGAACCGCGCTTAATCTCGCCATCTTCAAAGAATATCGAGCATCAGAAGATATTGATCTTTATGACCCCCACTCAAAAACAATTGGAACAGTGCACGAAGCGGAAAGTATAAAAAAATTGGCAAAGAATCTTACCCGGAAAGGTTTTGAAATCAAATCAAGAGATGAAAGGGCACTTTGGGTTGGCCCAAACAAAAAAAGAGGATCTTCTTATCTTCCAAACAATTAAACAAGTGAATGACCTTCCCTATGAAGAGTTTGAAAAATTCAAGTGGTGGTTGCATGAATGGTTATCAAGATTTCGTTAAAATATTTGACAGTGGGATTTTTATTACGTCAAGCGAGATTACAAAGAAGTATTCTCTTCAAAAAGCCCTTTCATCGTTGTATATCATACCAACATTTTTCAGAGGCGTTTATTATATTCCAACAAGCCGTGAAAGAAAAGGCCATTTTATCGAGAGAAAACAAGATTTCTTTACTTCTTTATTTAATAGTTATTATGGGAGGGAGAAATGGTATTGGGGTTTAAGCACAGCTGCACGTTACTATGGCATAGAATGGAGTGCTACAAAGATTCTTGAAATCGTCACACGGGAGAAATCAAAAACAATCAACGTTTCTGATAAAATCCTCTCTTTGCAAAAGAAAAAATCATATCGCTCAGCAACTCTTGAAAAATACCTCAGCTCGCTGGACGTAAACTTAATTTATATTCATAAAGGAAATCAAGAATCGTTATCATCGATAAAAATAGATGAAATAATAGGGCCGGTTTGTACAAAAGAACAAATTCCAAAAGATATTGAAAAATTCCACTCAAAAATAAGAAATCATAACTTAAAAAAAATATACAAAAGGATACTCTCCAAATAGAATAATACCCTGTAAACTAATCGTGCTAATAATTAGCGCGGGGAGGGAGATTCGAACTCGTATTTGTTAACACATTTGTTGATTTTATATCTGTTGGGGGAGTTTTTTCAATTAATTAAGATTGATAGTGCAGGGGAAGAGACTTTAACTTCAAGTTTAACTCATATAATAAAAAGAGGATTTGTCTAAATTATAGAGGTAAGTGTGAAAATCAATAAAACACCTACTATTGTAGTGAAAATTGTTTTCCAATTAGGATTTTTATATGTTTCGGGTAGCAGGTTGACAGCTCCGATATAGATAAACTCCCCTACAAACGCTGCAAGTATCAAAGATAAAATAATTTGACTTACACCAATGAAAGACGTAAAAGCGATCCCTATGATAGGTGCGATTGCATCCATCAGCAAAAATACCTGGGCATTTTTCACATGTTGTTTGTTCTTTAACATCAAGGTAACGGTGTTGATTCCATCAGTGAAATCATGAAATATAACAGCTAAAGCAACCACGAGACCAACTGCAGGATTAACTCGATATGCTGCACCTATTGCCGCCCCATCTAAAAAACTATGGATAACTAAACTTCCTGCTCCTATCGGACCCATGATATGTCCATGTCCTTCATCTTCTTTATGATGATGAATTAAGAAGTACTTTTCTAAGAAACTGTAAAACAGGAAAGATGCCACAATAGTGATCATAATATATCTTGTCGGTAGGTTCACCGATTCAGAAATCTCCAGACTCTCTGGTAAAATATCAAAGAACGTAACTGCAATTAAAGTACCTGAAGCAAATGCAAAAAAATAAGGAAGAGCTTTCTTGAATTTTATCGCTAACGTTCCACCTATCAATGTTGAAAAAAATGTTGTACATGCCAATCCAATAATAATCCAATCCATGATTCATAATTAGTCACTATATACTTATTAATTTTCAATTTGCTAATTAAAACCTATAAAATTTACGTGGAGAGGGAGATTTTAGCTCGTATTTACTAGTAAAAATAAAGGTTTTATATCTGTTAAATTTATAACGTATTGTTGGGGGTGAACATCAGTGTTAATTCTTCAATTTATCCCAATAAAAAATATATAAAATCATATATTGGAATACAATAATCATATTTTTACACATTAAAGTTATATTTTTTCTTTTTAATTGATTGAATAATTGAAATTAAAACTAGGTTTGTTATGACAATTTGAACAGTATTAGGATAATAAAAATCGGTAGGTTCATTAATATAAAAACGAGAAATTTGTATACTATAAAGGTAATAACAGTTCTCATGCCCCTTAAAAAAGATCTTACCTCTTTTGATCTCACCAGCATCGTCGTCGGTTCTATCGTCGGAGCAGACATTTATATCGCATCTGCACTCACTGCAGGGCTCCTTGGACCGGCAGCTATTCTTGTATGGATTGTCGCAGGGCTCTGTGCAACCATTATCGCCTTGGTGTTAGCCTACTGCAGTTATTATGTCCCCCGCGTCGGTGGCCCATTTGCATTCGTTTCCGAGGCATTTGATGATTTCTATGGGTTTCTCACGGGCTGGAGCATCTGGATTGCAGAGATCCTCTCACTTCCCGTGTTTGCGATTGCGTTCGTACAGTACCTACAATTCTTTATCACCCTGGACTTCTATCAGCAAATCCTCATCAAAGGACTGTTTTTATTTGCCTTAACGTATATCAATATAAGGGGCGTCAAAGCTGCAGGGCGGGTCAATGATGTGTTGACGATTATCAAGCTTGCTCCTCTTCTTCTCCTCATTATCGTTGGCGTTGGTTTCTTTGCATTTCATCCAGAGACACTCACCTCAAATTACATTCCCTTTGCGCCCCTTGGATTTGGCAACTTCGGTGCCGCGCTTGTACTTATTTTTTGGGCGTACGTTGGATTTGAAATGGGCACCCTCCCTGCAAGTGAAGTGAAAAATCCACGAAAGACAATCCCGAAAGCCATTTTCACCGGAATGGCTATCGTTACCATTTTCTACCTCTTGACAAACTTTATTGTCCTAGGTCTTAAGAACTGGACGGTGCTTCAAACAACCAAGGTTCCGCTTGTTTTGGCAGGCACAGTGCTTCTGGGTACAGCCGGAGCGGTTATCATGGCGATAGGCGCCTTGGTTTCTGTCTCTGGTTCTGATGAATCAGGAATACTTGGCACCGCACGGCTCTCGTACGCGATGTCAGTCGACGGTCTTTTCCCTCGTCTGTTCTCAAAAGAGCATCCGAAGTACCAGACACCGTACATGGCGTTACTCCTGCAAGGTATTATCGCTTTTGCTCTCTGCATTTTTTCTGGGCTTACGGACCTTATCTCATTTTCAGTGTTTAACCTTGCTTTCGCGTTTCTCCTCACGTGTCTTGCGTTACTTGTCCTTGGAAAAAGAAAACACGCAAAGAAACTGCATGGTCAGCGGATTCTCCCGATTTTTGGAATTGTGATTTGTCTTTATTTAATTACGATGTATTTACTCGGTTCCACTGCCTTGTTCATAAAAATTATCGGTATTATCCTACTCCTGTTTGGAGTACCTCTTTATGTGTTCTTTTCACCGAAAACAGATATCCATCATCTCAAGGAATTATTCCTCTCTGAAGAATCAATATTCATGCGACAATTTCAACGAACAGATCAATTTTTAGCACATTTTCTTATCCATCTTTATTCTGGGTATCAAAGAATAAAAAAGATTACAACTCATCGATAAATACTTGCTAAGCATTAGAGGGTTAAATCACTTTTTTAACAAGAAAAATATGAGAATCGAAAAATTATAGTTTTTCTCCTGTTGAGAACATATGATTGCAGGGGAAGGGATTTGAACTCTTTGGAATTAAAATCGATTTGATTTTTCTCCTGTTTTCATAACCGTGCTAATTGTAACAGTGCTAAATATTTACGCGGGGAGGGAGATTCGGACTCATATATGTTAACACATTTGATGGTTTTATATCTGTTGAGCGGTTTTTACTCATTTTTGTTTATTTTGGTTGTACCGAAAATTTACCACTGATTCATATGCTGAAACAATTCGTCCGGGTTCTTCAACGCACCCATCTTGAGGCCTTCTGCCTCGCCGACCGCAATCTCATACTCGTCCTTTGCTAGTCCCTTTATTGCTGCAACCGCGACTTCTGAGGGCGGAATCCCACGCTCCTCCTGCTGACGCTCATCACGCCCACCCTTATCCAAATCCGTATCAACCATTGGAGGAATGATCTCAAACACCTTCACCGACGTCTTGCGTAGTTGATGCCTTACGGATACTGTGAAGGAGTGCATTGCCGCCTTTGTCGCACAGTATACAGGCATCACCGCAATCGGACAAAACCCAAGCCCAGATGAAACATTTACGATTGCTGCCTGCTTCTGCTTCATCAATAATGGGACGAAGAGCTCACACAGACGTACTGGTGCTTTCAAGTTGATGTCGATCTCGTCTTCATCTGTATTTCTGTTGCTCTCACCAGATGTGAAATCGATCATCCGCTGGATACCTGCATTGTTGATCAACATGTTGAAATTCTTAAAATTTGAAGATATCCATGAAACCAATGCTTTTCGCTGCCGCTCTACTGATACATCGCAGACCTTGATATGAAGTTGTGGCAGCTTCTGTTTTGCTTCCTTTAAAACCGACTCCCGCCTTCCACAAATTATTACGTCGTTACCAGCTTTTACCAGCGCTTCGGCAAGCGCAAAACCTATCCCGGTCCCACCGCCTGTTATCAAAACTGTGTTTCCTTCAATTTTCATACTACAAACACCTTCTTTTCAACTATCATGTTTATTCCCATACTGATTATATGAAGTAAAATCCTTTACATCACGACGCACACGCAGATACCGTTCAGGCGTTGACGTGTACCCAAGCCTGCATGTAAACGCGATTTTAAGATTTTTTGGAACCCCAAGAATTTTCTTTGCTTTCCCTTCGACTGCGCCGTCGTTAAACGAACTCACGATATGAAAATTAATCCCCAGTGAATGAGCCATAAGCCACATGTTTTCCATAACACACCCGAGACTCATGAACCCAAGCGTGTCCCCTTTTGATGCAGGCGCCCGCTTGTTTGGGTCGTACACAACGACTAAAAGTACCGGGTTTTTCTTCACAAGATACCCCTGAGACGAGCTTATCGTTTCCTCTGGTTTTGGCTTAATTGAGAGATCACGCATGAACGCAGGAAACCAGATCCCCAAAATCCCGACCTTTTTCCTTTTCAACTCTTCAACAGAAAAAGATAACTGCTGGTAATTCTCCCGGATGAAGGCTTGAGAGATTGGCGACTTGAGATCAGCAAGTTTCTTTAGAACGTTTTTGTCATCAACAACAATTATTTCGAAGTTTTGCATGTTGTGTGCGGTTGGCGCCCAACGTCCAGCTTCCAGAATCTGTTGCAGATCCTCTTGTGATACAGGTCTATGTAAATCAAAAGGACCTCTTGCTGACAGTCGGCTCTTTATTGCTTTCAACATTTCATTCATAATGCCACCCCTTAATTTTTATTGTTTATATGCAAGGGACCCGCAATTATTTAACCATTTTCGTATTTTTCTCTTTTTTTCTTTTCTTATTGTTGGAAATCAAATCAATGTAAACAATTTTTAGTGCAGTGGAAGGGATTTGAACCCCAATTTACCGGCATGCTAACGATTGGCAGATGAGGATTTGTTTCTTTTGCGTATCAATATTTTTGTTTCTAAGGAAATATTTTTAAAAAAACATCAGTTATAAAGTAACAGACCTTTTCACCAGTTCTGCCAACCACCTACATGCTTTATATGTGGGCAAATACTATCTATTTTGGTGATGTTATAGCGAGCCAAGGCGAGTCGGCATCGGAGCTCATTACGAAAAGAATCGCCGACCTCGGGGACTGGAGGGGAAAGACCCTGAGCAGGATGCGCAAGCTCATCAAGGAGGCCGACCCTGACGTCGTCGAAGAATGGAAGTGGATGGGGACCCCGATTTGGTCGCACGACGGCATCATCTGCACGGGCGAATCCTACAAGAATGTCGTGAAGCTCACTTTCTTCAAGGGCGCGTCTCTGAAGGACCCGGCCCGTCTCTTCAACTCGAGTCTCGACGGAAACGCACGCCGCGCGATCGACATCCACGAAGGCGAGGAGGTGGACGCTTCGGCGTTCATGGAGCTCATCAGGGCGGCAGTCGCCCTAAACTCGAGTGCAAAAAAGTCCTCCAAACGCGTGAAGTAGAAAGCTAAGGGATTCCGTTTCTGAAAAGGTCAGACATCGGGCTGACTGAGGTGTCGTTTCGCTCCAAGGTCCCGAGGTTGAAGATGGCCTCCACAGTGGCTAGGAGAGAAACAGAAGAAGTATTCTTATCAACCGTGTTAATAATTACCGTGATAAATATTTACGCGGGGAGGGAGATTCGGGCTCGTATTTGTTAACAAATTCGCTAGCATTATATCTGTTGCGGGAATTTTTTCGATTTTAAAGGTTCTCGTCGGATTTGATTTCCAAACATTCAAAGCCCCCGTTACCGAAAACCGCTGGAGGGATTACGGAGTATGACTATAAAGCCCGCAGGTAAAAACGGCTCTAATTCTCTCTTATAATGCTGTTATCTTCTTCATGCAAATAAAAGTATTGATGAAACTCATAAAGAAAGATTTGAATTCCAAAAACCTGTAAAAAACAAAGCATTATCGTCCTACACCTTTCCAGTCAAGTATTGACAATACCCATAACTTATTGGACCAGTTTTTGTTATTTCACATGGGAATTCCCTGCACTCAAAACAGTACCTTATTTTCTTTGTAAAAGCACAGGATGCTATTTTACAAAATTTATTTTCTTTCGGGATGCATCCTTTTTCTCCATTTGGACATTTTTTTTGTACCATACGGGGACACTTCTCACAACCTATGCCACACACACCAATTTTAATTATATTCATGATTCATCTTAATTCCAAACACGTTTTTAATCTTTATTCTTTTTATGAAATACACTATGTCGTATTTTTCAAAACGATAATAACAGTTACATAAACAAACTGAGTAATCGAAACGTGACACCACCGAGAAGAACCGCCAATCCAATTTCTGAGAAGCTGATAAGAGCAGCGTTTTTCCATCCCGTTTCTCGAATCAATGCCGCAATCGTTGCAATACAAGGAACATAAATCATAATCACGAGAGCGAAGACGACCATTTGCACCGGGGACATTACTGCACGGATATCCGCCGTTCCTGCAGCGGTCGTCAGCAACACGAGTGCTGCTTCTTTTCGTATCACACCGAAAATGAAGAGAAAACCGGTGAACGCAGGAAGCCCAAGCCAGATAACAGTAACCGGACTTAACGCAGTGGATATAAGAGAAAGCACATTGGTAATCCGCATCGCTTCAACGACGATGCTGCCAAGGATAATAAGTGGGAGAGCAGTCAACAGAAATGGTTTGAATCGATTCCAAGCTTGTTTGAGTACTACTTTTCCGGATGGTAGTCGATAGGGGGGCATTTCCATGATGATGCCGACGGATACGCCAGGAAGAAGCCGATTCAGAATTCTTCCGATGATGAAAATCAGCATGAAATCAACGACGTAGAGAGCAATCGCCCATTGCACCCCGACATACGCCCCAACGAGCCCAAGAATAACAACCGTTCGTGCGGAACATGGAACCATTGTCGAGAGAAAAACGGTGATCAATCGGTCTCGTTTTGTTTCCATGATGCGGCATCCGACACAGGCGGGGACATTGCAGCCGAATCCGAGCAGCAGAGGGATGCATGCTTTACCGTGGAGCCCGATGGTATGACATGGTCGATCCATAAGATACGCGATCTTAGGGAGGTACCCAGAGTCTTCAAGGACGCCGAGGATAAGGTAAAATGGTAAGATGAATCCAATGGCGACAGCAAGCGTTGCATACAAGCCTACGACACCGCCATTCCATGCGAGATCTGGCCAGAGCCCAGCGATATGTGGATTGACACTCTCAAAGAGGTTTCGTAAAGTTTCAGAAAGCCATCCTCCAAAGAGCGACATGAACATGAGAATGGAGAGCATGATGGTGAACATCAGCACATAGCCCCATACATTATGCATACTCAATGAGTCCAGTCGTTCGCTCATTGACGGCTTCTTAGGTTCTTGCGAAATCTGGATTTCTTTTACAATGCGTGCTGCAACGGCATATCGCTCTGATGCGATGACGTTCGAGCATGGTTCCTTATGAATCTCAGAGATTTCTGCAGCAAGAATGTTTGCGGCGACAATCACATCAGGATGCTTCTCGCCCACCTTGCTGACAATCTCAGAGTCTCCTTCTAGCAGTTTTATCGCGGTCCATCTTGGGGGGTATCCTATGTCGATACCTTCGAGGACTCTGTCGAGTTTTTCTATCCTCTTTTCGATCTCAGGACCGTAACGGATTACATTTTTGTTTAGTTGTGATTGTCTATCTGCTTGTCGGATAGCTGCATCTATGATTTCATGAACTCCGATTCCTTTTGTTGCGATTGTTGGGACAACGGGGGCACCTAGTAGCTGTTGAAGTCGTTCTTCGTCAATGGTTATTCCTTTCTTCTTTGCAGCATCCACAAGATTTAAAGCGATGACCAATGGTGTTCCCATTTCGAGGAGTTGAAGCGTAAAAAACAGATTTCTCTCAAGTGCGGTTGCATCAACGACATTCACCACAACATCCGGATGTTTCAGTGCGATATATTCTCTAGAGACAATTTCTTCTTGAGAATAGGTTGACAACGAGTAGATCCCTGGCAAATCAATAATCTTAATATGTTTTCCATGGTGGAGAAGTACTCCTTCTGCTATTTCTACTGTTTTTCCAGGCCAATTCCCAACAATTTGTCCAAGACCAGTGAGTTGGTTGAAAATGGAACTTTTCCCAACGTTTGCATTACCCGCGAGAGCAACGACCAAATCTATTTTCATTGGTTTTAACCTTCAGTGTGTACAAAAATTTTATTCGCGATGTCTCTGCCGATGACGATTTTACATCCTCGAACACAGATTTCTACCGGCCCATTCAAAGGTGCTGACCTGAGAATAGAAATGCTCGTTTTGTTAGTGAGCCCAAGGTCGCAAAGTCTTTGAATAACTCCTTTTCCACCTTGGATGAATGCGATTTTTCCTTTCTGTCCTGGTTTTAGGGAAGTGATGGAAATGATGTCTTTCTCCCGTTTTTCAAGTGCTAAGGTCTGCTCAGCAAGGCATTCCTGGCAGTTTGTTACATCCAGATTGCATGGGGGAATCGGTGATCCATGCGGACATTCAACTGGTCCTTTGAGAGTCTTGCAGAGGGCGGTCTCGGTTTCATCTGTAAGTGTATGTTCCATTTTGCATGCTTGGTCATGGATTTTTTCCGAAGGGAGATGGAGCATCTTGTCTAAGAATACTTCAAGAAGTCGATGTTTTCGCTTCATTTTCATGGCTGTTTTGAACCCTTTTGCTGTCAGGGAGGCTCCTTTGTGTGATTCGTAACGAACTAATCCTTTTTGTTTCATTCTCTGGAATACTTCAGTGACACTAGCTGGAGCATTGTGGAGGTGTTCTGCAATTTCGGTTGTTTTTGCAACGCCATCTCGTCCTGCAACGTCGTAGATTGCTTCAAGATATTCTTCGATATGTTCTTTTGGCATATGATTTCAATTATACTATAAGCATGAATATAATATATGAATATTTCGGTCGACCTAAATTAAATCGACGGTAGATGTATAGACGAATTAAAACAACAACTTTAACTAAAATCTCTCCTGTAAAAACAGTAAAAATATGCTCCTATCGGGATTGAGGATTCACAGGAATACATCCCTGTGTATTGAATCCATGTTATTTATAAATCACCTCTACATATCTGAGTAGAGGGGGAGTTTATGGTAACTAAAAAAGAAATGAGTGAAACACCAACATATGGAAATTGGGTAGCAAAAAAAATAATCTACTTGTTAGGTCTGATTAGCCTGGTATTTTTTGGATTATCTTTTCTATCCCCTGTTTTGGTCATTCTTGCAATCGTGTTTCTTTTCATCTGTTCGTATTTTATCTATGCATGGTATCTATTCGCTCCACAAGGCGGCAATGTTCAAAACCAGATCCATGACTTATTATTAGCACAGTTGCAATGGAACGGAGAAGGACAGACGTTGGATATTGGTTGTGGAAATGCTGCTCTCACGATTAGACTTGCTCACAAATATCCACATGCTCGATTCATGGGGATTGATTATTGGGGAAACAAGTGGGAATTTTCGAAACATATCTGTGAAAAGAATGCTCAGATCGAAGGTGTACAAGACCGTGTGACCTTCGAAAAAGCAAGTGCGTCAGCATTGCCGTTTCCTGATGGATCCTTTGATGCGGTCGTGAGCAACCTGGTTTTTCATGAGGTCCGTGATGCGAAAGACAAAAAAAAGGTGCTTCACGAGGCGTTGCGTGTGGTGAAGAACGGTGGGACGTTTGCTTTTCAAGATTTGTTTTTAATGAAATGTTTGTATGGCGATATCGATGACTTACTGAAGACCATCCGAAGTTGGGGGATAAATCAAGTGGAATTTATCCCGACACGAGATGCAACGTTTATTCCGCGGGCGTTGAAATTGCCGTTTATGGTTGGGACGATGGGTATTATTGCCGGAAAAAAATGAACAAGAGATGTCATGCGGATTCTGCGGTTAAAATCTCTTTTGATAGATAATACGATATGTTTAATAATACATACTATAATTCAGAAAACCAACACTATACCATTAATACTATATGGGTGGAGGTTCTCATGTCAAAAAATAAAAAAATATTAACAACTAATTTTGGTAAACCAGTTGATGATGACCAACATAGCATTACTGCCGGTGATCATGGTCCTGTCCTTATGCAGGATGTTCATCTGATAGAAAAACTCGCTCATTTTAACCGCGAGCGTATCCCTGAACGAATCGTCCATGCGAAAGGTGCTGGAGCCGGAGGATACTTTGAAGTCACCCATGACGTAACCAGATATACCAAAGCGAAGTTTCTCTCCAAAATAGGAAAAAAAACCGAAATCTTTGTCCGGTTTTCCACCGTAGGTGGCGAGAAAGGATCTGCCGATGCTGAACGAGATCCCCGAGGTTTTGCAGTCAAGTTTTACACTGAAGATGGGAACTACGATCTCGTTGGAAATAACACCCCTGTCTTTTTTATCAGAGATCCTATAAAATTCCCTGATTTCATTCATACTCAGAAACGAAACCCCGCGACAAACACAAAGGATGCAAACATGTTCTGGGATTTCCTGTCATTGACACCAGAGTCAATTCATCAAGTGACCATTCTGCTCTCTGACCGTGGGACACCAAAAACATATCGTCATATGAACGGATTTGGCAGTCATACCTACAAATGGTATAACGACAAAGGTGACTATTGCTGGGTGAAATACCATTTCAAAACAGATCAGGGAATAGAAAATCTTACTCGACAAGAAGCAGAAACACTCAAAGGAAAAGATCCTGACCATGCGACCCGTGATCTTTTCGAAGCAATAAAACGAGGCGAATATCCTTCATGGACGCTTCAGATCCAAGTCATGACTCCTGAAGAAGCAGAAAACTACCGTTTTGATCCCTTCGATGTTACTAAAGTATGGCCGCATGGTGATTATCCACCAATAGACGTCGGACAAATGGTACTAAACCGCAACCCTGAAAATTACTTCGCAGAGGTAGAACAAGCCGCGTTTTCCCCAGGGAATTTCGTACCAGGTATTACGACATCACCAGATAAGATGCTCCAGGGGCGTCTGTTCGCCTATCATGATGCCCATCGATATCGCCTCGGTCCAAATTATCATCTGTTACCAGTGAATAGACCAAAAGCAATGACCATGGAAAACTACCAACGTGATGGGTACATGCGATTCGATTCCAATGAAGGTGGAAAACCAAATTATTATCCGAATAGTTTTGGCGGCCCGGAACCATTGATTGATGCAGCGGAACCAACATTTGAAGTATCAGGAAAAGCAGCACGTCAGAAATATACTCATCCAAATGATGATTTCGTACAAGCGGGGAATCTCTATAGAAAAGTCATGACTTCAAACGATCGAGATCATCTGATCGGGAATATTGTCACTCACCTCTGTAATGCAAATAAAGATATTCAGATTCGACAAACAAAGATTTTCTATAAAGCAGATCCCAAGTATGGCCGCCGTGTCGCTGAAGGACTCAAATTGGATTTGAAAGAATTTAAAAATGTAGAAAAAGTATTGGTAAAATAGCCTAATTCATTTGCCTGTTTTTTTAATCATTTCAAGGCAAGAATGTTACTACTTTACTGTTTTACTCTGTTGCCACGCGGTGATGCCTCGATTTCGTATCTTCCACCCGGGAGACATAAACCACCATTGCAATCCAAACTGTTACACAAACAACAGCCATTGCAACACCAACTGTAGCCATCTCATGCAGCATAACTGCAGTATCCGATGGGCTACTCATCGCAGTCAGGAATGGTGGGTACATTACCACTTCCCCATGTGCGATGTGTTCGACCGCTAATGCAACTACTCCGCCTCCGAGGAGTGCGATGAGCCAGTTGATATGGTATTTTGCCGGTATTTTCTTTCTTATTGCTCCTATTACTATTGCCAATGACATTGGCACTGTAAAGCATGCCATATTTTTTTTCACCTCGTAATTATTTTTCCTTTAACCTTTGAATGGATAAGCAAGATTTCCCATATAATAAAAATAGGTATCAACATCACAATACCCAGAACGGTTCCTTTTGTAATGAGTCCATTTGTTTCCATTTCTACGAATGGTCCACCTTCATATCCCATGATATGATCAACCAAAACCATGATAGCTAATCCCCACAACATTAAACCAAGAAAACCTAACAGGTATTTCTTCGGGGCGAAAATCCATACCGCAGTTACTGCTATTGCTGATATGAACGACGTAATCAGCCACATATAATTATCTCCTAAATAGCAACTTTTACGTTTTCGTGTTACCAAAAACGATACAAACATTAAATAGTTTTTGGTAACAAAAAATTTAAATTCGTGCTACGATTATCAATAGAACGTGCTACTATGGAAAATATTACACGATTTGGAACATCAATAGAACCCGAACTTTTAGAAAAATTCGATGCGATAATCAAAAAGAAAGGATATACAAATCGTTCAGAAGCACTCCGAGACCTCATACGAGCAAATATTATCCAAGAAAAAAATGCGAACCCTAATCAAAAGGGGCTGGGAACGCTGACAATATTATACAACCATCATTCAGGACCGCTCACAGAACGGCTTTTAGAACTTCAGCATGAACATTACCAGCAGATTCTTACAGCAACCCATATTCATGTGGACCACGATAACTGCCTTGAAGTTCTTATTCTACAAGGAAAGATGGGAGACATTCAAACTCTTGCAGATAAAATCAAAGCCTTAAAGGGTATAAAGCATGGTGAGTTAGTTCTTACATCAAAGTCACTATAAACAACATTATGCAAGGGGAAGGGATTTGAACCCCTAATTACCGGTGAAAATATACTGAGATTCAAGTAATCAGGGTTGACTTTTTTCTTTCTGTTTATACCAACCAATAATCATAATCCAGAGACAATAGGTCAATACCATAAATCTATTTGTAATACTGATGAGCGTTGCGGCCGTTGATTGTTGACTGACATTATAAACAATAAGTGAACCAAAAAATGAAGCAAGCCCAATCCATGGCAGAACGGCTGTCCAATGTAGTCGATGTACCATGGCAGACCAATGTTGATTACGAAGCAAGTTTCTACTGACAATCGTGAATGCAATGGGAGCAGTAAAAATGGTGAATAATCCAAAACCCGTATGTAAGGAACCAGAAAGACCCATAGGCATTGACTGACTGAGACCAACGCCCTTATCTGGGGTAAAAAGACCCGCCCCGATAAAGGCAATGCCGATGAACGCCAACCACCATCCTCCGATATGCCCGGTTCTTTTCTGCAAATCCTTCCAGATGGCAGTTACAAGAAAGAGCGCGCTACCACCAATACAGAAAAAAGCAAGCGACATGAGTACCCCGTAATGGCCAAGTTCATAATCGCTGATTAATTGTCCAAGAGTGTTAAATTCTGGCTCAAGGATATGAAGTAGAAAAAGGAGAATAAGAAACGCAACGACCAAGCCAAATGAAATGTAAGCGGTTCTCTTCTCTTGGCGATGTTCCATAACAAAGCATTTGCTAGGGCTATTATAAAATTTTTGCCATCACCGGTTGTAAGGTGTGAGAATAATATTGTAGAAATGAAAATCAGTGTAAAAAATTCAATAGTAAAAAAAGTAGAAAAAAGGGTTAGGATAGCTGTTGAAAGTATTAATCAGTTTTTTCTAAATTATCAGAAAAATTTACAGAACTGTTTATGCGGGGAGCAACTGTGTAAGACCAAATATGATAACAAAACCAAGGAGAATAAAGAGTACTACGCTTATACTTTTAGAGGAATGTTGAAGCTCAGGTATCAGATCAGCTGCAGAAACAAAGATAAAAGTCCCTGCTGAAAAACCCAGGCTTAAAAGAACTAATATACTTCCAAACCCAACTGCATTTGATCCTAGCAAAGCACATACTCCAATTAATATGCCAAGTGGTGTATCGAGTGCAGTTACTAAAACGTATTTTGCGGTCTGTTTTTTAGTATAGCCGGCGGCAAGAGACATAGACATTGCTGCAAAACTATCTGGGATCTGATGAATTACCATTGCGATAGTCACTATGAGACCCAGTGTAATACTCGCTGAAAGACTGATAGGGATCACAAAACCGTCCATAAATCCATGGACCACCAGAGCAGATACGCCTAGAGTACCAA
>Ga0326726_10001112_pt1 | contig 24860 bp, 20 predicted proteins | sample MHFenrmetagenome_2_FD_207603 | JGI IMG/M metagenome (GOLD analysis project Ga0326726, IMG submission 207603) | Lab enriched peat soil microbial communities from Michigan Hollow, Ithaca, NY, United States - MHF15MN | ecosystem: Environmental > Terrestrial > Soil > Wetlands > Peat | place: USA... | reverse complement strand
GGCTGGGCCGTCGGCCGCGTGCTGATCGAGGAAGGGCTCGCGATTCAGCGCGAACTGTATCTGAGCATCGTCCTGGATCGCGCGGCCGGGAAGCCCGTCATTATGGCGAGCGCGGCCGGCGGAATGGACATCGAGGAAGTCGCGGCCAAGACGCCCGAGAAGATCGTGCGCGTGTACATCGACCCGGGCGTCGGCATCGTGCCGTTCGAGGCGCGGCAGCTCGGCTTCGGCGTCGGCCTCGACGGCGCGCAGGTGAACAAGTTCGTCACGGTCGTCACCGCGCTCTACGACGCGTACCTGGCGACCGACGCGTCGCTGCTCGAGATCAATCCGCTCATCGTGACCGGCGGCGGCGATCTGCTCGCGCTGGACGCGAAGATGAACTTCGACGACAACGCGCTGTACCGCCATCCGGAGATCAAGGAATTGCGCGATCTGGGCGAAGAGGATCCGCTCGAGATCGAAGCCTCGAAGTTCTCGCTCAACTACATCCACCTCGACGGCAACATCGGCTGCATGGTCAACGGCGCCGGGCTCGCCATGGCGACGATGGACATCATCAAGCTGGCCGGCGGCGAGCCCGCGAACTTCCTGGACGTCGGCGGCGGCGCGAACGCCGAGCAGATTCGAAACGCGTTCAAGATCCTGATGTCGGACACGAAGGTGAAGGCCGTCCTCATCAATATCTTCGGCGGCATCCTGCGGTGCGACGTCCTGGCGCAAGGCGTCATCGCAGCCGTCAAAGAGCTGGGTGTGCCCGTGCCCATCGTGATCCGGATGGAAGGCACGAACGTGGATGAAGGGAAACGGCTGCTGCGCGAGAGCCAAATGAATTTCACGACCGCGGACTCGATGGACGAGGCCGCGAAGAAGGTCGTCGAGCTGGCGGGATAATGTCTGTTCTCATCGATAAGAAGACGCGTTTGCTGGTGCAGGGTCTCACTGGACGCGAGGGGACCTTTCACGCGAAGCAGGCCCAGGCCTACGGGACGAATGTGGTCGGCGGCGTGACGCCGGGCAAGGGCGGCACGATGCACGAGGGCTGGCCGATCTTCGATACCGTGCGCGACGCCGTCATGCAGACCGGCGCGAATGCGTCGGTCGTCTTCGTCCCGCCGGCGTTCGCGGCGGACGCGGTGATGGAGTCCGCGGATGCGGGCATCGCGCTGGTCGTCTGCATCACGGAAGGGATTCCAACGTTCGACATGATGCGCGCGATGACGTTCCTCAAGGAGCGGCCCGGGACGCGCCTGGTCGGGCCGAACTGCCCCGGCCTCATCTCGCCGGGAAAGGCGAAAGCTGGAATCATCCCGGGCAACATCTGCAAGGAAGGGCGTATTGGCATCGTGTCGAAAAGCGGCACGCTGACGTACGAAGCGATCCACCAGTTGACCGTCCTGGGCATGGGCCAGACGACGTGCATCGGAATCGGCGGCGATCCTCTGATCGGCACGTCGCACATCGACGCGCTGAAGTTGTTCGCCGCGGATCCTGAAACCGACGCAGTGATCATGATCGGCGAGATCGGCGGCACGGCCGAGGAAGAGGCCGCCGCCTGGATCAAGAAGCACTTCAAGAAGCCCGTCGTCGGTTTCATTGCGGGTCAAACGGCGCCGCCCGGGCGCCGCATGGGGCACGCGGGTGCGATCATCGCGGGCGGCAAGGGCACGGCGGCCGAGAAGATGGCGGCGCTCACAGCGGCGGGCGTCAAGGTCGTCCAGAGCCCTGCGGAGATGGGGCGAGCGATCAAAGATCTTTTGTAAAGTCCCTCTGGTCCCCTCGGCGTCGCTCCCCCCGTGCTATACTTGTACGGTTGCTCATCCTCCTATCTTCATACGCTATAAGGACTTGAGAATGTCACCGACCGATCTCGCCGTTCAGGAGAAACAGGCCTCCGCCCATCGCCAGCGCGTCGTCAATGACTTCAGTATTCAGGTCGCCACCGTCAACGGATCCGGCAGCCAGACCGCCAACATGGTCCTGCTGCGTTCCATCCTTCTTATGGGCGTGCCTGTGTCCGGCAAGAACATGTTCCCGTCGAACATTGCCGGCCTGCCGACCTGGTACACGATTCGCGCAAGCAAACGCCATTACATCGCCCGCAAGAAGGAAGTGGATTTCCTCGTGGCGATGAACCCGGAAACCGCCAAGGAAGACGTCCTTACGCTCGAACCGGGCTCGGCCGTCGTCTATGACGAGCCGCTCAAGCTCAACATACTCCGCAACGACCTCGTGTTCTATCCCGTGCCGTTCGACAAACTGGTCGCGCCGGTGTGTCCGGACGCGAAGCTGCGGCGCCTCGTGAAGAACATGATTTATCCAGGTGTCCTCGCGAAGATTCTCGGCCTCGATCCGAAGCTGATGGAGCAGGCCCTCGGAAAGCAGCTCGGCAAGAAGGCGAAGGCGGTGGTCCTCAACGCCGCCGCGCTCAAGGCCGGCTGGGATTACGCCGAAGCGACTTTCACGAAGCAGGATCCATTCTTCATCGAGCCGATGAACGAAACGGCGGGCAAGATTCTGATTGAGGGCAACGCCGCCGCCGCCATCGGCTGCATGATGGCCGGCGTCACCGTCGTCGCCTGGTATCCGATCACGCCGTCGTCGTCGCTGTGCGAGTCGCTCATCTCGTACATGAAGAAGTACCGCATCGACAAGGCGACGGGGAAGGCGACGTTCGCGATCGTCCAGGCGGAGGACGAGATCGCGTCGCTCGGCATGGTGATCGGTGCGAGCTGGGCCGGTGCGCGGTCGATGACCGCGACCGCGGGCCCGGGCATCTCGCTCATGGGTGAGTTCGCCGGCCTGGCCTACTACGCCGAGACGCCGGCGGTCATCTTCGACGTTCAGCGAGTCGGACCGTCCACCGGTCTGCCGACGCGGACCGCGCAGGGTGATTTGATCCAGGCCGCGTTCCTCTCGCACGGCGACACCAAGCACATCATGATCATCCCCTCGTCGGTCGAGGAGTGCTACACGATGGCGCAGGACGCGTTCGAGCTCGCCGAACAGTTCCAGACGCCGGTCTTCGTGATGATGGACCTCGACCTCGGCATGAACAACTGGATGTCGGATGCGTTCACGTATCCGACCGCCCCGATCAACCGCGGGAAGCTGCTGACCGAGGAAAAGCTGAAGGAGCTCGGCTCGTGGGGCCGCTATACGGACGTCGATGGCGACGGTATCGCGTACCGCACGATCCCTGGCGACCAGCTGCCGGTGTATTTCACGCGCGGATCCGGGCACAACGCCAAGGGCCAGTACAGCGAGCGTCCGGACGACTACGTGGAGAACATGGACCGTCTGAACCGGAAGTTCGAGACGGCGCGCACGCACGTGCCGAAGCCGGTCGTCCAGAACAATCCCAAGGCCAAGATCGGCTTTATCGCCTTCGGCACGTCGCACTTCGCGACCGAAGAGAGCCGCGACCAACTCCGCGAGGAGACGAAAGTCGAGACCTCGTACTACCGGTTGCGCGCGTATCCGTTCACCGACGATCTCGTGAAGTTCATCGACGCCCACGAGCGCGTGTACGTCATAGAGCAGAATCGCGACGCGCAGATGCGGCAGCTCATGAAGCTCGAGCTCTCGCCCGAGCGGCAGACCAAACTGCGCAGCGTTCTCCATTACAACGGCCTCCCGATCGACGCCCGCAGCATCACCGACGATGTGCTGGCGCAAGAGGGGTTTGAAGTGGCCAAGAAAACGAGCCGCGTCGCGGGCGCGGGCATGACAGGCGGAGAGTAGACGATGGCGACCCCAATCAGAGTCAACCGGATCGGGCTTGAACCGCAGATCTACAAGGGCAGCAAGACGACGTTGTGCGCCGGTTGCGGCCACAACGCGATCTCCGAACGCATCATCGACGCGTTCTACGAGATGGGTATCGACCCGAAGCGCGTGGTCAAGTTGTCCGGCATCGGCTGCTCGAGCAAGAGCCCGGCGTACTTCCTCGGCGGCTCGCACGGATTCAACGCCGTCCACGGACGGATGCCGTCGGTCGGGACGGGTGCGATGCTCGCCAACCACAAATTGATCGCGATCGGTGTGAGCGGTGACGGCGACACCGGCGCCATCGGCATCGGCCAGTTCGTGCACCTGATGCGCCGGAACCTGCCCATCATCTACATCATCGAGGACAACGGCTGCTACGGTCTCACCAAGGGGCAGTTCTCCCCGACTGCCGACCTTGGCTCGAAGCTCAAGACGGGCGTGGTCAACGACCTGCCGCCGATCGACACCTGCGCGCTCGCGATCGAGCTCGGCGCCACGTTCGTCGCGCGGTCCTTCTCCGGTGACAAGAAGCAGTTGCTGTCGCTGCTCAAGGCGGCGCTCTCGCATCGCGGGACGGTGATGCTCGACGTGATCTCGCCGTGCGTCACGTTCAACGATCACGAAGGGTCGACCAAGAGCTACGCGTACGTGAAAGACCACGACGATCCAGTCGAAGAGGTGAGCTTCGTGCCGTTCTTCGAGGACATCGCGGTTGATTACGAACCCGGCTCGACCCAGGAAGTGACGATGCACGACGGGTCGAAGCTGTACTTGAAGAAGCTGGAAGAGCAGTACGACCCGACCGACAAAATCAACGCGATGAGACGCCTGCACGAGACCGCCCGCCGCGGCGAGTTCGCCACCGGCATCATCTACATCGAGCCCGACCGCGACGATTTCATCACGCAGTTGAACGTGGTGGACGAGCCGCTGGCCACGCTGCCGCTCGAGCGCGTCCGGCCCGGCAAGGAAGCGCTCGAAGAGATCATGGAAGGGCTGCGGTAGGCCCTTTCATGGAGCGCACCCTCGCGATCATCAAACCCGACGCCGTCGAGCGCCGGCTGGCCGGAACGATGATTCAACGCATCGAGGACGCGGGCTTCAGCATTCGCGCCATGCGGCGCGTGCTCCTCTCGAAGAAGGACGCCGAGGGCTTTTACGCCGTGCACCGTGAGCGGCCGTTCTTCGCGAGCCTGACCACGTTCATGTCGTCGGGCCCCGCGGTCGTCCTCGTGCTCGAGGCGCCGGACGCCATCAAGAAGTGGCGGACGCTGATGGGCGCGACCGATCCGGCCAAAGCTGATGCCGGAACCCTGCGCAAAGAGTTCGCCCAGTCGATCGAGCGCAACGCCACGCACGGGTCGGACGCGCCGGAAACCGCGGCCTACGAAATCGGCTACTTTTTTTCAGGCATCGAGCTGATTTGAAGTCGTGGGCAAGACGCTCGTCCTTGTTGGCCTCGGCATTGCGGGCCTCGGCGTCCTCCTGATGCTGGGGGTGCCGCTGGGACGGCTGCCCGGCGACTTCTACCTCCGGCGGGGAGGCATCTCGTTCTACTTTCCGCTGGCGACATCCATTCTGTTGAGTATCATTCTCACGCTGCTGCTCACGTTCTTCCGGCGCTGACGCGCGCAAAACCACAGGCGGCCCAGGCAGCGCAGGTAGTAACGATACCGATGTCCATCAAGCCCGACAGCTGGATCAAGCGGATGGCGCTCGAGCACCAGATGATCGATCCGTTCGTGGACGATCAGGTGCGCGCCGGCGTCATCTCCTACGGCGTCTCATCGTACGGCTACGACGTCCGCGTCGGCGACGAGTTCAAGGTGTTCACGAACGTCTATAACACGGTCGTCGATCCCAAGAACTTCGACCCGAAATCGTTCGTGGACATCAAGGCGGATGTCTGCATCATCCCGCCCAACTCGTTCGCGCTCGCGAGCACGATCGAGTACTTCCGGATTCCGCGCGACATTCTTACCGTGTGCCTGGGCAAGTCCACCTACGCCCGGTGCGGCATTATCGTGAACGTGACGCCCTTCGAGCCGGAGTGGGAAGGGCACGTCACGATCGAGATCTCGAACACGACACCGCTGCCGGCGAAGATCTACGCGAACGAAGGCATCGCGCAGGTCCTGTTCTTCCAGAGCGACGAGCCGTGCACGAAGTCGTACAAGGACAAGAAGGGGAAATACCAGGCGCAGCGCGGTGTCACGTTGCCCAAGTTGTAGGTCTGAGGGAGGTGTGAGGATTTGAGGAAGTACCTCGCCGCCGTTGCCGTTGTGCTGTACGCGCCGCTGGTGATCATCGCCCAGCAGCAGTACCCCGCGTTGCCGAGCGAAACACCCTCGCGGCTGACGCGTCCGACCGACGAGTTCGACTACGTCAAGCGCGACGTGATGATCCCGATGCGCGACGGCGTCAAGTTGCACACCGTCATCATCGTTCCCAAGGGCGCCCGCCGGGCGCCGATCCTCCTGACGCGGACACCGTACAACGCGACCGATCTGACTTCGCACGCGCCGAGCGCCCACCTCGGGCCGATCCTCCAGGGCTACGACAACGCGGTCGACGTCATCGTCGAGGGGGGCTACATCCGCGTCGTTCAGGACATCCGCGGCAAGTACGGATCCGAGGGCGACTACGTGATGAACCGGCCGTTGCGCGGGCCGCTGAATCCGACGCCGGTCGATCACGCCACCGACACCTACGACACGATCGACTGGCTCGTGAAGAACATCCCGGAGACGAACGGCAGGGTCGGCATTCTCGGCATTTCGTACGACGGGTTCCTGCCGCTGATGGCGCTCGTCAACCCGCATCCCGCGCTGAAGGTCTCGGTACCGATGAACCCGATGGTGGACGGGTGGATGGGCGACGACTGGTTCCACAACGGCGCGTTCCGCCAGCAGATGATGCCGTACATCTACGAGCAGGAAGGAACGCGCGCCAACGACGGCGACGCGCGGTGGTTCACGCTTCATCACGACGATTACGACACGTACATGCAGGCCGGCACGGCCGGCGAACTGGGGCGGCGTCGCGGACTCGATCAGATGGGCTTCTGGCAGAAACTGCTCGAACATCCGGGTTACGACACGTTCTGGCGGGAACAGGCGGTCGACAAACTGCTCGCCGCACAGCCGCTGCAAGTGCCGGTGATGCTCGTGCACAGCCTCTGGGATCAGGAGGACATCTACGGCGCGCCTGCGGTCTACAAGGCAATCGAACCGAAGGACACCGCCAACGACAAGGTATTTCTCGTGATCGGTCCCTGGCATCACGGGCAGGAGATCGGCGACGGCGCCACGCTCGGCGCGCTGAAGTTCGGGACCGATACCGCGCTCTATTTCCGCCAGGCGATCCTCCGTCCGTTCCTCGATCACTATTTAAAGGATGACGCGCCGGCGATCGATGTCGCACCGGTTACGGCGTACGAGACCGGGACGAATACGTGGCGCCGGCTGCCGGGTTGGCCGGCGGGGTGCGCCAGCGGCTGCAGCGTCAGGCCGACGGCGTTGTACATCGGTGCAGGCCTCAAGGCCACGTTCGATGCTCCCACCAACGCCGTGTCGCCCTATGACGAGTACGTGTCGGACCCGGCCAAGCCCGTGCCGTACCGGGCCCGGCCGAATCAGCCGGCTGGCGGCGCGTACTGGGCGCGCTGGCTGGTGGACGATCAGCGTGAAGCGTCGGGGCGTCCCGACGTCCTGGCGTTCTTGTCCGATGCCGTCAAGGCGCCTGTGAAGATCAGCGGCCAGCCAACCGTGAACCTCGTCGCGTCGACGAGCGGGACCGACGCCGACTGGGTCGTGAAGCTGATCGACGTGTATCCAGACGAGGTCGCGGGGCAGCCGGAGATGGGCGGCTATCAGCTTATGGTGTCCGCCGATATCTTCCGGGGCCGCTACCGTGAGGGGTTCGCGGACGCGAAGGCGATCGCGGCCAACACGCCGCTGCCGTACCGGTTCGCCCTGCCGAATGCGAACCACGTATTCCTGCCCGGCCACCGGATGATGGTTCAGGTCCAGTCGAGCTGGTTCCCGCTCTACGACCGCAATCCCCAGACCTTCGTCCGCAACATCTTCTTCGCCCGGCCCGAGGATTTCCGGAAGGCGACCCAGCGCGTGTACCACGCCGCCGGCCAGGCCAGCTTTGTGGAGTTGCCGGTGGTGGTCCAGCAGTAGTAGTTATGATCCGGTAAGGATTATCAATTTGACTTCTAGGGTGGCCAGACGCTCTAATGTCCGGGTCATGGCGCTGAGTCCCGTGCCCGTCATCGTCTTTGTGGTCGTCGTTCGGCGCCAGCGCGCCGGCGGGTGAGGGCATCGACACACGAGCAACCGAGGCCATCATCTGCAGGGTGATGGCCTTTTTGACGTACAGACACTGGAAGGGCAGAGGGCAGAGGGCTGGATGTTATGAAGATCGCGTATCAAGGTGAGCCGGGGGCGTTCAGCGAGGCGGCGGCGCGCCGAATCGACCACCACGCGGAGCTCCTCCCGTGCCGCAGCTTCGAGGAAGTCTTCGACGCCGTCGAGGCCGACAAGGTCGCGTACGGCGTGCTGCCGTTCGAGAACTCGATTGGCGGGAGCATCCACCGCAACTACGACCTGCTGCTCGAGCACCAGCTGCCGATCGTGGCCGAAGTGGAGCTCCCCGTGGTGCATCACCTGCTCGCCTTGCCGGGCGCGACGATGGCCGGACTCAAGCGCGTGTATTCGCACCCGCAGGGCCTCGCGCAATGTGAGCGCTTCCTTCGCACGCTGACGGGCGTGGAGATCATCGCGACCTACGACACCGCGGGGAGCGCCAAGATGGTGGCCGACGCGGGGCTGAAGGACGCGGCGGCGATTGCGTCCGCCCGCGCCGGCGAGGTCTTCGGCCTGACGTCGCTCGCCGCGTCGATTCAGGACTTCGACGACAACATCACCCGCTTCCTGCTCATCGGGCGACAGCCGTTGCCGGACGCCGTGCCGGACAAGACGAGCATCGTGTTCACGCTGCCCAACGAGCCGGGGTCGCTCTTCAAGGCGCTGAGCGTGTTCGCGCTCCGCGGCGTGGACCTCACCAAGCTGGAGTCGCGGCCGATTCCCGGCCGTCCGTGGGAGTACCTCTTCTACGTGGACCTCGCGGCGGCCCGCGACGAGCTGCGGTGCACGCGCGCGCTGGCGCACCTCGCCGAGTTCGCGCCGATGCTGCGGACGCTTGGGTCCTACGCGAGCTGGAAGACGCACGACGGCTGGCTGCCTGATCCCTTTGAGGTGGTGTCGTGACCGATCGCTCGAATCCGCTGACGACCGGACCGAGCCGCGCGCCCGCGCGGGCGATGCTCAAGGCCGTCGGCTTCTCCGACGCGGACCTGAAGAAGCCCCTCATCGGCGTGGCGAACACGTGGATCGAGATCGGCCCATGCAATTACCACCTGCGTGACCTCGCGGTGTACGTGAAAGAAGGCATCCGCGCGGCCGGCGGCACGCCGATGGAGTTCAACACCGTCTCGACCTCCGACGGCATCACGATGGGGACCGAGGGCATGCGCGCCTCGCTTGTCAGCCGCGAGGTGATCGCGGATTCGATTGAGCTCGTGACCCGTGGCAATGGCTTCGACGGCGTCGTCGTGCTCGTCGGCTGCGACAAGACGATCCCGGGCGGTGTGATGGCGCTCGCGCGGCTCAACGTGCCGGGCCTCGTGCTCTACGGCGGATCGATCGCGCCGGGACACTTCCACGACAAGGCGGTCACGATCCAGGAGGTCTTCGAGGCCGTCGGCGCGCGTGCCGCCGGCGCGATGACCGAGTCCGACTTCTGCGCGCTCGAGGACAGCGCGTGCCCCGGCGCCGGCGCGTGCGGCGGGCAGTTCACGGCGAATACGATGGCGATCGCCAGCGAGTTCCTCGGGATCGCGGCGCTCGGCAGTGGCAGCGTGCCGGCGACCGATCCGAAGAAGGCTGACGTGGCGCGCGCGGCGGGAGAGCGGGTGATGGGTCTTGTGCGCCGCGGTCTCCGCCCGCGCGACATCATCACGCGCACCGCGCTCGAGAATGCGATTGCCTCGGTGGCGACGACCGGCGGCTCCACCAACGCCGTGCTGCACCTGATCGCCATCGCGCGCGAGGCCGGGCTCTCGCTCGAGCTCGCCGACTTCGACCGCATCAGCGCGCGCACGCCCCTGTACGTCGACCTCAAGCCGTCGGGCCGTTTCGTTGCCACCGAGCTGCACCAGGCCGGCGGCAGCCGGCTCGTGGCGAAGCGCCTCCTCGAGATCAACGCGATCGTCGGCGCCGCCGCGACCGTCACGGGCCGGACGCTGGCGACCGAGGCCGCCGAGGCGGTCGAGACGCCGGGGCAGGACGTCGTGCGGCCGGCGGGCCAGCCGCTCAAGAAGAGCGGCGGCCTCGTGATCCTGCGCGGCAGCCTCGCGCCGGACGGCGCGGTGATGAAGATTTCCGGGACCGAGCGGAGCACGCATCGCGGCCCCGCGCGCGTGTTTGACAGCGAAGAGGCGGCGTTCGACGCGGTGCAGCGCCAGACCATCAAGGCGGGCGACGTCGTCGTGATCCGGTACGAAGGGCCGAACGGCGGGCCGGGCATGCGCGAGATGCTCGCCGTGACCGGCGCGATTGTCGGCGCGGGGCTCGGCGAGACCGTCGCGCTCATTACGGATGGCCGCTTCTCGGGCGCGACCCGTGGCTTCTGCGTGGGGCACATCGCGCCCGAGGCGTCGCGCGGCGGGCCGATGGCCCTCGTTCGCGACGGCGACACGATTGTGATTGATGTGGCGGCGCGGAAGCTCGACGTCGAAGTGGCCGATAAGGAACTGATGCAGCGTCTCGAGACGTGGAAGGCGCCGACGCCGCGTTACGCGTCGGGCGTGCTCGGCAAGTACGCGCGGCTAGTCTCGTCAGCGTCGACGGGGGCAGTAACGGGATGAAATCTGAAATGTCCGAGGTCCTATGAAACTCACTGGTGCGCAGATCCTCTGGGAATCGCTGGTCCGCGAAGGCGTGACCGACGTGTTCGGGTACCCGGGCGGTGCGATTCTGCCGGCGTACGACGCGATGCTCGGCTACCCGATCCGCCACGTCCTCGTGCGCCACGAGCAGGGCGCGACGCACATGGCGGACGGCTACGCGCGCGCCAGCGGACGTGTCGGCGTGGCGATCGCGACGTCAGGTCCGGGTGCGACGAACATGGTCACCGGGATCGCGACCGCGATGATGGACTCGTCGCCGATCGTCTGTATCACGGGTCAGGTCGGCAGCAAGCTGATCGGATCCGATGCGTTCCAGGAAACCGACATCACCGGCATCACGCTGCCGATTACCAAGCACAACTATCTCGTGACGAGCGCCGAGGACGTGGCGCCCGCGGTGCTCGAAGCGTTCGCCGTCGCACGGTCGGGGCGTCCGGGGCCGGTCCTGGTCGATATCACGAAGGACGCGCAGCAGTCGAGCTGCGAGGTGAACTGGGACGCGGCGCGGCCGCATCTCACCGAGGCCTTCGACGAAGCGCTGCCGGGCGACGGTGACGTGCGCGACGCGATCGCGCTGATCAACGCCGCCGAGCGGCCGCTGATTCTCGCGGGCCACGGCGTGATGCTGTCGGGTGCTGAGCGCGAGATCGTCGCGCTGGCCGAGCGCGGGCAGATTCCGATGGCGGTGACGTTGCTCGGCATCGGCGGCGTCGCGGCGTCGCACCCGCTGAACCTCGGCATGATGGGGATGCACGGAGAAGCCTGGGTGAACAACGCCATCCAGGAGGCCGATCTGCTGATCGCCCTCGGGATGCGCTTCGACGATCGCGTGACGGGCAATCTCAAGACGTACGCGCGCGAGGCCCGGAAGATCCACGTCGACATCGATCGCGCCGAGCTCAACAAGAACGTCCGCGTCGACGTCGCCATCGCGAAGGATCTGCGCAGCGCCATCGAGGAATGGCTGCCGCACGTCACGGCGCCGGGCACTCGCTCGGCGTGGCTCGCGAAGATCGACGCGCTCAAAGGCGACTCCGCCGTGCGCGACATCCAGAATCTCCCCGACGACGGGCATCTGTACGCGGCGCATGTCATCAACGATCTCTGGCGTCTCACGCGCGGCGACGCGCTGGTCGTGACCGACGTCGGGCAGCATCAGATGTGGGAGGCACAGTACTACAAGCACAACCGGTCACGATCGCTGATTACGTCGGGCGGTCTCGGCACGATGGGCTTCGCGCTGCCGGCGGCGATCGGTGCGAAGATCGCGTGTCCGGAGTCGGAAGTGTGGGTGGTGGTCGGCGACGGCGGATTCCAGATGACGATGCCCGAGCTCGCGACCGTCGTCCAGGAGAACCTCGACATCAACGTCGCGATCATCAACAACGGCTACCTCGGCATGGTCCGGCAGTGGCAGGAGTTCTTCTACGACAAGCGCTACGCCGCGACGCCGATCAGCGGCCCGAATTTCGCGAAGCTGGCCGAGGCGTTCGGGATCGCGGCCGCCACGGTCACGCGCCGGGCGGAAGTGAACGACGCCGTCGAGGCCGCCCGCCGGCTGAAGCGCGCCGCGCTGATTGATTTCCAGGTGGAACAGGAAGATTCGGTGTACCCGATGGTGCCGGCAGGTGCGGATCTTCACAAGATGATCCGCAGGCCGTCACCGATCGTCGAGACGGCAGCCGACTGAGTACTGATAGCCGATAGCTGAGCGCTTATGCTGCATACATTCGCGGTCTACGTCGACAACAAGCCGGGCGTGCTGAACCGCGTGTCGTCGCTGTTCCGGCGCCGCGCGTTCAACATCGAATCGCTGACGGTCGGTCACACCGAGACGCCCGGCGTCTCGCGCATGACGGTCGTTGTCGATACCGACGAGTACGGCGCGCGCCGGCTCGAGGCCCATCTGTACAAGCTCGTTCCGTGCCGGCGCGTGGACAACATCACCGCCACCGCCTCCATCGCGCGGGACCTGGCCTTAATCAAGGTTGCCGCCACAGGCGAGGCGCGCACGCACGTGATGCAGTTGGTCGACGTGTACCGCGCGCGGATCGTCGACGTGAGCCCGGAGTCGCTCGTGATCGAAACGACGGGGACCGAGGACAAGATCGACAGTCTGCTCGAAGTGCTCCGTCCGTACGGTGTGGTCGAGATGGTCCGGACGGGTCGCGTGGCGATGGCACGCGGCACGCTGCCGGCTCGCCGCGCGGCAGCGCCCTCCCGGCCGGCGCCGGTGGCGGCCGAGACCCGCGGCGACGTGAGTCACGGTTCGGTGTGATCTGTAGGCCGGGTCCTTGTGGACCCGGCATGAGGAGACAGCATTCATGGCGACGATGTACTACGACGATGCGGCGGACCTCACGCTCATTCAGGCGCGCAAGGTCGCGATCATTGGGTATGGATCGCAGGGACACGCGCACGCGCTCAACCTGAAGGACAGCGGCGTGGACGTGCGCGTCGGACTGCCCGCGTCGAGCCGGTCGCGGGCCAAGGCGCAGGCCGCGGGCCTCACCGTCGGGGAGGTCGCCGACGTCGTGAAGTGGGCTGACGTCGTGATGATCCTGATTCCCGATCACGTGCAAGGGAAGATCTACCGCGAGGACATCGAGCCGAACTTGAAGCCCGGCAGCATGCTGATGTTCGCGCACGGATTCAATATCCGCTTCGGCGCGATCACGCCGCGGCAGGACCTCGACGTCGCGATGGTGGCGCCGAAGTCGCCTGGACATCGCGTGCGCGAGCTGTACGTCGAAGGCGCGGGGACGCCGGCGTTGTTCGCGGTCCATCAGGACGCGACGGGCAAGGCGCGCGCGCTGACGTTGTCGTACGCGAAGGGCATCGGCGTGACGCGCGCCGGCGTCATCGAGACGACGTTCGCGGAGGAAACCGAGACCGACTTGTTCGGCGAGCAGGCCGTGCTCTGCGGCGGCGTCAGCGCGCTGATCAAAGCCGGATTCGAAACGCTCGTCGACGCCGGCTACCAGCCCGAGATCGCGTACTTCGAGTGCCTGCACGAGCTGAAGCTGATCGTCGATCTCATCTACCAGGGCGGGCTGAACTACATGCGCTACTCGGTCAGCGACACCGCCGAGCACGGCGACTACACCGGCGGTCCGAAGATCGTCACGGCCGAGACGCGCCGCGTGATGAAGCAGATGCTCGCCGACATCCAGAGCGGCAAGTACGCGAAGGACTGGATCGCCGAGAACGAAGCCGGCCGTCCGTGGTTCAACAAGCAGCGCGAGGCGGATCGGAACCACCTCATCGAGCAGGTGGGCGTCCGGCTGCGCAAGCTGATGCCGTTTCTGAAACCCGTCACTGCCGACGCGCCGACGGCGCAACCAGTCGGTACCGCGCGCTAAAGGCCGTCCTCGCTCGCACGATTCTCCGGCGTTGCCCGCGCGCAAGGCGGTAAGCTCTGAGCAGTGACGCTCGTGCCGGGCAACCGGCTCGGCCCCTACGAAATCCTCGCCCCGCTTACGGGCGAGGGCGTCATCGCAGGCACGGTGCAGTACATGGCGCCCGAGCAGCTCGAGGGCCGGCCGATGGCGACCGGTCGGCGGGCGCTGGTCGGCCAGCGATTCGATCTGGCCCGCGGCACGGTTGCCGGTGCAGGTCCGGTTCTCGCGGGACGGCCGCTTCTTTTCGTTCCACTCGAACGCCTCGGGGCGGTGGGATGTGTACGTCGCTCCGTTTCCTCCGACCGGTGAGACGATTCGCATTTCGCCCGCGGGCGGCTTCGAGGCGCGGTGGAGTCGAGACGGGAAGGAACTGTTTTTTGAGTCGGCCGATGGACGCCTCATGGCCGTCCAGATGCAAACGAGCCCGACGCTCCACGTCGGGACCGCGACGTCCCTTTTCGAGATGGATCCGAAGCGGATGTGGTCTGAGTTCGACGTCACGCCGGGGGGACGGTTCCTCGGTCGTTTCAGAGACGCGGGCCTCCCAGCAGCCGCTGACCGTGGTCCTGAACTGGACGGCGGGAATCGGGCACTGACCTCGTCGTTCCCCAGCCTTGTCGCTTGACCGCTAAGCGATTCAGGTGGTAAAACTTAGGCGCTTCGGACGTCTCCGAGGCGCTTCGTCTTCTTCCCATGACATGGACAAGCTGATCGAGCGCGAAAGCGCGCCTCGAAATACTCTCGTCGCGGCGCCCGCCCTGGCCGTTCAATTTTTTCTGATTCCGTTGGCCGTTGTCGCAATCACGGTCGCCGTGTATGTCGGATTCCGCTCGATGTTGAACGACGAGCGGACCGCGCAGGACTACCTCGTCGAGATTCGCACGGGGGGATCGACGCGCCGCTGGCCCGCGGCGTACGAGTTGTCGCGCCTGATGTCCGATCCGAAGGTGCGCGCCGACCGTTCGCTCGCGCCGGCGCTTGTGAAAGCGTTCGAGGGCGCCGAGAACGACGACCCGCTCGTGCGGCGCTACCTCGCGCTGGCCATCGGCCGGCTCGATCCGCCGATGCCCCCCGAAGCGATCGAGGACTTGACGAAAACCTTAGGTTCGCCGGACGCGGAGACGCGGATCTCGGCGATCTGGGCGCTCGGCTCGTCGGGCGACGCGACCGTCGTGCCTCGAATCCAGCCGCTCTTTGCCTCCGACGACCCCGGCATCCGGAAGATGGTCGTCTACGCGCTCGGGGCGTTGCCCGGCGACGCGCAGATCCCGACGCTCCTCACCGGGCTGCAGGACTCGACCGCCGATGTGCGTTGGAACGCCGCGGTCGCGCTCGCGCGGCACGGACGGCATGACGGCGTCGCGGTGCTGAAGCAGATGCTCGATCGCCCGTACGTCGAGCAGGCCGTGAAGCGGGAAGTGCGCCAGGACGAGGATCAGGATCCGATCGCCGACGTGATGATCAGCGGACTCCGCGCGGCAGCTGTACTGAAGGATGAGGCCCTGCGGATGTCCGTCGAGAAGTTGAGCGAAAGCGACAGCAGTCTCAAGGTCAGGCAGGCGGCGCTCGAGGCCATGAAGGTACTCGGCGCCCAGAAGATGCAAGTGTTCTAGCGCTTGCGTTGGTGACACACGATGGCTGACGAAACGAAACCTGAAGCACCAGCCGCCGCTCCCGCGGCGGCGCACGCGGCCAGGCCGGCGGCGCCTCCCAAGCCGGCGGCGCCGATTCCAGATCTCTCGGGTAAGACGACGTCGGCCGCGTCGGCGGGCGGCGCGGCGGCCGCGAAGCCGGCGCCGGCCGCTGCCGCGGCGTCGACACGCGAGGCCGACGACACGTCTCCGCTGTTCACGCGCCGTGTGTGGATGGGGCTCGCATGGGGCGCGTTCTCGGCGGCGTCCGCGGCCGCGCTCGCCGCGACCGGCCGGTTCATGTTCCCGAACGTGCTCAACGAACCGCCGCAGCAATTCAAGGCCGGCTTCCCGAACGAGTACGGCATGGGCGTGGACGAGCGGTGGAAAGAGAAGTTCGCGATCTGGCTCGTGCGCACGCCGGAAGACATGGTCGCGCACGCGAGCGGCTTCTACGCGATCATCACCGTCTGCACGCACCTCGGCTGCACGCCGAACTATCTGTCGGCCGAGAACAAGTTCAAGTGTCCGTGCCACGGCAGCGGATTCAGAACGACCGGCATCAACTTCGAAGGCCCGGCGCCGCGTCCGCTCGAGCGCGCGCGCGTCGTGCTGTCCGACGACGGGCAGATCCTCGTCGACAAGTCGCGCAAGTTCCAGTACGAGCTGGGGCAGTGGACGGATCCTGAAGCGTTTCTCAAGGCATAAACGGTTTTCATCTTATGGCTGAAACCAAGACAGTTGCTCCGAAGGAAGGCCCGGCCACCCAGTTCTGGAACTGGCTGACCGAGACGCAGGTGTGGACGTCCGTGTTCCGTCACGAGCGTCCCAACACGGACCGCAACCGCGTGCTCGTGATGCTGTCGAACATCTTCCTGCATCTGCACCCGGTGCGGATCCGGAAGTCGGGCGTCAAGCTGCGCTACACCTGGTGCATGGGCGGCCTCAGTTTCTTCCTGTTCCTCTCGCTGACGCTCACCGGCCTGCTCCTCATGTTCTATTACCGGCCGACCCTCGAGTACGCCTACACCGACATCGTGGGCCTGCGCGAGCACGTGCCGCTCGGCATCATGCGCGAGATGCACCGGTGGGGCGCCCACGCCATGGTGATCACCGTGTGGCTGCACATGTTCCGCGTCTTCATGACCGGTTCGTACAAACCGCCGCGCGAGTTCAACTGGTCGGTCGGCGTCATCATGCTCGTGCTGACGCTGCTGCTTTCGTTCACCGGCTACCTGCTGCCGTGGGATCAGCTGGCCATCTGGGCCATCACGGTCGGCTCGAACATGGCGCGCGCGACGCCGTTCCTCGGGTACGAGGGCCCCGGCGCGCAGTTGCTGCGGCTCGGCGACGTCCCGCTCATCCACGCGGCCGACGACGCGCGGTTCGCGCTGCTCGGCGGGACGTTCGTGGGCGAAGGCGCGCTGCTGCGTTTCTACGTGCTGCATTGCGTCGGCCTGCCGCTCGGCATCGCCGTGCTGATGGCCGTGCACTTCTGGCGCGTGCGAAAAGACGGGGGAATTAGTGGACCTATGTAAGTGTGAAGTGTGAAGGCTGAAGGGTGAAGACGTCTTCAGACTTCAGGCCTGAGACTTCAGACGTGGAGCCGGTATGGGCTTAATCAAGGGTGTTTTCAACGCAGTTGCTGATCCCAGGCTTTTCTTCCTGCTGGCGGTAGGCGCGCTGCTGGTCGCGGTGTGGAAACGCGAAACGGTCGCCTCGAACGCCGTCGGCTACGGCATGCTGGCGGCGCTCGGCGTGTTCTTCGGGTTCGGTTCCTTCGATCCGAACTTCCGGCTGATCGTGACCAAGCCGGACAACGTGCCGATCGTCGGCCTCATCTTCCTGCTGCTGTTCTTCGTCTGGTATTCGATTCGCGAAGGGGTCCTCAACGACCGGCGCATCAAGGCGGGGCAGGGGCCGATCGAGAAGGAAGAGTCGGACCGCGTCTGGGTGTGGCCGGATCTCGTCTACACCGAACTCATCTCGCTGATCCTTTTTTCAGTCGTGCTGATCGTCTGGTCGATCCTGCTGAAGGCGCCGCTCGAGCAGCCGGCCAACCCGGCGAACACGCCGAATCCGTCGAAGGCCCCGTGGTACTTCCTCGGCCTGCAGGAAATGCTGGTCTACTTCGACCCGTGGCTCGCGGGCGTCGTCCTGCCGGGCCTGATCATCGTCGGCCTGATCTGCATTCCGTACGTGGACAAGAACCCGAAGGGGAACGGCTACTACACGTTCACGGAGCGCAAAGCGGAGATCACGATCTTCCTGTTCGGCTTCGCCGTGCTCTGGTCGTCGCTGATCGTGCTCGGGACGTTCCTGCGCGGCCCGAACTGGAACTTCTTCGGGCCGTTCGAATTCTGGGACATCCACAAGCTGGCTGCGCTCACCAACGTCAACCTCTCTGAGTACGTCTGGGTGCGAGGGCTGAAGACGAGTTACCCGTCGATGTACCTCGTGCGCGAGTTGCCGGGAATAGTCCTCGTCTTGTTCTACGTGCTGGCGCTGCCGGTGATCTTCGCGAAGGGCCTGTTCAAGCGGTATTTCGAGAAGCTCGGCGCGCCGCGCTACTACGTCACCGCGTTCCTCTTCTTGATGATGTTGTCGCTGCCTCTCAAGATGCTGGCGCGCTGGATTTTCAACCTGAAGTACATCGTGGCCATTCCTGAAATCTTCTTCAATATCTGACCATGGCTGAAAAGAAGACCGTCGGGCACGCCTTCAACGTCGATTACCTCAACGTCGTCTTCGCGGCGTCGAGCATCTTCCTGCTGCTGTCGGTCGTCTGGATGGTCTGGGACGACTACGACCGCGACTGGAAGAACACCCAGCGGCGCTTCAACCAGCTCGAGTTGCAGGTCACGCAGGCCCAGCTCCAGCAGGCGGGACGCGCGGTCGACCGCAACAAGCTGCAGCAGCTCGAGGCGCAGCAGAAGGCCGTCGAGAAGAACATCGCCGCCAACAAGCAGAAGGTGGACGACCTGACGGCGAAGTCGAAGGATGCCGATCTGAAGATTTTCCGGGCGACGCTCGACGTCAATTACATGAAGGCGACCTACGACCAGGATCGCTACGACTTCGAGGCGACGCGCGCGGCCGGCGGCTCGGGCGTCGAGAAGAAGCAGGCCCTGGCCAGGGACGAAGAGAAGCAGCTGGCGGACCTCAACCTGGCGCTCGAGAAGGCGATCGCGGAAAAGGGTGAGATCACCAAGCAGCTCGCGCAGTACACGGGCGAGGCGACGGCCGTCGCCAAGCAGATCGAAGAGATCAACACCGAGCAGGCGCGGCTGCGGAAGCGTCTCGTCGTCATCGCGCCGAGCCTGGTGAAGGACTACTTCCGCAACGCGCCGCTCCTGGACTTCATGGCGCCCACCATCAAGGTGCAGCAGATCATCCTGCCCAACGTGATGGACGATGTGAACTTCATCCGCGTGCCCAAGATGGACCGGTGCCAGACCTGCCACCTCGCCATCGACAAGAAGGGCTACGAGAAGTACCCCCAGCCGTTCACGACGCATCCGGATCTGAATACGTTCCTCGGCGGCAGCTCGCAGCACCCGATCGATCGCGTGGGCTGCACCGTCTGCCATGAGGGCATGGGGCAGTCCATCTCCTTCCGTGACGCGGCGCACATGCCGAGCAACGAGAAGCAGAAGGAAGAGTGGGAAAAGAAGTTCCACTGGGAGCAGCCGCACCTGTGGGACTACCCGATGCTGCCGGTCAAGATGACCGAGGCGTCGTGCGCGAAGTGCCACCGCCAGAACGTCTACGTGCCGAAGGCGGACGCCCTGAACGTCGCGTACGCGACGTTCGAACGCGCGGGCTGCTACGCGTGCCACAAGACCAAGGGCTTCGACACGAATATGCGGAAGCCCGGTCCGATCCTGACGAAGATCGACTCGAAGCTCTCGCCCGAGTGGGTGAAGAACTGGATCCGGAATCCTAAAGCCGTCAAGCCGACGACGTGGATGCCGCGCTTTTTCTACAACTCGAACAACAGCTCGCCCGAGGACGCGGTCCGCAACGAGACGGAAATCAGCGCCATCGCCGCGTATCTTTTCGCCAATGCGGAGAAGCATGAGTTCGCGGTGAAGAACCCGTCGCGCGGCGACGCCAAGCGCGGCGAGGAGATCGTCAAGTCCATCGGCTGCCAGGGCTGCCACATCGTCGGCGAGGGCAAGCGCGAGGAAGTCGGTCCGCGCCGCACGTTCGGCCAGCCGCTCGAGAACATCGGCAACAAGACGACGTACGAGTGGATCTACAACTGGGTGCGCGATCCCAAGCACTACAGCCCGACCACGTACATGCCGAACCTGCGGCTCACCGACGCGCAGGTGGCGGACGTCGCGACGTACCTCAGCGGCCTGAAGGGCGGCGCCGGTGACCCGGCGAAGGCGACGCCGGACGCCAAGGCGGCCGACGACGTGCTGCTCGACTATCTGAAGAACGTCATGCCGTTCGCGGACGCGCAGGCGCAGCTCGCGAAGTTGAATCCGCAGGAGCGGCAGGTTGAGCTCGGCCGCCGGGCCATCAGCCGATACGGCTGCTTCAGCTGCCACGACATCAAGGGCTTCGAGACCGCGCAGCCGATCGGCACGGACCTGTCCGAAGAGGGCAGCAAGCTGGTCACGCGGCTCGACTTTGCGTTCATCACCGACATCCCGCACACGTCGAAGCTCGAATGGTTCCGCCGCAAGCTGCACGAGCCGCGTGTCTTCGACAAGGGCCGCGTGCTCCAGCCGCTCGACAAGCTGCGGATGCCGAACTTCGACCTCACGGACGTCGAAGTGGATCGCCTGCTCGTCGCGATCATGAGCTTCCAGCGCGAGATTCAGCCGCCGGCCGCGCTGCCGGCGCGATCGGCGCGATACGACTACCAGGTCGCAGGCAGGACGCTCGTGCACCGGCGTAATTGCGTCGGGTGCCACATCATCGAGGGCGACGGCGGCGACTTCATCAAGCTCGTCGCGGATCCGTCACTCGGTCCGCCGATGCTGACGCCGGAAGGCGCGCGCGTGCAGCCCGACTGGCTCTACGCGTTCCTCCGCGGGCCGATCACGATCCGGCCGTGGCTGAACGTCCGCATGCCGACGTTCGGGCTGGACGATCCGAATCTCAACGGCGTGATTCGTTACTTCGGTTCGGTGTCGAACAGCATCGGACCGTTCCAGACGCACCAGGTCGTCAATGCGTCGGCCACTGCGGACGCCGGCGGCAAAGCGCTCTTCGAACTGCTGAAGTGCCAGCAGTGTCACGTCCTGGGCACGATTCCGAAGGATCAGCCGACGTCGAATCTCGCGCCCGACCTCCGCATGGCGGCCGAGCGGCTGAATCCCGAATGGATCGTCGAGTGGCTGAAGAAGCCCTCGGACATCCTCCCCGGCACGCGCATGCCGGCGTTCTGGCCGGACTTTCCGAAGTCCTTCTACCCGCAGATGGGCGGGAACGCCGACGCGCAGATCCTGGCGATTCGCGATCACCTGCTGACGTTCAAGGGCGGCCCGAGCCCGAAGACGCCCGTGGCCGCCGCCAAGAACGCGAACAACAACTAACAGGGCCGACACGCGGGTCGGCCCCTACGCTGGCGGGCCGACGGGTGGGTCGGCCCCTGCGCTACTTGACCAGAGGTCCAACGCCAGCGCGTTGCTCGGCGCGCGCGGGCACGTCACGGACGTCGGGCCCGATGTAGATCTGCCGTGGCCGCGCGATCTTCTGCTCCGGATCCATCAGCATCTCCTCCCACTGCGCCAGCCAGCCGACCGTGCGCGGAATCGCGAAGAGGACGGGGAACATCGCCACCGGGAATTTCATCGACTGGTAGATCAGGCCGGAGTAGAAGTCCACGTTCGGGTAGAGCTTGCGCGAGACGAAGTAGTCGTCCTCGAGGGCGATCCGCTCGAGCTCCAGCGCGACGTGGATGAGCGGGTTCCGCCCCTGCACGGCGAAGACGGCGTCGGACATCTGCTTCAGGATCCGCGCGCGCGGATCGTACGACTTGTAGACGCGATGGCCGAAGCCCATCAAGCGCCCTTCGCCGGCTTTGACCTTCTTGACGAACGCCGGCACGTTGGCGACGCTGCCGATCTCCTTGAGCATCGCGAGCACGGCTTCGTTCGCGCCGCCGTGCAGCGGGCCGTAGAGCGCCGCGGCCGCGCCGGCAAGCGCCGAGTACGGGTCGACGTGCGAGCTGCCGATGCCGCGCATGGCGTTGGTGCTGCAGTTCTGCTCGTGGTCGGCGTGGAGGATGAAGAGCACGTCCAGCGCGCGCACGAGATCCGGATGCGGCCGGTACGCCGGCTCCGCCATCCGGAACATCATGCTGAGGAAGTTGGCCGTGTACGGCAGGTCGTTGTCCGGCGCCACGTACGGCAGACCCTGACTGTGACGGTAGGCGTACGCGGCAATCGTCGGAACCTTGCCGATGAGACGGAGCATCTGCAGGTGGCGCGACTCGATGTCGCCGATCTTCTTGGCATCCGGATAGAACGTCGAGAGGGCGCCGATCGTGCTGAGGAACATGCCCATCGGGTGCGCGTCGTACCGGAAGCCGTCCATGAATTTCTTGATGTTCTCGTGAACCATCGTGTGGAGCGTCACCTGCTCGCTCCAGGCGTCGTACTGCTCCGGGCTCGGAAGCTCGCCGAAGATCAGGAGGGACGCGACGTCGAGGAAGTTCCTGCGCTCGGCGAGCTGCTCGATGGGGTAGCCGCGGTAGCGCAGGATTCCCTGGTCTCCGTCGATGTAGGTGATGCGGCTGCGGCAGCTGGCCGTGTTCATGAACGCCGGGTCGTAGCACATCAGCCCGAAGTCGTCCGGGCCGGTCCTGATTTTGCGCAGGTCCGGCGCCGGGATGGCGCCGTCGGTAATCGGAATCTCATAGAGCTTGCCGGTCCGATTGTCCGTGATGGTGAGGGTGTTGGTGCCCATTGAAGCCTCCAGGGCCAGTAGCGACGGGAATCCGTCGAAAATGAGTCCAGAGACCCACGTGGTGCAACGCGGGTGCCGTCGGCGCCCGCCCCGCTATAATTGGGCGAATGCTTCGGCCCTACCGCGGGGTATCGCCCCGCGTGCACTCCACCGCCTTCATCGACGACAGCGCGCAGGTGATCGGCGACGTCGAAATCGGCGAGGAGAGCAGTGTGTGGATGTGCACGGTCATTCGCGGCGACGTGCACTGGGTGAAGATCGGCCGGCGATCGAACGTGCAGGACGGCACGATCGTGCACGTCCAGGGGACAGGGGCCCCTGGAGAAGGAAAGACCGGGGCGCATCCGACACTGATCGGCGACAACGTGACGATCGGCCACGCCGCGGTGATCCACGGCTGCACGATCGAGAATCAGTGCCTGATTGGGATGGGCGCGATTCTCCTGAACGGCGCGCACATCGGCGCGGGATCGATCGTCGCGGCCGGCACGCTCGTGACCGAGGAGATGAAGGTCCCGCCGAAATCGCTCGTGATGGGCAGCCCCGGGAAGGTGAAGCGGCTGCTGACTCACGCAGAGGCGGCCGAGATTCAGATGTTCGCGGATCGCTACGTCGGGTACCGGCTGGACTACATGGGCGGGTAGGGCAGGTAGGGATTTGGCCGACAAACAATCAACGAAGCCGCCGAGCGGCACACGCGACTTTCTTCCCGACGATGTTCGTCGCCGCGAGTACGTGATCGATGTGGTCCGCCGTGTGTACGAGCGCTACGGCTTCGAGCCCCTCGAAACGCCCGCGTTTGAAAACATCGACACGCTGCTCGGCAAGTACGGCGAAGAGGGCAACAAGCTCATCTTCAAGATCCTCAAGCGCGGCGAGCACGAGGGCACGGGCGAAGCCGATCTCGCGCTGCGCTACGACCTGACGGTCCCGCTCGCGCGCGTGGTCGCGCAGTATCAGAACGAGCTGCCAAAGTTCTTCAAGCGCTATCAGATTCAACCGGTGTGGCGCGCGGACCGTCCGGCGCGCGGCCGGTTCCGTGAGTTCTATCAGTGCGACATCGACGCGATGGGCTCGACGTCGCCGATGGTCGAGGCGGAGATCCTGAGCGCCGTGAGCGAGGTGCTGACCGCGCTGGGGTTCAACGACTTCACGATTCGGCTGAATCACCGGGCCGCGCTGACCGGACTTCTCGAAACGGCGGGCGTTGCGGCGTCACATCACGCCGAGGCGCTCGTCGCGCTGGACAAGCTTGACAAGATCGGACCGGAAGGCGTCGCGGCCGAGTTGACGAGCCGGGGAATCGACGCCGATGTTGCGGCGCAATGTCTCCTGCTGTTTTCCGGGAAGGGCAGCGTCGACGCGCCGCCGCTCGATCGCCTGGCGATGCTGCTGCGCTCGCACGACGCAGGCGCGAAAGCCGCCGCCGATCTCTCCGAGATCGTCAGCCTCGCGGAAGGCACGGCGGCCGCGGGGCGCATTCGCATCGATCCCAGCCTCGCGCGCGGGCTGTCGTACTACACCGGCGCGATCATGGAGATCGCCGTTCCGGATCTGGCGGGCAGCCTTGGTGGCGGCGGACGTTACGACAACCTGATAGGAATGTTTCTCGGACGCGACGTGCCGGCCTGCGGGTTCTCGCTGGGCCTGGAGCGCATCATTGTCGTAATGACCGAGCGGAACATGTTTCCCGCCACGGTCGCCGGCGGCGGCGTCGACGTCATGGTCACGATCTGGAATGACGAGACGAAGATCGACGAGTGCAGGGCCGACGCGCTGGCACTGGCGGCCCTGCTGAGAAAAGGCGGCTTGCGCGTCGACGTCTATCCGGAAGCGGATAAACTGGGGAAGCAATTCAAGTACGCCTCGAGCCGGAACGTCCCGTGCGTCGCCATCGTTGGCGACGATGAGCGGGCGCAGGGACTGGTGGCGATCAAGGATATGAAGAGCGGCGAGCAAACCGCGCACCCGCGCATCGACGCTGTCAGCGCGGTTGCGCGGAAGTTGGAAAAACTCTGAACCCGGTATCTTGAACCCAGAATGGCCGAGCCTCTAGGCAGTCTCGTCAGAACTCATACCTGCGGTGCTCTTCGTCCCTCCGACGTCGGCCAGGACGTCGTCCTGCTCGGCTGGGTGCATCGCATTCGCGACCTC
>Ga0326726_10001111_pt1 | contig 24872 bp, 34 predicted proteins | sample MHFenrmetagenome_2_FD_207603 | JGI IMG/M metagenome (GOLD analysis project Ga0326726, IMG submission 207603) | Lab enriched peat soil microbial communities from Michigan Hollow, Ithaca, NY, United States - MHF15MN | ecosystem: Environmental > Terrestrial > Soil > Wetlands > Peat | place: USA... | reverse complement strand
CTTTATTTTCAACATTTTCAAAAGGACAAACTGAAAACTGGAGAAGAACAGATTTCATTTTTTCAGGATTATCCTCTTTTTTCGTGAGATTATCTGTTGAGGACCTGTTAATTACCAACAGAACGCGAAAATAAACGTCTTGTAACACATAGGGTTGAAAAATAAACCCGAAGGAGTCCTGGAGCTCTTAATTTCCTCATATCATGAAATATTAAGGTTTCATATCGATGAAAAGTTCATCATTTTCGACAATGACGGGATAAGAAGCTTCGGGTAGTATTGCCGGACCTCCCACAACTTCATCCGTCCTGAAGTTAATTCAGCCACCCATGACACAAGCAGCGGGTCGTTTCGCCATCGATCTTGCCATTGGATAACCTGCATCCTGGGTGTGTGCACTCGTTTCCGATCGCGGTAATAGTCCTGCCCAGGCGAACAAGGAGGATCTCTTTCCCCTCAGCCTCTACAATTTTTGTCTGTTCATATTCCATGTCCCTTACAAGGCCGATCTTTATCACAGTCATAGTTTCACTCATTCAACTCTGATATCTTTACGGATCTCCGAATCTCATTGATATAATCCTGCAGACGGGAATGATAAACGCCTAAAAGCATTATCTGAACTTCTCTCGTTGAATTACAAGAACATGTCGGAAGCCCAATACTCCGAATATCTTCGGGATGTGTATCGTCAGCTGCATATATTTCATCAATTACAGACCAGATTTTTGAACATCTTCCAATAAAATCGTAATATTTAAAGTCATGTTGACTCTCTGTCATCGTTTGTATGTCATTGATTTTCTCGTTAAGCAGAAGAATTGCTTTCTCCGGGGAGATTTTTAGTTTTGACATCATTTTACCTTCAGTATATTGAATTCAACGATAACACGGAAATATATTTTTTTTTGATTATCAGGAATTAATTCATATTATTTTCCAACAATTATTATTGGATGAATTAAAAATGGAATTCTTTTGAATTGCCTGGTGTTCTATAAAATCATACTTTTCGGGAATGATTTATTTTCCAGAGGCAGATAGCTGCGGAAGAGAGATGAAAAAGGCTAAAGGTATTCAACCTAACTGCATAAGGAGGTAATAATGAAAAATTTGTCCCTTGGTCTGGAAAAGGCGCTCAGTATAACCCTTTCACACATCAAGCCATTGGCTGTGGAAAGTATAAAACTGGCGGAAAGTACTGACCATGTTGCCGCTTCTGATCTCTATGCGCTTGTAGACTCCCCGTCGATGGATTCCTCCTTAAAAGACGGATATGCAGTCATATCTCATCAAGTAGCAGATGCGACACCGGAAATTCCTGTATGTCTGAAGTTGGCGGGTATTCTTACCGCTGGCGGGGAAGGGAGGGAAAAGGACATTAAGCTGGAGTCGGGAACAGCAGTTCGGGTGTTAACAGGGGCCCGGATCCCCGCAGGAGCCGATGCTGTTGTGTCTGAAGAGTTTGTGAAACCGGATGGCAATGATGTACTGGTCATGAATTTTGCAGAACCTGGACGGAATATTCAGCCTCGTGGGAGAGATGTGGAATTCCGTAAATGCATCCTGAAGCAGGGCCAACAGATATCTCCGGGAATCATCGGTCTCATCGCTGCTGCCGGACACAGCACGGTCCCTGTCTTCAAAACTCCCAGAGTAGCTATCATTGGCACCGGTGATGAGATTATTCTTCCCGGAGAGCCCCTTACGGAGGGAAAGCTCTATGCCAGCAATATCATGACAATCAATGCCTGGTGTAAACGCTACAAGATGAAGACTCTCATGACGGTTGTAAACGATGACTTCGATACCCTTACCAACGCGATTAAAACACTAACTGCAGTTGCAGATGCTGTCATTACAAGTGGAGGAGCATGGACGGGCGACCGTGACCTGGTAGCACAGTCGCTTGAAGGTCTTGGATGGCAGCAATACTTTCACCGGATTCGCATAGGTCCGGGCAAGGCAGTCGGATTTGGCATGCTGGGCGGGAAACCGGTATTTATTCTGCCCGGTGGACCGTCTTCAAACCTGATGGGGTTCCTGCAGATCGCCCTGCCCGGCCTGCTGGCTCTCGCCGGTTATGCAAGTCCCAACCTTCCCAGAATTCATGCCCGTCTTGCCGTTGATCTCGAGGGGCGTCAACGCGACTGGACTGATTTTTTCTTCGGCAGACTTGAAGAGGAGGATGGATTTCCTGTTTTTCATCCATTAAGGGGCAGCAGCCGTTTGCGGATTATAGCTGAGGCTGAGGCAATAGCCTCCATACCCGAGGAACAGGAATATCTTTCAAAAGGGACAGTGATTTCAGTTCAGGTGCTAAAATAATATTCTTTTCCAGACACTTTATAATTCATAACCATCAAAGGAATTCGCATATTTTCAATTGGCAATTTGAAAAACTATTGCATTCATGAAAAAAGACAGCAAAATCGGATATTTTCTTATCAGCTTTGTGATATTTCGAGATTGAATTAAAATTACTTAACCTGAGGTTAATCATACTATCTGGACAATATATTCAAATTTAATAAATTATATTTACTTTAACGATGAATATTACCAGAGGTGTTAACTTATGAGTCTGAACAATATCGACACCAAGCAGGTAAAAGACTACAAAAAGGAGATCCAGGCAGATCCCAAACAGGCGAAATTCACTGCACGCGTCGAGGGTGACTGGCTCTTTGAGGAAGGGGGTCCCCAGTTTCGATCAACTGTCAAGGTGAAGGATAGTACGTACACGATGGAAACAAGCCACCCGAACTTTGCCGGCCCCGGCATCCGCCCCGGACCGATGGCATTTGGCCTTTTCTGGTTTGCGGCATGTTATTCAAGCACGTATGTTACCGAGGCAGCCCTGAGGAATATCCGGCTAACGTCAGTGAAGACCAAAGTCGAAGCGGACCTTGACTATACAGCCCAGTTCGACCTTGGGGAGAACCCGCTCATCCGTGAGTACCGTGTTATTATGGAGGTCGTGAGTGACGCAAGTGATGAACAGGTCCAGGATCTGAAAGAATACGCCCTGAAGCGGTGCATGGGGATGTTCACAATACAACATGCAATTACCTTGAAGGCGGAAGTGAGGCACGTTCGGTAAGTCCGGCTGAGAATGAACAAAATAATGGAGTATCTGAAATGAGAGCAGAAAACATGACCTATTTCGATTCGGTGATCCCGAATGCATCGGCATCGATTAAGAGCGTACGCGATCAAGGAAAAAAGTTTGTCGGGTTCTATTGCGTTTTTGCCCCTCAGGAACTTATCGTTGCAGCGGGGGCAGTTCCCGTAACCCTCTGTGCCACCAAGGAAGAACCAATTGCCGATGGGGAAAAATACCTCCCCCGGAACTTCTGTCCCTTGATAAAATCCTCCTATGGGTTTGCGATAACCGAGAAATGTGCGTTTTTCAACAACTCGGAGTTCATCATCGGCGAGACGACCTGCGACGGCAAGAAGAAGATGTTCGAGCTTATGGAGAAGTTCAAACCCCTTGTTGTTCTTGAAGTCCCGCAGAGTGCAAAAGGTGAGGCGCAGAAAAAGTACTGGCGCTCGGAAGTGGCACGCTGCAAACAGGAGATAGAAAAAAGGCTGGGGGTCTCTGTCACCGATGAAAAAATGAAGGCAGCAATAACCGAACTCAACGAACAGCGGGGCCTGATGCGGGAACTTGCATCGCTTAATACGGCAAAGCCGGCACCGCTCTCCGGTCAGGACCTCCTCAAAGTGATGTGGGCCCGGAATTTTGTCTTCGACCGGGCAGTTTTCAACCAGCAACTCAAAGACCTGATCGCCGAACTTAAGAAAATGAAGGCAAATGGAACCGGTGCAGCACCTGCGACTGCAAAACGCATCATCGTAACCGGTGTTCCTACCGGTGTCGGTGCGGAAAAAGTCATCAAAATTATTGAGGAGTCTGGCGCTGCGGTGGTTTATATCGAGAATTGTGCCGGAATGAAACAGTACCTGCACGATGTCTCAACCATTGGGTCACCCCTTGACGCGATTGCCGACAAGTACCTTGCCACACCCTGCTCCTGCATGAGCCCGAATACCGGGCGGCTTGAACTCCTTGCAAAACTCGCAACGGAGTACGATGCTGACGGTGTCGTGGATATTACCTGGGTCGGCTGCCACACCTATAACGTTGAATCACGGGTACTCAGGGACTATCTCGCCCAGCACGGAAAAATTCCCCTCCTTCAGATCGAAACTGATTATTCACCGGGAGACAATGCCCAGATCAAGACCCGGGTCGAGGCATTCCTTGAAATGATCAGGAAATAATATTTTTTTGTGGTTATCTGGTGGTATTCTCATCCTTATGCTGCTCCCATGCGAGGAGTGCAGCACCGATCGCGCCGGCATAAACTGCGTCTTTGGGGACGATTACGGGATAGCCAAGCTCCAGACCCAGTCGTTTGACAATATCCTCATTTTGCGAAACTCCTCCGGTAAACGCAATGGGTGGCTTCGGGTGTAGGGAAGCGATCATAGATGCCGTGCGACGGGCTATTGATGCATGAAGGCCGGCGATGATAGCATTCCGGGGCACTCCCTGATGAATGAGACCGACAACTTCCGATTCAGCAAAGACCGTGCACATTGCATTGATCCGGTGAGGTTCTGCGCCAGCTGCACAGGATCCCAGTTTGTCGACAGGAACCCCAAGCGCCTGCCCCATAGCAGAAAGGAACCTGCCTGTCCCGGCCGCACACTTGTCATTCATCACAAAGTCCTCCACCCGGCCATCGGCAGAAAGACGGATACCTTTGGCATCCTGTCCCCCGATATCAACAACGAACCGGCATCCAGGCACAAGGAAGAAAGCACCTTTTGCATGGGTAGTGATCTCGGTAAAACAGAATTTTGCGGTCTTCAGGCATCGGCGCCCATACCCTGTCGTTGCGATGATCTCCGGGGTTGAAAAAAGACCGGTCTCTGTGCTGGCTTCAGCAAGAAGTGAGAGGGCAGTTTCTTCCGGATCGAGTGAGGCCACTCTCATCCACGCACCATAGGAAGACCCGTTGTAGATCACGACCTTGATACTGGTCGAGCCCAGGTCAACACCTGCAACGACCTCAGAATCATGGGATTTTTCTGTCAGACCTTGAGACATGAAACACCGCGTTTTCCTGAGAATAATCTGATCCATTGACCCTCTTCGCCCAGTCTTCCCCTGAGCCCGGTCAGCACCCGGTTCGCTTCGGCAATTGAGTAATGCCAAGCCACGAAATCCTCGCTGTCCAGTGCAACGCCCCCTTCCACCAATAACCCCAGCCCGCATTCGATAAACTGTTCTTCGTCTTTTATGAGCTGAGGTATCTGTCCGACAAAATCCCTTCCAAATACGAGTGAACGCAGCGGGCAGGACGTATGGGTATAATAAAGAAAATCCTCGTCCCTTCCGGTGATCGTGAAAAAGCAATACTGCCTCTCATGTCTCCGAAATACGCTCTGGATTTTCCCGATGGTGACAGGCTGAGGCATCAGGTATCTGCTCCGGTTTCCCGTTTCTGCAACCTGACGCGGTAGAGATTGGTGTCAATTTTACGAATTTTCACGTCATATCCTGTCCTCGAAAACGGAACATCAATCGTATCCCTCTGGTCTCTGCGGACAATAATTTCCACCGCGGACTCAGGTGGGGTATTTTTCAGAAGTATCTTCAGGCGGATCATCAGGTTTGTGCAGGTGAGATCAGAAAAATCCGGTATCTTCGTTTGCTCCTTTTTCATTCTGCTAGACCCCAGTCGGTTAAAAGAATAATATTCTCTGGTGGTTCGCCTGAATACCCTTCGGCGGATTGAAAAACAGTTGTCCGAGTTCTGTTATGCCGATATCGAGCACGGCGGTCATATTCTTGTTTTTTGTAATACCTCGTCGTTGAAGTGAGGGCTGGAATACATAGAACTCGAGGTTCTCATTTCCGGCAACCACGTCAATCACTTCCTGCAGGTTGAAGTTTTTTGCGTCCTTGTTCAAAATGTGAGTGCCGTTAAGGGATTGCACACCCTCTTCAATGAAAATTACCCGGGTAAGTATCCCGCTATAGGCACATGCAACAGCAAATGAAAGACCACCAAATGCGTGCTCCGTTCCATAGGGATACCGGGTGATAAGAATCGTTACCGGGGGTGCACGGCTTTTATCTGATCCCGCCAGAGTTGATGACTGCCCTTTTCTTTTTATCTGGAAAGACGCAACATTTTCTCCAAGAATAAGGTGATTGCTCTCAAACCGGGCGATTATCTCATTCAGGTTCCTGATCCTGAAAGGTTTTATTGAACAGGTCGAGATAACAATTCCATGTCCATCATCCCATGTACTATACCCTCGTGCAGCTGCACAACGGCTGCAGGCGAGCATATGGCAATGCAAGTTTCTTTTTGTGGCCAGTTCTGCCAGATCTTCAAGACCTTTGCCGATATTGTCAAACTCAGTCGGGTTCTGGCCATTATGCCCTGCATGGACACCGTCAAGATAAGCATACAGCTCTATCCCTGCCTGCACTTCAAGGGCAGCAGTCAGGCACCGCACTGCAGAGAGTGATGAGCGGTGCATGTAGGGCGATTCTATCTGAAGGTACCCGATGGTACTGGGAACAGGCTGCTCATGCTGTCGGGCAATTTTGACAACATCGCGCCAGAATGATGTCTGCCCGTTCAGGCTCAGGCTGTTGTGATCGATAATCTGGTCGGGATATTTCATTTTCAAGCGTTCAACCGAAATGCCCCTGAGGTCAAGTTCCTGACGATCACAGATGATTCTTACCGATGGCAGCAGGAGAATTTTTTCCCAGACCTGATGTGTCTCTGGTTCATGGAGGCTGTACAAAGCATCCCCGCTGATCAGGAACGTAAACACATTTTCCTTGAGTTTTGCATGGTGCCTCAGGGTTTCAGGATACAATTTTACGAAGAAAAATTTCAGGCTTTCATCGATCCAGCTGAGACGTTCCTGAGTTAAAGGTGATCCGAGAAGAAAAAAATTGGGTGTCATGACGGGGTTCTCTCAACAACTTTTTAAACCTGATTATTTATGGTTTATGTTAACCTTATCTTGTTACTTTTTAGTAATCCGGATCTCCCATACGCCGGAAGATATCTTCTTTGAATCGATCTTCATATCATTATCCTGTGCAAACTGGGGAATCGAGGAAGTAGCCGCCGGTGGATGGTCGCAGATAATGACCAGTTCATCTGATTGGTTCATAGTTTTTACCTGTTTCTGCACAACGAGCAGGCAGTACGGGCAGACTTTTCCGGTAATATCGAGATTCTTTATTGCCATAATTTCTCCATCATCCGAATTTTTTATGCAATACCGAGCCCTTTCATGAGTGCAACGACCCATCCTGACAGCCATGCGGTAAACATAACCGCACCAATACACATGCCAACTACAAAGACGAGTGCTTTAACATTACCTTCCGACGTCATGACAAGTTGTCGCAAAGGGCAGCCACCAAGCAGCACCCCGATGAGACCGACAGCAATTCCGCCAATGGTAGCGAGGATAATGTAGCCGGCTACCAATAATCCTGCCGGGGCACCCGGGACCGGGGTCAGACCACTCGTCAAATACCAGAAGAAATGCTCAAATGCCAAAGGTGTAATCATCCAGAAGACAAAATAACCGATAAACGCCCCTCCAATCAGGGCAAGGTATCCATACAGGAGACGCGTGTGCCTGAACATAAAGAAGTCGCGGAAACCACCAATTGAGCAGAACCCGGACCTCTGCCCGAGCCACCCAATAAGGATTCCTAAGAGTATCGTTACAATAGGGACGGCAATAACCGCAACATCCTTGCTTAACCAACCTACAGCTGCCATGGTTATCCCTCACGCTCCGCCATTGCTGAGGCAATTTTTATACCTATCAGCACACCGGCAATGATGGCGAGTAAACCAATGAATGCAACTACATCCCCATATCCGACACGGAGTGCGATACGGTAGGGGCAACCACCCATGAACAGGGCGAAAGCCATGAAGAATAATCCTCCGAGGAGATACCAGATATATGAGATTGAAGAACCGGTCTTTGTCTTAAATTCCTTGTAGACTTTTGCAGAGATAAATGCCCCTATCAGAACACCGATCACAGTCAAAACCGGAAGAATGGCGTTCTGTGAGATGGGGGCAATCGCAAGTTTTGTCCCGGCAATCGAGTTGACCGCGTCATTTACCACATCACGGGTGTGGCAGGCAACGCAGAATCCGTAGGCTTCCGGACCACCAGCACTAATCAATAATCCCTGAACAAATGCTGCAAGGACACCTATGAGAATACCTAAAGTGATCGGATTTCTCGCAAGACCATCAAGCACTGATTTATTTTCATTTGCCTTTGTTTCGGCCATAATGATAAATTTATGATGATTGTTTTTAATCTTGATCAATTAATTTTGTAAGTTAATTATAAGTAATTACCCTAAATTTTTTTTGATGCAATAAAGTTAAACTTGGTGGATTTAGTAATACCAAAAAAAAAATAGTGAAGAAAATGATTTTTTAATTATTTGAAAAATTTCTCGAATAGAAAATTTCTTATTATAACAGTTGATTGTGTTTTCCATAAGTCTATTAGTTTTATTTTACAGGTTTACCATGATTTTTGGGAAAAGTTAACAAAAAGTGTTTAAGTTAGATAAGGAGATTAGTTAATATGAAGCATACGCTTCTTTCCGAACGTCAGATGGAAATTCTCAGATATAGAAAACAAGGGCTGACTCAGCAGCAGATAGCCGATATCACCTCCACTTCCAAAGCAAATGTCTGCACTATTGAAAAGTGTGCGAATGAGAACATTAAAAGAGCCAGAGAAACACTTGATTTTCTCTATACGCTGGATGCCACGCACCTATGCACTATCCCTTCGGGAACTGACCTGTTTGATGTCCCCTCTATAATTTTTAGCGAAGCGGAAAAAATCAAGATAAATGTAACGTATGATAATATCTCGTTGATAAACCGGCTGAGGGAGTCCCGTCCCCAGTCCTACAAGGCACGTCGTGTATGTGAAGATATCATTGTCTACATCACCGACGTCGGTGAACTGTATTTTAGGTGCCGTTGCATAGAGGGAATGGACCAAACATTAAATTATGCCAAATCTAAAAAAAATATCTCCCGAAAAAGCAATTCTTCTCCAAAATGAGATTATCAACGAAATAAAAACGATGAGAGGGAATCAACATGGCTTTGAATATTACGATTTTATTGGCGGGTGTTCAAAAATCTGGTCTGTGGTTGATGAAATATATGGAGCTGATGATACACGTCCCGAAGAAATTCGAAATATTGGGCTTCCAACATGTTCCTGTAGTTCATCTAGAAAGGTACAAATAATGTTTATAGAGGTATATCATTCTCGTCTGCTGGATTATATCAATGAAATTCAGATATCTATGAAAATATCAGAGTAAAAAAATCTATTCAATTTTATATCGTTGAATTCTCTGCTATTTTTTCCCGGACTTCTTCCGTATGCATCACTTCATCAAAATTTTTGCCGGTCAGGCAGTATCCCTGGCGATCGAGAGCATACACGGGAAATTTTTTGAATTCATCCGGGACGGGTTGTGCAGTCAGTTTCTGGAAGTTAATGAGGTCTTCCATTCTCAACCCTACCTTGTCACATATCTCCTTGAGTTCTTTTATCCAGCGTTTGAGGTCCCGCACATCATTTCCGTCCCACTTGAATATCTGGTAGATCTTCATATAGGCGTCCCGTTCAAGAATAATATGAGTAGAGGCTTTATCGGATTTGAGATAGAATTCAAGGAACTGGCGTGAATCTTTTAATTGCTGGGCAAACTCGTAAGCGGATGCCCGGCACTCCTTTATCGTCCCTTTAAACTCCTCCGGGCTTAGATTTCCGCCAAGTTTTGCGATATCGGAGGAGAGCTCTTTCAAGTTGTCTTCGACCTCTTTGAGATCATTGATCATATCAGCGAACTTCTGGTTAAGCTCGACCCCAAAAAAAGCCTCCATATATTCGGACTGCTTCGTCATACATACTTAATGGGTAACTATTCACTATAATTATTTGGAATTAGACAACCTCTATTATTTAACAAGAACAATCTATTCTGCGTATGTCGAGCCGCATGCCGATCAACCAGGGACTCTATACAAAAGGGGGGATTATCACGGAGCGCGATCCTGATTTCTGTATCGTCCGGCTCCGTATACCCGCCGGGATGATTTCCCCCAGCCAGATGAAGGAAGCCGGGGCAATAGCGGAACGGTATGGTGTCGAACGAATCCACCTGACCACACGCCAGACTATGGAATTTCCGCACATTGATCCGTCACAGCTGGAAGGGCTGCTCGCGGAACTCGAAGCGAACGGAACACCACTCGGAGCTGAACGGGAAGAGGTTGTAAACATAACAGCGTGCATGGGTACCCGGCACTGCAAGTTTGGTATCATTGACAGTATTGCGCTTGCAAACGAGATCGACGGGAAATTTTTTGGAAAAGAGCTGCCGGTCAAGGTAAGGATTGCAATATCTTCCTGCCCGAACGGGTGCGAGAGTGAGCGGCTCAACGAGATCGGCATCACCGGTATCCGGAAACCCATCCGGGATCCCGGTCTTTGTACTGGTTGTGGCACCTGTACACATTATTGCCGGGAGAAGGCAATATGGGTTGAAGACGGTATCATCGTGCTGGACAAGACAAAATGCATGGACTGTGGGTTCTGTATAATGGCCTGCCAGTTCCATATCCTTTCGGGGACTGATCCCGAATACCGGATAACAGTTGGCGGGCACCGGGGCAGGCACCCGAAGATCGGGAGGTACCTGATCACTGTCAAGACACAGGAGGATGTAATCCGGGTCATTGATAAGATCATCAACTGGATCTATCGTCAGGCATCAGCGGGTAGCCTTCTACCGGAACAGCTTGACGAGCTGGAATTTGACGAGTTCAAAAAAACGATAGCTACTCTGGTGCAGGAATAAACCATTTTTGAAAAAAATGAGACTTTTTAATGTTTTCAGGCAAGCGTCCTGAGGGCGGCCAGCCGTTCTGGCATTTGTTTCCGGAAGTATGACTTCGAAACACCGCATACCGGGCATTTCCAGTCTTCCGGAAGGGATGAGAAATCAGTTCCGGCTTTTACAAACGGTCCGGCCGCCTGCACCGTTCCTGGTTCTCCAACCCCTGTAAGAAGTATCGTGTACTTTTTCGCTTCTCCTTTTGCCGGGTCATAGACATGACCACACATCCTGCAAATGTAAGTATCCATTTGATAACCTCGTTTCTCCTTTTGCCAGTTTATTTGATTTATATTATCTTTTACTCTTTATTAGCGTATTGGATTTAACGATGAAATGATATTTGTGTTGCTTTTCCGAAAGAACGACGGGTTCCTCGTGGCGGGAATAGCAAATCATGAAAATAATGATGGTACGATTTATTTTTTGGCTATTAATACATTTAAACTACTCATTAAAAGAAAAGCGGACAGATTGCAAGGAGGGTGCCCGTATCCCCCCCTCCATAGCTGGTCTAAATAATGGCAACCATGAGCAGAGTGTTCGAGGTAGAACCTGCCACATGTACGGACTATGCACCCATGATGGGTAAAAAATATACGCTCTATGTTAATAAAATAATTTTGTTAATTAAAAATATTTAATTATTAACGTTCTAGAAAAAAATCACTCAAGATGAATCGCCGAATAAAATTATTTTTTGGAAATTCGCAATTGCGGGTTCTTCCCTTCAACAATATAAACCTGTGATTTTAAAAAGAACAAAAAGGAGAGTTTATTTTTTCAGGAAAATTTTTCCGTAGACCGGCTCACCTTTTCTCGTAGGGTGGCGCTCGCCAAGGTCACCGATATACTCAGCAAACCTGGCCTTGGTACCATCGACCTCAAGATCCACATCTTTGATGAACTTGAAGCCGGGCATCATCAGCCCGATCTTACCAAACACAATAACTTCCCCTTTCACCATCTGGCCCCCAACACGTCGGTTGACATCGCCCTTGATAACGATCCTTCCTCCCTCTGCATGGGTAGCAATATGGACATCAGCATTGCCTTCAACGATCAATTCACCGCCGTTCATGAAGGTGCAGACGTCGGATCCGACATTGCCCTTCACCCGTATGATGCCCCCCTGCATCCCCCGCCAGTCCCCACGGTAGGAAGCGCCGAGGTAGTTGCCGGCATTGCCCTCAATGAGGAATTCGCCACCTTCCATACCAAGTCCGCAGAAGGAGTGGACATCACCCTTGACAACAAGCTTACCACCCTTCATCCAGCCGCCGGTATACATATCAGTGCTGGAATTGACAATGACTTCACCAGCAGTCATTTTTATGCCGATGTATTTCATCTTGGAACAGTCGCCCTTGAGAATGATCTGGGTCTCTGCTGCAGTTGCTCCGGCTTCGCCGGCAATGGTGAAATATTCGCCAAGCGTTGTGTCTTCTTTTCCCTGATATGCCGGCAATTGTGCGATCTCATCGGCTTTTTTCCCTGCAAATGTATCGGGTGTGATGTTTTCGCATTCCAGATAAAGGTCTGGTGCCTGTTTCACAGTCAGTGTTACCGTCTTCATTTTCTTGTCACCTCACTGGGTTGCATCCACTGCAATCACATAGGGATGCGGCGCATAGCTGTCCGGAACAGAGTAATTCGCCTCATTTATACTGTAATACTTGAGGAATTTCTCTCTCACATCGTGCGCAACCTGCTTGTTCGCCTTGACCTTTACATCCACCCAGAACGTCCGTTTGTTGCCATTATCGACAACCGTCCCGTCTTTGACGCAGATCTTCCCGTCCTTAAAGAGATAAGCAACCCCCGAGAATGCCTTTTCAATCTCCTCGGGATCTGATGGCATCTTGTCAGGGTTGATATTGTAAATGGCAATGTCAGCATTCATGCCGGGCTTGAGGCCGCCGTAGTCCTTGCCCAACCCAAGCGATGCAGCGGGACCGGCACGGGTCATTGCCGCGAGTTCGTAAAGAGTTATCTCGCGGTCGATCTCTGCGAGCGTGGTTGCAGCAATGACCTTGTCGGCATGCTTGAATGTGTTGAGTCGCTCATCGCGTGCCTTCTTGCTCATCAGCCACTTGATAACCCGGGGGTACCGAGTGAATGGTCCTGCGTTCGGGTGATCTGTCGTAATGAAGCATCGCATCGGGTCTTTTGCATAGAGTGCCAGCTCAAGCCCGATCGCCCACTGAATTGCACAAACCTTGATGTCAGGACTGTAGATATAAGGAACAACGCCGGCTGCAGTTTCCAGTTCGACGTCCACATTTGCCCATTTCAAGTGGTTGAGTCCACCCAGGTGGTGCTCGAACGGTCCGTCCGCGGTCATCGTCGTTGTCTCATCAAGGGTGACATTACCGGTATCAATGGTAAGGTTATCCTGTTTGTTGACGTAGTCCATGACTTCCTTTGCCTTGGACTCGAAGTTCCCCCAGTTGTCTCCGCCGTATGAATGGAACTGGAGATGAGTCTGGTGCATCACCTGCTTTCTGCCGAAATTGTTTTTGGCCTTGAATCCTTCCGCAAGTTTTAGGGTATCAAGGGTTGTCTGGTAGCAGCCCGGGTTACCCAGGTTATTTCCATGGATATGGATGGAATGCGGCAGACCAAGATACTCGTTGGTTTCGATGAGACCGGTAATGATCTCTGCAGGAGTGATATCGAAATAAGGAACTGGATCATTCACTGACAGGCAGTTCAGTCCCCATGCCCAGGCTTCAGTTCCACCCGGGTTGACGATTTTAATGCCATATCCCTTGGTCTGGTTGAGAGTCCATGCTACATACGCTGCATTATTCTCGATCTCATGGTTCTTGAGATACTCGAGCATGAACCAGTTGTTACCGAAAACCGGGAGTGCTGCCTCGTCGATAATCGGGGTATCGTGGATCTCTTCGTGCACATGGCGTGCATAGAGCGGAGGCATTGCCGCCTCCATCGCGAATGTGTACCCCATGCGGGCGTACTCATAGCCTGTCTTAAAGACTGTCGGGATTGATTTGCCGCCTTCGATTCTGGTCATTCCCGGTGTCTTGTGGGAATCAAAGAGCTTGTCCTCGGGACGGTACCAGCGGCCAAGGTTGACCTTTGGCCCGGCAACGTGAGCATGGATTTCCATTGCCCCCGCCATGACTGACTTGCCTTTTACATCGATCTGTTTTGCCGCCGGGGATAGTGCCGAGGTCTCGACAATCTTTCCGTCCTTTACGGCAATGTCTTTCCTGTCACCCTTGATGTGTTGAACGGGGTCAAAGACATGTCCGTTTTTAATGAGATATTCCGCCATTATTGCGCCCCCATAAGCTGGTCCACGCGAGTATTGATCTTTGTGAGCAGCTCCACATCGGTGAGCATTCCGTCCGGTGCATCAACAACTTTCCTTGTCTCGATTGGAACGTTATCCATACGATAGGCGCACCCTCCGGTTTCGACTCCGACCATCGCAACCGGTATATGTATGTCAGAGATCTCTGTCGACATGTTGATATGCGGGTCGACGGTTACGGTTGGTTTCTTGGACATGCTGATGACCGAATCGATCGGGAAATGTGCACCCGGATCGGTGGCAATATTGAAACAGGCCTCCACTTCATTTCTCACAAGGAGGTCGACTGAGGTTGTCTCACCGGTCTGGTAGCGGGCTTTGCTCCTGCGGGAGAGATCAACGGCGTAGGGAAACCCATACTGCCAGGAAAGGACTTGTCCGGACCCCGTCACATTCCAGTGTCCCCGCATGGCAATGATTGAGAACTTCATCAAGTCATTCATGTCTCGGGTAAAGCTGATTGCGATATCGATGTTATGGTTCCTTCCAAGCGTATGGGTAAGGCCCATGCCGAAAAAGATAACGCCGAACCTGCCCCCTTTTAATTCTTCAACGACCTGATAGATCTTTTCCTTGGGAACTCCACCGATGACATCAGGCAGTGCCTCACCACGGGCCGCGGTACGGAATGCATTGAGGAGTTCGTAATCATGGCCCTGCTGGACCTGGATAAACTCATCAGCACAGCGTGCGGTGTCCGTGTACCGGCAGTCAACGCAGTAGATCTTTCTGCCTTTGTGTCCCTTGACCGTGAAAAAACCACGAGGAAAGATGGAGTACCGGGACATGTGGCGGGGGTGGGCGTGTGCCGGGTTGCAGCCCCAGAATACTACGCGATCTGCACGGTTCTTGACTTCACCAAGTGTGCAGCTCGGTATACCAACATCCTGGATTGCAATCAGGGACGACCCGTGGCAGACGGTAGCACAGTTATCGACAACACCGCCAACTTTTTCGGCAATTTCGTGTCCTACACTCATTGCCTGACAACTGGTGGATGCCCACCCGTACATCAGGGTCTTTTTCGACTTGACCAGCATGTTTGCCGTCCAGTCAATCGCTTCATCATAGGTGATCTCTTTAAATGTTCCGTCAGGCTGGCGCATGCGGGGACGGGTGACACGGCCGGGGAGGCTGGTGTGGTTGAACTTCTCTGCACCGATTGCGCAGGCATTGCGGACAGAGAGTATCTTCTTGTTATCATCTGATACGGTCACTTCGAGATCATCGCAGAGTGTCCCGCAGAACGGACAGGTTACATCAGTTACAACTTTTGGCATCCAACATCACTTCCTTAAAAGTCCACAGGCATCTTTGACCACATTCACGGCACTCATGATCGGTTCATTCATGGCAACTTCGACGTTAACCGGGAAACCTTTGAAACATGGTTCACCCGTAGAGTAAGTATATGCCGGAACAATCCTGTTTGCCCAGGGCCCCATTGGTATGTGACAGAGACCGGGGTAGAGGTCCTGCCGGGTCTCAACAGCCTTGACAATGACACTCCCAACCGAGCTGGTGACTCTGACATTGGTGTTCTTCCAGATGCCGAGTTTCTTAAAATCATCTGCGTGCATCTCAATAATTGAACAGGCATCGAAATACTTCTGGGAAGTTTTACCTGCCTCCATGCCGACTCCCTGCTTGATGGTCCGGCACGTGATCATGTTTAGTGTAATCTTGTCTGTCATAGATTCTCCTCGAAGGTTTTTAGTGGAAAGCGTACAAAATGGTCAGATTCCTCGTCAAGTATTCAGAGTTTTGATGATGGAGAGCAGCGTACGGATTCAGTACATTCCAACGTTGCTTTACTCATCATGGCTAAGTCTTCACCTTTTCCGGAAAGAGTAATCACATCCATGGGGCAGGCTTCGACACAAACACCGCAACCAGCACAAAGTTCATCTTTGAAATCGAGACTGATTGCGACGCCATCCTGAACAACATATATTTTTTCTTTGGTTACAGGATCTACCGAGAATAACTCAAGAGCATTGACCGGGCATGCAACAACACAATTGTTACAACCCGTACATCGTTCCATATTAACATGCACTGAAAACGCCATAGATATCACAAACGAATTTGCTTAATTTTAAAATTAAATCGGCACTATAATTAAAGATTGTTAAGTTTTCAGACGGTAAATTTAAAATAATTAACACAAATTATTTTTTTTTGCATGAAGTTAACTAGTCATTTATATCCGGTTGGACGCTTAACCCTCGAGAGTGAAAAACACTGAATGAAAATAAAAAAAATAGCATTTCATAATATAATAATAATTTTTTTTGATCTGTATCTCAATCATTTTGTGCAGTGCGAGTAAAACGCGCAAGCAAGGTTACCAACTGCTCTTCCCGCTACGACACTCGCACGCGGGTAGATCTTCGGGTTTTCCCTCCCATACTGTTGTTCCTTGGTTGAGGATGCGAATCCGGTCCCCCACATCATGGGCATCCATGACACGATGTGTAACCATGAGACAGGGAATATTACGTTCTGTAACAACATCTTTGACAAGGTGTTTCACAGTATTCAGGCTATCAGCATCAAGTGCGGTGAACGGTTCGTCGAACATCAGAAGCTCAGGTTCGATGGCGAGTGCACGTGCTATGGCAACCCTCTGAATCTGCCCTCCTGAGAGGTTACTAGCTTTCACACTGGCAAGATTCCGGATGTCCATCCGCTCCATCCAGTGATTGACACGCTGAATAATCATGTCCTTGTGCAAATGGCATGCCTTCATCCCGTAAGCGATATTCTCAGCGACTGAAAGGTGGGGAAATGCAGCAGCGTTCTGGAAGACATACCCTATATGGCGATCTTCCACCTGCAGGTTGATTGCATTCCTGGAATCATAGAGCGGGGTACCCCTTAGTGTGATAAATCCTGTATCCGGTGAAAGTATTCCCGATATAGTATTGAGTACTGTAGTCTTTCCCGCCCCGTTCTCTCCCATGAGTACGAGAATCTCTCCAGGGTTTACCCGGAATTTCAAGTTAAGAGAGAAGTCCCTGAGCTGTTTACGGAGATTAGCTTCAAGCATGCTTTACCTCCCGGCTTGCAAGGAACCTCATTGCAATCATAATGGAAAATGAGATAAGAACTAGTAGAATAGAGATCGTGAGACCGACGTTAAAGTCTCCTTCCATGCCGACATAGACCGCTAAGGGCATAGTCTGGGTCACTCCCGAAAGGTTTCCGGCAAACATGATCGTTGCCCCGAACTCGCCAAGAGCTCTACCGAATGTCATGACTGCACCGGATACCAGCCCGCTGGCTGTGAGGGGAATGGTGATAGTTGTAAGGATGCGCAGCGGTGAAGCGCCGAGCGTTCTTGCAGTCTGTTCATACGAGGGATCAAGCTGTTCAAAGAGGGATTTAGCCTGCCGGAGGTAGAATGGCGATGCGACAAAGATCTGGGCCATGATGACAGCAAGTGTTGTAAACGCAAGCGTGATGCCGAACATATTCAGGTAACTCCCAATGAACCCGACCCTTCCGTACAGTACAAGCAACGCCAGGCCGGCAACTGCCGGGGGCAGCACCAGCGGGAGATCGATAAGGGTATCTACGACCATCTTCCCCGGATAGGTGTTCCGGCAATGGACATATGCAAACGGGGTGCCTACGATGATAACGATACCAAGCGAGATAAATGAAGTTATCAGGCTCAGGTGGAGAGCACTCTGCACAACCGGGTCTGACAGGGACGAGATGAAGAGTTCCGGAGTAGTTCGAAAGAAGAGTGCAACGACAGGCAGAGCGAGGTAAATGGTGACCGAAATAATCAGGATGGCCGCACCGATAACTGTCAGGGTGCGTCGAACTTTTTTTTGTAGAAGGAACGGGCGGGTCATGAAGAGAAAACAACTGTTCTTGTTTCTAAGATTATAACCTCTCTTAAAAAAGGGTTAGGAAACCGATCTGAATCCGTAATTCCTGAGTATCTGTTGCCCGACGCTTGAGAGCATGAAATCCTCAAATTCCTGTGCCACACCGCTGTCCTCTGTCTGTTTCATTACGCCCATCGTGTAGGTCTGGAGATAGTTATCTGTTTTCGGGATGGAAATGGAAGTCAGGGTCATGGCTGGTGCAGAAGCATATGTAGATTCATAGACAAGTCCCGCATCTACTTCTCCAAGAGAAACCTTGGTCGCGACACCGGGCTCGGACATTTCGTAGGACACGACATTACTGAAAACAGATTTGTTCCAGTCCTGACCATAGGTTGATTTCGCGAGATTGGCAAGCGCGGTATAGGAAGCGGTTCCAATCGGGACGTTGTATGCCGCCATAGCGATCTTCTTGCCTGGCTTTGCGAGGTCTGAAAGGGACTGTATATTACCCGGGTTGGATGCTGGCAAAATCACAATCACATAATTTGTTGTCAGCGGTTTTACTGTGCTGTTGATAAAATATCCCTCGCTCTTGAGGGTATTGGTGTAGGAATTGCTTGCAGAGATGAATACATCAGCATATGCACCGTTCTCGACCTGGGTCTTAAGAGCTTGGGTACCTTCAAGGTTGAAAACAACCGTATGACCGGGATAAGTCGCGGAAAATCGTGTTCCCAGTTCCTTCGAAGCGCCCGTCAACGAGGCTGCAGTATACACGATCAGGGTTTTTTCCGATGGTGTATAACTCGTTATGGGAGTTGCGGTTACCGACGCTGCAGTTGTTTTTACGGGCACGGCAGTTGTCGGTACTGGTGTTGAAACCAAGGTCATTGTCGTGGGTTGGACGGCGACAGTCGTTGCAGGCGGGATATTGGTGGGCGGCGATGTCGTGCAGCCGGCAACAAGAACTGCGAAAATCAGAAGGCATATGATCCTGATGAATACAGAGGACACGTCATTCCATCGTTTGTGCATAATTAATCAAACCTTTCAGATCAGTGTTTGTTCGATGAAAGATAAACTATTCCATTTGATTTTTTGTTAAAGTTTAATGAAAATAATTATAAAAATGATTATCGGAAGAAAGACTGTCCGTTTTCATGCGCGAAAGGACGCCTTGAAGGTAGGCAGGTAAACAATGCATTATAATCCGGTATCCGGTTTTCTCTCGATATACGGTTACGGGGTATCATGGTATTCTCACGGAGAACCAGGAGTCCATGCCCTGCCATAATAGGTCTGTTACCCAATTTCCGGATTCCACCCAGAACCAATACTCTCGGTTGTGGATGATCGTGGTGTTTCCTGCTCTATGGATAGAGAAATGCTGCTTTGTGCCGGAGTGTCCTCATGGCATTCCCGGTTTTAAAAAATTTCATAAAAATTATTTGTACTGCGCGGAAAAGACAGGCAGGAAATTTATCTCCTCAACATCAACAAAAGTTATCCACCGGTTGCTCATGAATTATTGCAGATTTATCAGTTCTTCCGGGCACCGGGAAGATCCCGGCATGTAATCGGATTAACCATTTATTCCTTACCGTGAATGAGGACGACCGTTATGGTACTATCACTTCCGTTATTCATGGCTTCCTGCACCAGCACCTCGCAGGTGATATCGATGTTTCCCTCATTTTTCCTCACAATCTCAGCTATACCCTCCTTTCCGAGAACATCCGTGAGCCCGTCAGAGCTCAGCAGGAGGAATTCGTTCCCAAGCGTAAATTTTGAGAAATCTGTATCCCTCAACCGGTAGGGTTCTCCAAGCGCGTGAGATATCATATCTGACAGTGATGGTGGCTGGTTTGTTGGGTGAGGTAGTGGACGGGATCCGGAGAGATGCCGGGCCCTGGCTGTATCCAGTGCATTTTCGATCGAATTTTCTGTAATCACGTAGCAGTTTTCTCCCCCGATATCGATAACGGTACACCCCATCTTTTTATCGATGATACATGCAACGAGTCTTGTCGCAAGGCCGGCATGCTTCGGAGAGCGCCGGGAAAGTGCCCGGATCTCTGCGTCAGCATTACGTATGGCGGTTGTAAGAATATCCTGAGGCGACCCGCTGGTACTCTTTACTGTGCCTTTGAGAGATTCGATGGCAGCCATGCTCGCAATGTCGCCGTACGGATGACCTGCAAGACCCTCGGCAATGGCGAATACGAGATAATCACCGATCCGTTCAGCACAGTAGGCGTCATCGTTCCGGGTGCGCAGACCCCGTTCGGAACGGGCATAAAAATCTGGGTTGGACATACATTCCGAATATCGCCCGGTCAATATAAACCTGTTTATAAGGGAGAAATATTAAGGAACGTCTGCTGTCCAGGAATATCCAGTTTTTTTTCGTTTAGGTAATGCAAAAAAATAAAATTAGGAAGTTTTCCCTGAATGAAGAATCCCGTTTCTTTTGCAATCCAGGCTACACCCTCCTTATCAGGATCCTGCTGTGGCCGAAACTCAGAAATAGCTTTTATGCTTTCGAAAAGATATTTCGTTTTCTGGTCAAGACCGGAATTGTTTTCGTTGAGAAACGCAGTATTGTGTGATAGAATGAAGACTAAAATGAGCCAGGATGTGTGGATTACTTACACTCCTGTTGGTACTATCCGGTCCCCCTTTACTGATATTTCCGGTATGCCAATCCAGCCTGCCGGAGCACGGGGTATTCAGGGGACCGTAGAAATCTTCAGGGAATATGCAGAAGGACTTTCCGATCTTGATGGTTTCTCCCGGATTATTCTTATCTATGGTTTCCACAAATGTACATTCTCCCAGCTCACCGTTACCCCTTTTTTGGATACCAAACCCCACGGAATATTTGCTACCCGTGCCCCCTGCCGTCCGAATGCCATCGGTCTCTCAATTGTGAGGCTTGTTGCCGTGAATGGATGTGAGCTTATTATTGAGGATGTCGATATCCTTGATGGGACGCCAGTACTTGATATCAAACCGTATGTACCGGACTTTGACAGCTATCAGGATGAGAAGTCGGGGTGGCTTACCGGGTGTAACGACACTGTCAGATCGAAGAAGTCAGACGGGCGTTTTTGTGAAAATAATATGTAATCAGGCAGAATATTTTATGTCTCTCAGCTTACAGCATGGATAAGTCCGATAATAATAAAATTGCACTTCCACAAATATCTTAGAATTACCGTCATTTCATTATCCTATTTTGAAATGTTTAAATATACCCATTAACAAGTATGCATGGTGAAAACCATGAAGATAAGTGCACGAAACCAGATCCCGGGAACCGTGAGGATGATCAAGAAAGGCCCTGTAAGCACCGAAGTTATTATCTCCATTGCAGGTGGCAATGAGATTGTTTCATCCATAACTACCCACTCCGCAGAAAAAATGAATTTGAAGGAGGGATCGAAAGTCTACGCGATCATGAAGGCATCGGAAGTTATGGTAGGGATCGATTAATTTTTTTTTTAAATTTTCTCCTAAAGTCTGTTCCTAGAAAAACCTGGTCGAAAGCAGGGCATCCAGATATCCAGATGAATACGCGATTTTCTCGGGATCGTACCATACCTCTATCTCATAATTCCCGGTTATAAAATTGATCTCAAGAAGACCGAATTTATGGATTATAGTTATAGAACCTGACGGCGTATCCCGCGTATACAGTTCTTCGTTTCCTAAAAATGCCCTGATGTCATCGTCAGTTACCGGCCTGGAAAGCCGGATTGTGCGATGCTTCCACTCGGGATAAGGAGATATCGGGTTTTTAAATCTGGTTGACATGATTTCATCTCATACAGGAATGCCTGATACTATGGTAACATGAATTTTCGATTCATACAGGACTTCTGACTTTCCGGGAAATAAATAATTTCACCTATTCCCCCATCGATAGCAAAAAGTTATGCAGTTGGTTATTTTAATGAGGACCTTACAACAATCTGCGGTTATTCATATTTTTGTTCTCGCGGATACTTTTTTTTGCAAAAGCAGACACTCACGGACGGCATTTTCGCATCGGATCGTTATAGTATTTTCCGGCTACAACGCGGCGTACCCCTCCCCGGGGGTTATCGGTATCACCCTTGTATCGGGGGATGAAATGGCAGTGGCAGTGCATAACAGTCTGGCCAGCAGCGGAGCCGATATTATACCCGACATTGTACCCGTCCGGCCTGAAATTATCCTCAACGATGGCCTTGCATTCTTCAGTGAGCTCTACCATCGCCATTTTTTCCTCAGGAACAAGGGAAAAATAATCCGGTGTATGTCTGAACGGCATTATCAGCAGATGACCCTTGGAGACCGGGAACCGGTCCCAGCGGGCATAACATAATGTGTTCCGCGTTATAATGTCATCACCGTAGGGTGAACAGAACGGGCAGGGGGAATTTCCAGGCATCACGATTTTTTTGTTGTCCAAGGAAATAAATACGGTGTTTTAGATGAAGCAATTTCATCATTTCCAGAATGGTATGATTAATACAAATCCATTGTTTAGAAAAAACAATTTACTCATAAAAAAATCGTATCCGCCTATAAATCCATAGATTTTTATTGACCCTTGAGTAACTATCACTGATTGAATATGGGAAGCAGCCAGGATATTATGCACGATTTTGCCCGAAAGGAGATCAACCGGTTCTTTTCTACCTATGATGGCTGGAAAATAACTCCTTTGCCAGAAACAGCCGGATATGACCGGGAATATATTGCTGAACGCACCATTTCCGGAAACAGGCAACTGGATAAAGTTCTTGTTTCATTTGAAAAGAAGGTCCCCAAAGAAAAACTGGAACAGATGCGCTCCAGTGTGATGGGACCCTACGGGTTAGTCCAGAAAAGTAATATTCTCCTTATTATTCCGCAAAACTCAGACATATCATCAGTACCCGAGGATGTCACAATATCTTACATGCAGTCCTTTACATTCCATGGCAATGATCTTATATGGCTGAAAAAACCTGTTCAGCAGACAAAAGAGGAAAAAGCGAAAGCAACAGTTAAATAATAAACAGTCAATAATGCGGGGAACCGTTTCCCTCAAATTCATCCTATTTTTCCCGATCCCTCTTCTGAATAGTTGATCCTCATTGGAAGGAAGACAGATTTCTTAGATTTATCCGGAATCTCCGGCCATCAGGACATGTAAGCGAATCGATTCGAGTTTTTTCGAAACTACCGGTGCCACTATTTGAGTTCAGTCAGATATCTCTTTCGGGAAACTTCAAAATGACCACAAGACATTCATCGCTCTGTGATCCACCGTTGGATAAGAAATATGGCGATAAAAAAATTCACGGAACAATAAGATAACACATCCATGACCCGGGGAAAGAAACCGCTGACAGCAATTCATGAGGCGAAGGAATTTGCGGAGCGGATGGGATACTTCCCGATGGTCAACCCGCATGCTGACCTGCCGTTCGACTTTCTGATCTTCAAACGTGAATCGGTACGGGTTGTAAAAGTGCGGCTGACCCGTTACCATATCGATCCGAACGGATTTTACGAAGAGCAGTTCCCTGATGAAATCAGGGGACTTCGTACGCTCCCGTTCCCTCCGTTTATTCTGCGTGAAATCTGGCTGCGCACCCAGCACGAAAGAGTGTGGCGGCGACTTGTCGTGCATGATCTTTCTATTGAAGAGATAGAATGGTGGGGGCCGGACGAGTACACAAATCCCCATGCCCGATAAATACACTTTTTTCGACGAATGATAACCCGAAGATACTCGTATCTGTGGTATCGAGTTCCCGTAAAATGCCCCGTTTTCCAAACGGACAACGATTTGGCATACTTAAAAATCACTTGAAAATTTCCATCAGAAACGATGCCAATTCCTGACAATATTTCGTATGGATGCCTTTATTTTCAAAAAATAATCGTTTTAATCAGGAAAAAACCGTGCACTTTAGACGACGTTTAATCCCTTGAAAAAAACAGGTTCAGCAGAGCCCGTTTTCCCGATCAACTGGTAACCGGGAACTGATATGACCCGAAAAAAGGCGAGTGAAATTTTTGGATTAAAAAAACGGGTTTTCCATGAAAAACCCGGGAAACTACTGCCAGAATACCCCCGGGTGGCCAGTGAACGGATGTTGGTGCAGGACTCATACTGGTTCCCAAGAAAAACAGGGTTCCAAAGAACGCTTTTTTTATCAACCTACTCTTCGGAGAAGATGGGGGCACTCAATAGAAAATGAGAATTCAGATCTTTCTGGGATCCTGCACATCAATCGATTAAATATTTTAATTTTCTCCGGTACTTCCTTATTATAAAAACAATTTCCGATTTTTCCGACGCTTCATCTGTCTTGTGAAGGAAGTTTATATCTAAGCATTAACTCTCGGTATTCAGAACCATGATCAATATGAATCAGTTGAGAAAAAGTATTCCCACAGGAGATAATTTTTTTTATTCCAATAAACCCGAGCCTACCTGAACAGAATAATTTTCTGACGGATATACGTGCGAACGCTCACATCATCTTCATTTTGCAACCGCTGTTCGAGTATATCCCGCACAGTCTCTTCAGTGATATTGAAACGCTTCCGGGTGATCCTTCCCACCTGTTGCAGATGCATTATATGCGATAATCCTCCTCTCATTATTAATAACATTTGCTTGTTACCA